>Ga0247611_10004201_pt1 | contig 20227 bp, 14 predicted proteins | sample 177DNAGHGhighgp2_FD_192422 | JGI IMG/M metagenome (GOLD analysis project Ga0247611, IMG submission 192422) | Sheep rumen microbial communities from Palmerston North, Manawatu-Wanganui, New Zealand - 1770 DNA GHGhigh gp2 | ecosystem: Host-associated > Mammals > Digestive system > Stomach > Rumen...
CGACTTGCGACCCAGCCCGTCGTAGTAATCGGTAGTCTCGCGGTAGGCTGTGCCCGATGTGCTTGTCATAGTGTGTCGTCGTACATAGCTCTGAGTACCGTAGTTGTAAGTATAACTCTCTATGGTGTTGTTGCTGTGGTCCTTGATACTGGATAGTCTGCCCATGGCATCGTAGGTGAAGTAGGTGTTCTCACCCCGTGGCGACTGCATGGAGGTCATACCCACAAGTGGTGTCCATGTGTAGGTGGTGACAAGCGCCCCTGCACTATTCAATGCTTGTTTCAGACTGCTTATGACCGATGCTGACGGTGTATTTGTATCTGGGAAGCTATTGATGGATATTATCGAACTGACGGCGGTATTCACCTCGTTTGCGTTTAGCCCTTCTATCCGGGCAATGGGATACATGCGCTTATAACACCAGATAAAAGATGTCTTGTCCGTGCCGTTAATGGTGGCACTTGTCAGGTTGCCATAATTATCGTACGTGTATGCGGCTCTGCTCTCAAGGCTATTATTGCCTTTTGCCGTGCTGATGCCTGTATTGACAATGATACCGTTCTGCTGTGCATAACTTTTTCTGACAGTTGCTGCCAGCGTGTTGTTGCGGTAGGTTCTTGTTTGTACCGGAATCAGCATGTTGGCAGCTGTAAGGCTGCTATATCCAGACAAATCGAATGGGTAGGAATATCTGTTCTCGTAATTATCGCCGGAGAGGGAACTGACTTTCTCTGATATCGGGTCGAGTGTGCGTAGTTGGCTGTCATAGCCATAGGTGGTGGTTGTGGCTACTTGAGCCCCATAGTCTTTCACGGTCTTGCTAGCCAATCGATAGAATGAAGGTACCGCATAGACATTATGAAAGGTATATATATCATCGAAATAAGTGAGTGGAGCTGGAGATGAAGAAGGCCCTAAATCAATAAAAACGGCTTTTGATACAAAATGCACACCTGCCAGAAAACCATTTATATCAATTTCATCATAAGAATATTCCTCGGAATGGTTTAAATCATAATTCCCATTATTATTCTCATATACCTTCCTGCTGCTTAGAAGGGGCGAAATCACCCCTTGGTCAATATTGTAGGTCTTGGAATAAGTTCTCAATCCCTCGGATGATGAAGCCGTAGTATCCTCATAATCATCGCGATCTCCCGTTCGTCCGTCGATATAGGTGTAAACGGTCTTGCCCATGTTGCTATTTGCCGTTCCGTAAAACTCAGTAACAGATTGGTAGTAAATAGGGAATCCATAGTCTGTCGTTAGTGGAACTACCGGCATACTGACAGAAACATCATGAAGGGTTGCTGCATCATGTTGAACCAGACGCCCTGATGTCCATTCGTGGTAATAATAGTAATAGTAGCTTTCAAATTGATACAGGTTTTCAAGATTATCAACAGTAGGAACCGCTCCACTATACAGATAGGTGCGCTGACTAAGTTGTGATCCATTGGCATCATAAGTGACGCTGTTATTAAGGCGCAATCCACCCCAAAGGGTGTTGTTGTCCAATTTGTTTGACTCAAAGGAGAATATAGTGTAACCCCCTGTTGGATAAGTGATTTTTTCCAGGATGCCCGACTTTGCATAGGCTTGATTAACCGACCTGTTTCCACCTGTCGATGGTGAGATGGCGTAGTCGCTGGGTGTCCAGTAATTACTCGATGTGTTGTTGGCATAGCCCCAATAGTCTTCATGACACTGGGTGTCGGATGTCGAAGGGTATTGGAAAGTGGCCTTATAATAGTTGGGTAGTGATAGGCTATTATAGTTGAAAGAGTATGTTTGGCTGCCTGCCGACGATGAAGAGCCGGTAATAGTCAGACCTTCAAGAAACATTCTGTTTGACAGTGCCGTACCACCGACATAATGGGCATTATCGAATGTGATGGTTCTTATAGTAGACTGGTTGTAGTTCCTGACTGTGATGTTTGTCAGGCGGGGCAGTTTGTTATTGAGAATATACATGATATAGTCCTGTCTGTCGGCAGTATAACTAAAATTGACGCTGTTTCCACGCCACAGGATTTGCGATAGCAGAAGATTAGTACACTCCGTAGTATGTGTCGTAGAGTTATTGCTTGTAGTTGAATAGGAATACCAGTTGTCGTTGTATTCATCCGGACTACAAGAATAAGCCAATCCTTTGTGGATGTATTCGGATCTGTATTGTTGGTAATAATAGTTGTATTGGGTATACCTGAAAACAATGCTGTCGTTCCTGTCGGCAAATTCTATCTTGGTCAGATACCAGGCCATTGTTTTGCTTTCGCCTCCATAAGTAAAGTCTGCACGATTCTTTTCCTCTGCCATGAAATAGTATTTCGAACCATCAGTATCGGTAATCTTGTAGCCAACACCGTTTTCTTCAATTTTCAACGGAGTATATGGCAATGTCTTGATGACCATGTTGTTCTCCACGGCATATCGGAAGATACCACTTTTGCCGTTAAAACTATATGTATAGCGGTCTGATTCCGTATCCACGCCTTTGTCTGTGGCAAGGTTTGCCCAGAAGATGGGTTCAGAAGAACCGCTATCATAGAAGTTTTGAATATCTGTCTCACTTTTGTAGTTTAATGCACCAGAATCCACTCGCCCTTTTGTCTGTCGGATGATGCTGCCCCCAGCCACTAACGACCATCCCAAGCCAACAGGACTAGCCACCTCTTGCACTTTGATACCAGATGCATGATAGGCAATGGAGATGGGTAGAATATAATCACCTAACTTGATTTCATAAAGTGGGATTGAAATATGGGGAACGCCTGTTGAATAATCCATCGGATATTCTGCGTATTGCTTGATGCTTTCCGCCTGTGGAGATACAGGATCATTCTTTTTGACAAGCTGGCTATATCCACCATCAGCAGCATCTCTTGTGGATTCAGACTGTTCTTTGATAAATCGGGAAAAATCATCATAGGTGATTTTCCTCATGTCGTTGTCTCTCTCCGTTTGGGCGTTGGCACTGAGAGCGGTAAATGCTAATAAGCTAGTGCAAATAAGTCTGCAGATTTCCATATTGCTTGTTTTTTGATTTTTGGGGCAAATATACATTGTATATCTGAAAAATGCAAATTAAAAACGTTTCTAAGGGCATGATCTTAGAAACGCCTCCGTTTCAAAACTGATGTTGTGCAACAAAATGATTTTCACATAGTTGCGCCATTATTCAATAACGTTTTTTAGTGACTAAGAAACGCTTTCATTCTCGCCTTTTGGCGTACCAGCCTCGAACTCCGTTAATCTTTCCGTGTCTGAAGTGGGCTATGATCATTGGTATACAGCAGCTATTGCAACTAACGGATTAACTTACATTGTAAAATGTGAAGATGACCTAGTTGTTAAACACTATGATACTTTCTCTCGAGGAGCCAATTTTACAATAATAAAAAGTGAGAACGAAATCCAGTTCATTGCCGATCATTGGATTAATCCTGGCTCTGGCAAAAGCGTAGTAGTTGGTAAAAGACAATAGCTTTCATGACCTTATTCAATCTAGGCTATTTCGATACAATGTCAGATAAATCAAACATCAAATGATAAATTGTGATTCTCCTTTGCTCATTTGTAGGAAGATGCTGTGAGATGTAAGAATAATAGAAATCATTTGTCAATATAGTATTTGTTAATGGCATCATTGTATTAGCGTTAACCATAACACCCCTGTCATTTGTCATTGTTTGATGCAATAATTCATTGATGTTTCCACAAGTGTTCTCATGAATATCCATTTTGTCAACGACGAAACCTATCATTCCACAACAATCGTTATATGTGGAATAGAAGCCTGTGACAAATCTACAAACACCATTCTTAACATACTCTGCATTTAATCCTGTTATACCTTTCGTATTAGTATTGTCAAGCCTTTTGCATTCTATAATATAGTATGCGTAATCATCTTCGAATCCGTTGCGAGGCATAACCTTAATATCTGCTCTTCCTATATATTCTGGGACTTCTTTTTCAAAATGAAATTCATTAAGAGGAATATGAGAGCTCTTATATTGAGGATCCTTCAAATACTTCACAAACTCATCTCTTATCTGATTTTCGTCATTGGGTAGACTACATTGGCTTTCGATAATAGTATTATAGACCATTATACAACCACGGCATACCTTACAGAATTCCGTATCAATAAAGTCTTGAGTATATTCAAATCCCAACGTATCCATGAATTATTGTCTCTTTGCTTTTAACATCGCGTCTGCAAAATCATCGGCATCTTTATATGCAATAGCCCTATGCCAAAGCCGCCTCTCGTTTGGTTTGAAAATATAAAAGCCGTCTTTCTCAAAATCGCGAACATCTTTCTGAACATACAGACGGTCAGTAATCTTCTCACAAGAAAGACTTATAACTACAGGCAAAAGGTCATTATCTCTATAGTTGTAATTCTCGACAATATCTTCGACGAAATTTTTTTCGTCAATTACTCTAAAGAATATGCCGATATAACGCGAGTCATATATAATCTCAGCAATAAATCTATGACCATTTCTGTTAAAACTCTCTCCAAATTTATTAAGAAATACTTGAGCATATTCCTTCAAAATATCTTCTTCTCGCCGTATTGGTCGTGTAACCGACTCTATATCATGCTGTATGATTAAGGGTATAGTAATCGTATTAGCATAATCTATCAAATCCTTTTCTTCTTGATTACAATCGAACCCTTCAGAAATAAGCGAATCTATTTCCTTATAAAGACTTTCTATTTCCTTAGTACTATGTACAGGACTATCAAAATCAGAAGAATATTTTTCTGTTAACAATCTTTCCAATGTAGCCGCACTTTCAGCAATAGCATCATTGTCGCAATATGGCACTACAAATCTTTCTTCGTCATGGGTTTCTTCACGTTCAATACCCGATGATGCGAAAGTCATAATATTATAATATGCAAAAAAGGAAGAATTCAGAAGACTTGATAATTTTCTTAGAATGATTATAGCATCGTCACTATAAACATGTACACCAGTTAATGAACTCTTGTACACGCCATCTATTTGACTAATGGCGGAAACTGCCTTTAAATCATTTCCCGTACCTCCTCTTATTAATAACATAGGAGCTTTATATATTTCTTTGGTTACGTTTTTTTTCTGGTCACGATACACATAACCAACATTGGGTATTTGCCATTTTGATTTTTCATCGTATAATAAATACCCCCGATTTACATATTCTGTTTTAATATAATTCCATCCCAATAATTCTGATACATCAAATTTATTGGAACCATCTTTTTCCTTAATTCCTTGTTTAGTAAAGCAATTTAAGGACTGTAGTTTCTGTTGGATAGATGTATATGCATCTAACCTTTCTATAAAATTATAATCAAGGTAAGAACCATAAACTAAAATTTTCCATAGTCTATCATCTGCTTTCAAACGATTCTGCTGAATATGCTGTATATCGTTTTTTGTCAAGCCAAATAACCTAAACAGACGGAAAAGCCTGCTTGGTTTCAAGGAAATATGCTCTATCCTATTTTTGTCGGTATTCCCTTTTTGTGCATGGCGATAGAAAAGAATACAAGGAGGAGCAACTGCATCACCCATGGAATTATTAAATATTTCTTTCCTTTCTGAGGCCATTTCAAAAACCCTATCAATATAGAGATTGTCCAAGATATACTTTCGGAATCCTCGACTTTTCATATTATACAGAGCTTTGCTTGTTATAATTAAAGCCATTTTTGTATTTGGCCCAGCAAAATCCATAGTCCTAACAACAAAAGCCTGAGCTACCTCGTTGTTACATACGATATTATCAATTTTTTCTGCCTTTTGCCTTTTCTCGACATATATTTGATAAAGAAACTTTTTTCTTTTACCATTCTCATCTTTTTCAACTTTTCCTCTATTCCATGGTGGATTACCAAGGATATAGTCATAAGGAATTTTTCTATCAATCAGTCTCTTCAACTCTTCGTTATCTGAGTCAAACGTATCTGCGCAAATAAAATTCTCTCCCAACATCGTAGGGAATTTGAATTCTTCTATATCTGCCGGTTCCTGATAATCAAGCAATGTTAGATATACGGAGAAAATGGCAACTTGTATTGCGCTTAGATCACAATCTATACCGAATAGATTATCTTTCGCAAGTTTCTTTAGTGCATCTTGATATTGCTTGGTATTTAGTTCTTCCCTACTGAGATTATGAACTTTAATATATTTATCAATTATACGTCTCAGAGATTCTACGAGGAAAATACCCGATCCACAGGCAGGGTCCAAAATCTTGCAATCTACATTTTCATCATCCTTGGCAAGTTTCTTTCCTACAGTTTCTTCAACTATATAATCAACAAGGAATGTCGGTGTATAATATGCACTTTGTTTCTTCTGGTTCTCACTTCCAATAAAACGTTCGTAAACATTACTAATAAATTCCACGGGAAGAATAGAGAAATCATATAATTGAAATAATGACATCTGCCCAGTAGCTATGTCATCACCATGCAATAGACGGATTATTACATTTAATGCATCTTGAGGAATTTTCTCAAACTGTTCCTCTGTTAATTTAAACATATCTCCATTAAATCCATTCTCCTTGCTTTGCAGAGTTTTTAGAAAACTCCACACCTCATCTTTGTTTTTCAGCAGATCACAAAGAACATCATTTGTCATGCATACTTTATTCCCCTTAAAATTAACACGCACCTGCCTGTCAATCAAATATCGAATAAAAATAATCTTTCCGATAAGAGCATTTACCAAATTTCTTTCCAGACCAAAATCAGAACACAATTTGCCTTGTGTTGCCGTTATATTTGCTAACAAATGATAATCGACCCTATTAGAATGAGCCAAGTCCTTGTGGTATTTCTCCCAACTCTTACCAGTTACAAGTTCATAATATGTAAAATCGGAGAGTTTATCAACGCCACCAAGACTTTTAAGAAAAGATGTATTCTTATCAATATCAAAACCATTAAATATGTCAACAGTTCCTTCAGATACAATAATTGCAATAGGGGACTCATTGAAATTCCATATCGCCTTATGTAGTGCTTTTGAATCGTCAGGATTTTCAAAAAAAAGAATCAAAGGCTTATTATCATAAAAGAAAAATGCCTTTAGACTTGATAGAATATCATTCCTTTCCAACAATCTGTACACTCGACTAGGAAATGAGGTTCTATTTTTCCATTCCATATTCGAGGAGATGGTTACCAAGGCATCGCTTCCTTCAAGCCCCATTCGTTTGTATACATCTAGTAGATCCATAATTCTCTATTATTGCTGCCTAATTTGGCAGCAAAGATACAAAATAAAATGATTATTCCAATGCATTTTATCTAAAATTATTGGATTATTTAATATTTTGAATATAAACAGCTAACAAAAGCTGATTCTGTATCGTAGAAATTGCAAAAGTGTGGTTTTTCCTAGGCATATAACAACTATTCACAAATCTATGCTGATCTTGGCAAGGATTTCCCTGGGGCGCAAGCGATTGATGGTACAGGTAGTCGCATAGGATGAGACATGCTGGCGCTCATAGTTGCTTGTGCCAAAAATATTGCTCATGCGGACACCTGCTTCAATGGTCTTGGTTCTATAAGACACCTGTATATCGGAGAAGTAATTGAAAGACACGGAATGATCGTTGCTGTGATAAATCTCATTGACCCACTCTATCTGCCAGTTTCGGGGCAGGATGAAGATCTTCAACTGATGATCAAAGGAGCGAATGGCTCTACTATCGAGAGCATGATTATCTGAAGAGTTCTGTTTTCCGTATTGGTAATGACTTGTTTCTTCGATGGAAAGAATCTGCCACGGACGTAGCGAAAAACTGATACCCGCCTGATAATTGTCATAGCGAAAAGGCCACTGTTGCCCGTTCATCATTGCAGTGGAGTATACCCGTGCCATCTGTCCGTTGAGTGTCATCAGGAATTTCATGGTGCCGAGTGACTTACTTAGCCGTCCAGCAAGTGCCCAAGAGGTGTTACTGCGGTATTCTCCCGTTGCCTCGGTATGATATACCAGCCCGTCAAGGAAATTATTATAGACGGGGATTTTATCCTGATAGGAACAAGAGGCATTCAAATTTGCGAATAGCCCATTAATAGGATTGGCATACTCCAATCGTAATGTGCCTAAATGACTCTCCGAGGCATAGAACTCACCGATGCCTGTGGAGTAACTGCGATAGCAGGTATATACAGGAACCTCTGTGAAAGATGCCAGTATGGCAGGTCTCCAACCGTATTGGTAGGAACCTTTCGCGGTTATTGAGTTGGTCAGTTGATACTCAATTCGGGTTGAGGGCTCAGCTATGATCTTTGTCTGGTTCTGATTGTTGGATTGTTGATTTATCAACCGGAGAGGTAAGCTGAATGTCCATTTCAACGAGTTTCGTTGCAGATTCAGCGATGGCTGCAGATAACTATTCAGTTGTTGATAGTTATCATGTCCTGTCTCTTTATTGTTATTGAATACACAAAACCGCTGGTCACTATAATCCATCCCTGCCAAATAGGAGATGTATATTTTCCCAAAAAGTTTGTGACGGAACTGGACACTGACTGAAGCTTTTGTAGCATGTTGATCGATGTGCTGGCTGGTGCTATCAATGAGTAATAGTGTGCCTGGCATATAGCTGTAGCCTGCCGAAGCATTGAAACTAAGAGTTCGATCGTTACCGAGAACCTTTACAATCTGCAGATTCTCATTTATCCATCGTTTTCGGGGTGATGACTTCTGATGAACAGAGGAGTCATTCAGCCAAGTTTCTGCCCAGCCCTTATTGAAGTCGACATAGCCACTCACCACATTTGTCACAAACAGCTTGCTGCCGTTTTTCTCGTATTTCAGTTCACCCTTCCATTCACTACTATTCCGCTCTCCTTCGGCATCCTCGATAATGACTGTGCCTCCCATTGCACTGCTGTATACCGTTTCCGTGCTTCGATGTCCTTCCGTTTCATCGAGATAACCATTCAGTTGCAGGCGCATTGTGGCATCCTTGCCTGTTTTGAACAGCCAATTGGTAGCTAATAGTCGCGAGTCATTCATTAGATATCGCTGCTGCATCAAGTCTGGGGCACTCAGTCCTATACTGGAGGTCATATTCGGTGTATCGTCCATTGTTTGGATGGTGTTCGTCAGGTCGCGAACTTCATTTTTGATGTCCTTGCCCGTATTGTTCCATTTATACATCGAGAGGCTTTGCTTCTTCCCACCAAACATCATTGCCATCAGGCGTCCGTCACGCAGCAAACGGTCTGCGGGGCCATTCTGTAACGTGGCGCCCAAGCCTGCTTCAAGCAGTCCTATCCATGTATCCTTCGCATCCTCTTCAAGTACAAGATTCAAGGCAGCACGATCAGAGAACTGCACACCTCGCAGAGCCTTAACTTTCTGGTGATTAGTCAGCACTTGCACTTCTTTCACCTTAACGGCATTCAGATTCTCGCTGGCCAGTGAGTAATTGCCGCCCATCATGTCCAACCCCTCAATGTAAAAGTCGGTGATGGGCTTGCCCTGATATTTAATGACACCAGTCTGCGACACTTCCAATCCTGGCATCTTGGCAATCACGTCGGCAATAGAACGGTCTTGAGCCTGACGGAATCCTGCCACGCTATAAAAGAGTGTGTCACTACGTTGTTTCAGGCGTTTTGAAGTCACCTTTACCTCTTTCAGTTGCAGTTGTTCTTCCTTCAGTGTGATGGTCTGACCATTGTGGAAGTTGGCGATACTAATAGTTTGCTTGGCATAACCAAGCATGGATACCATGATATAGGATGCGGGGGTTCCTTCAGGTATTTTCAGCACAAACATACCATTTTCTTTTGTTTGTGTGAACGCAACAGGTTTATGTGCATCATTTTCTGCCACCACACTGACCCAGCCAAGGGACTTCTTAGTATTCTCTGCAATCACTTTGCCCGTCAGTTGTGTTTGGGCAAGGCAGGCAATGGGTGACATCATCATCAATAATACATATTTCAGCCTCATTCTCTATATGTATTTCCGTATACTCGTATGATTCTTAATAGTTTTCTATATAAACGTATTTCTTTGGTTTGAATATTTGTTCTTTACCTTGGGCATCTATAATAACCGCGGTTCCAAATGAGCCATATTTCATATTTTCATATCCTAACGGGTCATCATCAATTTCTTTTATTAACTTATGGACTTTATTTGCCTCCATGACCTTGAATTTTTTATTTCTAAAAGTAAGTGGCTCATTCACATTATTATATATACCGATGCAATTAAAAATAAACTCTCGTTTGCTGTCAGTGGCTCGCAAAATCAATCCTGGCAGACCGCATAATTTCCATGGCCCCTCAGCAATTGGGATGTCCAAAGTATACCACACCTCCCATGTCCTACCATGATAATTCGTTATTGCTTTTTTACAAGGGTAGTTGAGCAGAATAGTATCACCATCAGCTAACTGCCAATCCTGTCCCATATCCTCTGTATATAAAAAATATTCCGCACTCTGCAAATCTATGCTTTGAATTCCCTTTTGAGGATGATTCTTATAGACATAATAATTAAATGCCGAGCTTCCAAGACTCCGCTCTTCTCTTATACGGTTAAGATCATTATAATTGCCACCAACACTGAATATACTGTCAAGAATTGAATGACTCTGGTCTTTCCAATAACTATAATACTTTGAAACCCCAGTTCTTCCAATTTCAAGCCTATGCTCATCAGTCGTCAGTCGTCGGTTCCTTTCTGCCACCTTATACTGAGCATCATACACAAACCTGTATTCAACAGTATCTATTACTGTCTGACCGAAAGTTTCGCAGCAGAAAAGAATAGCAAACAGCAAAGTAACATTCTTTATCATAATCTGTTGTGTTTGATTATATTTTTTTATACCTTTAACGAATCTGGTATCCTCGCATAATTAGAATCAACTTTAAAGTCTGTCTTTTGCCTTTATTGACGGCAAAGGACAGACTTTTATAGTTTAAGGAAATTCTGGGTCAACCTCCTCATCGCACAGTTCCTCTGCCCTTGCTTCCCACATATCGATTTCTTCTTGGGTAAGCTCATGATCAAAACCTTTCCTAATAGCTGCTCCACAACTACTATGGAAAATGTAAATGTGGAAATCCACTTCAGCATGGGCTGCTACAGTAGCTCCCATAAAGAACAAAAATAACAAAAATTTCTTCATAAATTTAAATTTAGTAAATTAATATAAATAATGGAGTCCTCCACACTTCAGAGGGCTGTTTAGAAATAACCGACCACATGATGACCATAATTAATCAATTCTATACTATACATGTTTGCAGTAACAGTATTTGAGCCCAGATTCTGAGGTCTACAAACTGCTAGTGAGTAAATAATTCATCATTTTCTGTTTTATAACGTAATATAATTAGTGGCAATTAGGGTTGAGCCACTTTTTACCTTGATGGTGAACTCCCCACAACCATAGGCTGGCAAATACAGAGGAATCTGCATCCCTTCTACAGCCTCTACCAACTGGCAATCAATCTCTATGCCATTTAGATAAATAATAATTTCTGTATTATTAACTGTGGATAAGAAATGGACACATGCAAAACCACTTGCTTCATCATAATTAATGTATGCACGAGGAAGTCTTGCTGGACTACGCCATACTCCAGGTTTGTCATTGTCATCATCATCACCGTCTGTCTGCGCCAACATCGTCGTTGGCATCATCACCAGCCCCTCAAACAAGAGCATCAAGATTTTCTTTTTCATTTAATACTTATTTTCATTTTATTTAGCTCCATTGTGTTATTTACTACCACCTAAAGCGTTTCTCATTGTGCAAAGTTAGAGGTAGAAAAGGAAATCTGCAAACATTTTCTATATTTTCTTCAAACGGTTGTTGCGACCTGGTAGATTTGTCAAACATTTGATTATTAGATCGTTGCACAAACTGCAACAATTGTTTTATTTTCAAAATGCAACGTATATTTCTCTTACGGCCTTGTCGCAAAGTGTGCAGCACAGAAAATAAATACAATTTTCATTGTCTTTGCATCTTTTTTTGTATCTTTGCAGCGAAATTCAAAAGAGCATGAAGAAAAAAGCATTACCCCTTTTGATAACAACAACCATCTTTTTGGTGGGATGCCTGCGAAATAGTATGTCTGAACAGTTAACTCAGATAGATTCGCTTTTGGTAAATGATCAGGTAGATTCCGCTATAACATGCCTCAAGAATATTCCATTAGAGAATCTTGAGACCAATGCCGATTCTGCCTATTATTATATATTAATGGCAGAAAGCCGCTATAGGTTGGAAGGACCAGATTCGACAGATAATTCCACCAATTACAGTATCAGTTATTACAAAGGTACTTCCGATCATGGGAAATTAGCTCGTGCCTACTATTACAGAGGAGTAAACGCATATAATTCGTCTGACCCCAAAATTGGAATTCTGCTGATAAAACAGGCAGAAGAACAAGCCGAAAAGACAGATAATCTATTATTAAAACACAAAATATATGAGTCACTTTCTTACTATAACGGAAAAGAATTTGAGGAAGAACTGTCATTGTTCTATTCCAAGAAAGCTCTACAAATAGCCAAACAGATAGAAGATAAGAATCGGCAGGCAATAGCTCTACTTTATATGGCAAGTAGTTATTCTTCTTTTGGAAATAAAGACAGCCTTGCCCTTTGTGTAAATGAATGCCTCCCGCTTGCTGATTATCTTACAGAGAAACAGAAAGCTTATTTATATACAAGGATGGGAGAACTCTATGAAAAAAGTGATCCAGAAATAGCAAAAAAATATTTAGTAAAGGCATTAGAAATAATACCATTATCACATACATATCTAACACTTTCCAATCTTTATATTTCTGAAGACAGCCTTATTAACGCACACTACATTTGGGAAAAAGCACTTCGTATGAGTGGGAAATCCAAAGTGAAAACAGATATCTTAAAAGCTATGCGTCTGCAAAGTATTAATCAGGAAAACTATCAGCAAGCTAATGCATTAGCAGACAGCATTATTTTGCGACTGCAAAATTATTACGAAACAAAGGAGCAAGAGAAGATTGCTGAGATTCAGGCAAGGTTCGATAAAGAGGCTGCTGAGCGCGACATTAAAGAGCAAGTGATGGGATGGGGGCTGGCATTGCTTGTTGTGGTTGTGGTCATCATCAGTTGGTTGAGCTATAGAAATTACAAGGGTATGAAGGCCAAGAAAGAATTAGCTGAGACAAAAGTGCAGTTAGAGGCGTACACCCGCAAGGCAGAGGAATTAGAGAAGAGCGATAGGACTAACATTAAGGAGATTGGAGAACTGCATAAGAAGATTAACGAGCTGACTCACCGCCACTCAGGCATTCTTGCTAAAGGTAAGGAACTCTTTGAGGCCATCGAGGCCGGGAGTACTACCGTGCGCTGGAGTAAGGATGACTTCATCAACTATCTGGAATATTATAAATTGAAAGACCTGCCATTCGTCAACGAGATGGAAACGGAGTACAACCATCTCTCACCCAAATACATCTTCTTCGCCGCGTTAGAGCATGATGGGAAGACGGATGAGGACATTCAGCGCATCATGGGCATCAGCGAGAGTACCCTACGCTCCACCCGTTCACGCATCAACAGCAAAAAGTTGAACCCGTAAGTAGTGGAATGTAGGGCAAAACGCTTTTATTCCCGCTTCTTAGCGTACCAGCCCCGAACTCCGTTAATCTTCCCGTGTCTGAAGTGACAGGATCTTAGGGCGCTGGCCAGCTTGCCGATGGTGGGTACATCGGCGGCTTTTACATGGGTCCTCAGTTCTGCCTGTATGTCAATGGCCCGGAGGAAGTTGTCCTTACAGGGTTCTGCTGGTTCATAGTAGGTGGTGAGTATTGTTTCGGGCGACGAGAGGTTGCGATATTCTTGGTTATGGCGTTCTATTTCTACTTCTTCCGCCTTTGAGAAATACCAAGCCGCCCCCTCTTTTAATTCTGTTACGGCCTGGGCATAAAGTTGCTGGTAGTTGATGGGTGTGTCGGTATCGATGATTCCGTTGATTTCACAACAGAGATATCGGCGTGATCCAGTAGGATCGTAGAGGGGTTGCGTGTCGTTTGTAGTGGCAATAAACGAGGCCATACGTGGCAGCATCATGTACTGGTCTGAGCGCATACGGCGTGTCTGGATATCCTTTTCCGTCAATATGCGTTTGATCTTTGCCTGCTCGCGATTGGTTTTGGCGTTATACTCATCGATGTTTACCAATAGCATACGTCCCAGCATTCTCTCCACCTGCTCAGCATTATCGAGTTTAATGTCATCGATATAATACTCTCGCAGTTCTGGAGGGAGAATCTGTTTGCAGAAGGTTGACTTGTGGGTGCCCTGCGATCCTATCAGCATCGGCACGATGGCGTTCCCATAGTCGCGTGAGAGATTCATCCACTGCGCTACCATGGCTAATACCCAACGATGGAAACGATCAGGCCATTCTTTATATATAGTAGGTACGCGCGAGGCCAGTTGCCGAATGTAGTCCTTGTGCCTATTCCACTCTCCGCAGTTCCCTAAAAACTCGGTCACGGGATTGTAGTTTGGTATGAACGCACTACGCACGTATAGTTCCACATCAACCGACCATGCCACACCAACCTGCTCCATCTGTTCTATAGCAATCCTTCGCAGTTCGCGATCAGTCAATTGCCGCCAATTAAAGACTGTCTCTTCAGAATTTAGAGGTTCTTTTTGTGAGAAAAGAAGTTCTTTTCCCCCAATAGCTACGGCTTTTCTGTGAATAATCCGTTCTTTTCTGTGTCTTGGACGGAACTCTTCTACTTGTTTCATTACATTATAGCGTAGTTCATAGTTTTGCTCAAAAAACAGTCTTATGCCTTTCGCAATACGCCTTTTCCCTGAAACTGCATCTTTCTCACGGTTTTTCTGTCTCAACCAATTTCTAATGATTTTTAATAAATATCTCATAGTTGTATTATTGTTTGTAATAGTGCCCCCTACATCCCCTTCGTCCTGTAGGGTAGGGACGTAGGGGGCAGAGGGGCCACCTTTTTTAGAGTTTTGCTACTATCACATGCGCGAGCTGTTTCATTCGCCACTTACGCCAGGCTTTTCGACCATGTAACTCGTAGTGACAGTGTCGGCATACCTTGCGCCGTGTTCCCGATGGATAAAGCTCGAACTGCTCTTCTGGTAACTCGCGACCACAATTGTTACAGACCATATTATTTCGCTTTATAGTTGTTAATGGCCATGTGGCGGTTCTCCTTGGGGTCGAGACATACAGAGCAGTGAATCCACATCGCTCCACTACGATTATGTTCAAACAAGAGTTGATCGAAATCCACATTCTTTTGAATGAACATAAAGTATTCTTTGCCTAACTTCTCACTTGGCAGATAAATGTCCATGGCCTCGCCAGAGAGGTGTCTGGAGTTGCCTACGCCATGAACACCTTCGTTTACCGCCTGACAGCGGAAGGCGCTGTTAACACGTATGGGGCCGAACACCTCGCGAAGCGGTTCGCCGAGTTTCCAGCATAGGTTGATCAGTCCTGCCAGTTGCAGTTCATCGGGCGTATTATCCACGCCGTTCTCTTCTGCCCATGCAGATCGTGTCATCTCTTCGTAGCTGAAATGTGGGCTCAGCATCAGATTCTTTCTTTCCATTGTTTTCTTCTTTTTAATTGTTACACGAATGCTTGTTTTCGTCCGGACGGTGCAAAATTAGCCCATTTCATCGGTGTTTACAAGAGTTGTCCGACATAGATTTGACACCATTTTGACACTTTTTTATTTTGTCATCTTACTCGCAGGCCACTGACCACAGCACTCCTTTTTCCATTCTTGCTAATATTTGTACACGTATTGATATGGTCGATAAAGTAATTCCTACGTGCAGCAATGCAGTAGGTAAGTATATCGCGCAGGATGTTATAGATACGTCCTGGCTCAAACATCTCCAGGTCGAACTCTAAATGATCAATCGTTTGTGGTACATTGTCTTTCAAATAAAAATCAAGTCGGTCTGTGTATTTGATAAGTAATGAGATCCTTTCCGGTTCTGTCATTCGTTTAAAAAAGGCGAACGACAAAGGCAAATCGGGTTGTTCTTCATACATGTTGGTTTAAGTGTTATTTAGGGTTTACAAAGAAGGGCAGACCTGTTATGTCTGCCCTGTCTGCCTCATCGCCTCATCGAAGAAAGGCAGAAAAGAAGATTCAATCAGTCATCCTCAACATAGATGATGTACTGCTTGATAGTGCCGTCGGCCGTCTCAATGGTCAACAGATACTGACCAATGGCATAACCAGAGAGGTTGTAGATTACCGACTGACCATTACTCACCGCAATGACATCATTTTCAATGACTGCGCCATTCTGAGAAATGGTCACTTCCATGCTGCCCGCTTTGCCGAAGTAGCTGAGCGTAAGAACGCCGGTGGTTTCGCCTAGGTCAACGCTAAAGTAAGACGATGTGGGAGTGCGTGGTGTTGGTTGAGTGTTTACTGGCAAATGCTTGTATTTGGTTGCATTAGCCACATTAGGGAAAGTCATAATTCCCATCATTACCAATAATAATAATTTCTTCATAACTAATAGTTTTAATTGTTCGTCGCAAAATTAATTCATATATCCATATTTTGCAAATTTTTCTTTGTTATTCTTCTTATTCGCCCGTTTCTAATTGTATGCTTATAGATACTTGAATAACAGATAAATACATATTTCATTTTGTAAAAATATCGATTTAAGAAACGTTTTTTTTCTGTATATGCAAGTGAATTGTGAGTATTTTTCTAAATAAAATATAATTTCGAGATTTTATTCCTATTTCTCATGATTTTTTTATATATTTGCAAAAAAATACTAGAAATATGAAAAGATGGAATTGTTTATTAATGCTAGTACCTATTTTATTGTTTAACTGTCGCTCGAAGATTAATAAAGAAAGTTTGTTTGAAGTTGATTCGCTAATTGTTCATGAACAATACGATTCTGCCTACCATCTTATAACTACGAAATTTGCATCTGTAGTATTATCTCCAGAAGACCAAGCGCATTATAACCTATTAAAGGTACAAACTGCTTATCTGGTGAACAAGCCCTTGGCTTTGTCAGATAGTATTCTTGATGAAGTTATCTTCTATTATGATCAACATATAAATATTGAAAAGTTAGCAGATGCCTATTATTATAAGGCATTAGGGTATAGCATCAAGCATGATTTCAAAAAATCTATTCTGTTATACAAGAAAGCAGAACAATTGGCCGACAAAACAGGGAATAGATATCTATTATATAAAATATATGAAGGAATAGCATACATTAATATGATTTGTGGAAAATATAATCTCCAACAGAACTATGCAAAAAAGGCATTGGAGATGGCAAAAATAATTGGCCAGAAGCACTGGATAGCTTATTCATATTATAATTTAGCATTTGCCGATTTAGAATTAGGCTTTGAAGATAGTGCTGTAATTTGTTTAAAAAGAATTCCTCCTTATATAAAGTATGTGAATAAGATCGAAAAACCAATATTGCTTTCAAGTATGGGCTATTTGTTGTTAGATAATAACCCAGAAGAAGCAAAATCTTATTTATTTGAATCATTGAAGTATCAAGAATTAACGGCGACATATATGTACTTGGCAGAGATATGTGAAGAGGAGGGTGAAGTTGATAAAGCATATGAATATTGGAAGAAGGCACTTTTAACCAAGGACACTTCTCCCAAGGATGCAGCTATCCGAAATATTATAGAATATGACATGGAACGCGGCAAAACTGATAGTATCTGTGAACGTATTAATGAGATTATTGCCATCCGCGACAGTATTGATGCCAAGTTGAAAAATGATACCATCAAAGATCTGCAGAACCGATTTGATCATGAAGTGGCCATGCGCGAGAAAGACCAGACAATCATCCGCTGGCAGTGGGGCATTCTGGCAGCCATCTTGGTGATTGTGGGCTTAGCAGCCTATTCTATTATAAAGAGGTATAGGTCTGGCATGGTGTTGAAGAATTACCAGATGCAGATTATCGACTACACCAACCAGATTCGTGAGATGGAATTGGCAAGCGAGGATTACTCCAAACAAATAGAGACCTTGAGCCAAGAAGTCAAACAGATTATGGACGAGAAGTCGCCCAGACTCAGTGAGGGCCGTATGCTCTACGACTGCATCATGGAGAGCAAGCCCATCGTCAAATGGAGTGCTGACGACGAGAGGAAGTTCATAGAATACTATACCGCCACCAACTACCGCACAGTAGACAGGCTGAGAAAGGAACCTCGCAAGGAGAAGCTGACAGACCATAAGCTGCTCTACCTTCTGCTAAAGGAGATGGGCAAGACAGACAAAGAAGTCTGCGACATCATGGGCCTCTCCGATGCTGGCCTCCGCTCCATCCGCAACAGAACCAAGCCGCTAAAAGAGCCTGCGGGTTAAACAATCTTAAAAGCGCATCCATCCCGTGCAAGGTCCTGCCCAGTGGTCCGTTATAAGAATAAAAACCAATAAAATTATAAGCAATATGAAAAAGATTCTATTATTTGTTTTTGCAGTTACGTTAATGACAAGCTGTGGCAATAGTGACGATGAGGAGATGACACAGGTAAAAACCGAAACGCCAGATCCTCAGAAGCAGAATCCTATTCCCCAAAACCCTGATGACACGATTGCTTCCCGCGACAGTATGATTATAAATATGTTACCACAAACACGGGCTATTGAATTGACGCAAGACCAGAAGGCATTCGTAGAGAAGAACAACGACTTTTCTTTTAACCTCTACCGAGCCATCAACGAGGCCGACAGCAAGAGTAGTAACATTACCTCTCCGCTCAGTGTGACCTACGTGCTGGGCATGCTCAACGACGGAGCCGCTGGAGTGACGTCTAAGGAGTTGACACAGGTTCTGGGCTTTGGCGACAATAAGCAGGCCGTCAACGAATACTGCAAGTCTCTCATCGAACAGGCACCCGTAGCCGATCCCTCTGTTGTACTGAAGATAGCGAATATCGTGGCAGCCAACCAGAATATGACTCTTTTGGATGCCTTTTGCAAAGACATGCAAGACTACTATTCGGCAGAAGTGGCTTCGCTCGACTTCTCTAAGACATCATCATTAGACTACCTGAACAGCTGGTGCAAGGAGAAGAGTGGCGGGATGATTCCCTCAATCATCGACGAGCTGAATCCCCAGGATTTGCTCATACTGATGAATGCTGTCTATTTCAACGCCACATGGACAGAAAAATTCGATGAGAAAGATACAAAGCAGGAGGCGTTTACCAAGGCCGACGGCAGCAAGGAAACCATCCCGATGATGGAGCGTAAGGCCAGAATCCAATACAACGAGAACGACATGTTTACTGCTATCAGCCTGCCGTTTGGCAGTGGTGACAAGTGGAGCATGCGCATTCTGCTGCCAAAAGAAGGTAAAACGACAACCGATGTCATCAATTGTCTCAATAGTGACTTATGGGGAAAAGCTTTCTGGCAGAATGCCCAGGTAGATATCAAGGTGCCACGATTTACGACAAAGAGCGATATCGTGCTGAACAGCATGGTGGCGAAGTTGGGTGCGCCGTCTGTCTTTAATCCTGATGCTGCCGACTTCTCCCTGATCAGTAAGAACCAGAAAGGCCTCTTTGTCAGTCTGCTGAAACAGAAAGCAGCCATCGAGGTAACAGAGAAAGGCACAAAGACAACTGCTGTCACCGTAGCAGAAATGATGGGAGCGGACATGGTTGTGGATAAAGGGAACTTCTATGCCAATCGTCCATTTGTTTACGTCATTCAAGAAGCAAGCAGTGGGGCTATTTTCTTCATAGGTACATTCCAAGGTAATTAATATAGGTAGACATAAAAGGAATTTGCTGTTTTTCAGTTATACTATAAAGAAACCATTTATAATTATCAAAAATGAAAAAGACAATCTTAAAATTCGGACTATTCCTGTTGGCTGTCCTCCTGCCGACGGGATGCAGCAGTGATGATGATGAGATACGTCTAAATGATGAGGATTTCATAGAAAACATTAGTGATGTTGGAATAGTTTGGTATAGCAAGGATTATCCAAATAGCCCAGGTGAACACAGGTGGTTTATACGTAGTTCTCCTAAGATGGATTTTTATATAGATGGTGGAACCTGTTATTTCCCCACATCTTTGCCTAAAGAGTTCCAAAAGGAAGGTCTTAAAGTGAAGTTTAGTGGG
>Ga0247611_10004202_pt1 | contig 20220 bp, 13 predicted proteins | sample 177DNAGHGhighgp2_FD_192422 | JGI IMG/M metagenome (GOLD analysis project Ga0247611, IMG submission 192422) | Sheep rumen microbial communities from Palmerston North, Manawatu-Wanganui, New Zealand - 1770 DNA GHGhigh gp2 | ecosystem: Host-associated > Mammals > Digestive system > Stomach > Rumen...
TGTCTGCCCTGAAAGGCTATTACGGACATACTCTGGGAGCGGCAGGACTGCTTGAGACGATAATCACCGCCCGTGCTTTGCATGATGGTGTGATACTGGCAAACGAGGGCTTCTCTGTCAGAGGCGTCAGTGGTGCCGTCAATATACAGGAAGGTGAGCGTCATACGGACGGCCGTTGCTTCGTCAAGATGATGTCTGGCTTCGGAGGGTGTAACGCTGCCATAGCCTATCAGGTGGGAGATGATGTAGAAAGCGGTTTGGAGAGAGAAGGGGCGGCAAGGCTTGATGCCACTACCGTACAGCGGAGAGAGACTGTGAGGCATAACAAGATGGATGTTCTGGGCAAGTGCGTGTATGATGCCGTGGAGCAGCTGATAGCGGAAAACCGTGACAATCTGTCGGATGATGATATAGAGAACCACTTGTCGTTGATAATATTCAACAAGACATCATCCGTGGTTTCAGACCGTAAGTACCAGGCAACAATAAGCGACGTGGAGAACTATTACCCCAGTCCGTCGGTGTTCGTATATACGCTCCCTAATGTGGCGCTGGGTGAGATAGCCGTGCGCTATGGCATACATGGTGAGACTTCACTCTATATACTGCCGGAGAGGGATGAGGCTGTTATGCGGAGTATTGTCGAGGCATCACTCAATGACAATGACACTCGTTATGTCATAACCGGATGGGTGGATTGTCCTGACGAGAATAACAGGGAATGTGACTTGAAAATAGTGAAGAGACAGTGAATATCGTTATCAATGGCATAGGAATAGTATCATCGCTGGGTGTAGGGGCTGAGGCTACCACTGAGGCATTGCGCAAGGGAAGTACGGGTATCCGTACGATGAGATACCTGCAGTCGCAGCATACCGAACTACCTGTTGGCGAGGTTCCGCTCTCCAATGAGGAGATGATACAGATGTTAAACGCCACGTCTGAAAGATATGTCAGTCGTACAGCCTTGATGGGTGCCATAGCCTTGAGGGAGGCTTTGCATAGCGCCGGCATCGATGCCGGCCTGAAGGGTAAGCGTGTGTGCCTCATCTCAGGGACAACCGTAGGCGGTATGGATATGACTGAGAGAGTGTTTGCAAGTGCGGATGATAATGACTTATACTACTGTGTCAAGCATCATGACTGTGGCAGCAGTACAGAGGATATGGCACGCCTGGCTGGTGTTGAAGCGGAGTGTTGTACGGTGTCCACGGCCTGTTCTGCGGCACTTAATGCTATCATAGTGGGCAGTGAGATGCTTAAGAACAACGAGGCAGACATTGTCATAGCCGGTGGCAGCGAGGCATTGAGCCGCTTCCATCTGAACGGTTTTAATTCACTGAAGATACTTGACGACAAACCTTCCCGGCCTTTCTGTGCCACACGTCAGGGACTTAATCTCGGAGAGGGTGCGGCCTATGTTGTGATGACACGAGAGGAAGACGCGAAAGGAAAGGGTATATATCTTGCGGGATATGCCAACCGTTGTGACGCATACCATCAGACAGCCTCATCACCTGAGGGTAAAGGAGCGTCATTGGCAATGTCCGCCGCATTACGAATGGCACATCTCACGCCACAGGATATAGACTATGTTAACGCGCATGGCACTGGTACTCCTGACAATGATAGAAGTGAGAGCCATGCCCTGCGAACTGTATTCGGTGAGGCGTTACCTCCTGTATCAAGCACCAAGGGGGCTACGGGGCACACCACATCGGCATCTGGAGCGATAGAGACGGTGATTTGCATCCTTGCCATGCGTAACGGATTTATACCGGGCAACAATGGTTGGAGGGAGAAAGATGATGAGTGTATAGCGCCTGTTGCTGCTGCGTATGCTGCGACACTGCATCATGTAATGTGCAACTCTTTTGGGTTTGGAGGTAATGACAGCAGTATAATACTGTCGGACACAGCCTGTGAACAAGAACGAGATGCCGTTCCTTCATGGCAAGTGGAGGAGGTTGCCGATGTAATGGTGGACAGTATGGAACAACTTACGGAGTTGGCAGAATATGTGTCGCCGAGGGAGACACGCAGGATGGGAAAGCTGTTAAAGGCCGCAACCCTGTCATCATTGAATGCATTGCGTATGGCCGGGGTAGATAATCCCGACGCCATTATAACAGCTACGGCAAACGGTATGCTGGAGAACAGCGAGCAACTGTTACGTGAGATAGCAGACAACGGCGAGCAGACAACCAGTCCCACGCTCTTTATGCAGTCCACCCACAACACCATAGGCAGCGCCATAGCCATACGCCTGGGGTGTCATGGCTATAATATCACATATACACAAGGTGAGCAGTCACTGCAATGTGCGCTGAGTGATGCCCGACGACTGATTGCTACAGGTCAGGCAGAGACGGTGCTTGTAGGTTCCCATGACGAGTCTGCGCCTTATCTCAATACGTTGCTACAGCGTCTGGGAGAAGACGTGTCTCGTGATATATACTCTCGTTCAATAGTGCTTACAAGGAAAAAGGAAAGATGATGAGCCATACACTAACACTACTTATATTGTCGTTGCTGCAGAGTGCGTTGCTTGCCATGGGACAGGTATTGCTGAAGGTCTCAATGGTGCGCATGGAACCTTTTGCGTTCAGTGCGCGTTTCCTCCGCTCGCTGTTGCTCAACTGGCCGTTCGCCTTGTGTGGTCTTTGCTTTGGCGCTGCGGCGTTGCTGTGGATGTATATCGTGAGGCACTTCCCACTCAGTCAGGCCTATCCGCTGGTGTCAATGAGCTATGTCTTCGGCATGATAGCGGCTGTTGTGTTCTTTCATGAGACAGTAGAGATAATGAGATGGGTGGGAGTGTTGTTTATTATGATAGGATGTGCTTTGATAATTAGATAGTATTACATTAAAGATGAAGAAGAACATTATTTTACTAACCGCGCTTGTGCTATGCGCTGTCCTTGCGCAGGCAAAGATTACACTACCCTCTGTCATATCTGATGACATGGTGCTTCAGCAGAGTACTGAAGTAAGGCTGTGGGGATGGGGCACTCCTGGTGAGAAAGTAGAGGTCAGCACCTCATGGGATGAGAAAGCCCAGACTAAAGTGAACAAGGACGGCAAATGGAGCGTCTTGTTGCGTACTCCGCAGGCATCATATCAATTACAGACACTGACCATCAATGACATTTCTCTGAATGTGCTTGTCGGAGAGGTGTGGCTTGCCAGTGGTCAGAGTAATATGGAGATGCCGCTGAAAGGTTTCGCCGGCGCCTGTGTGAAGAATGGAACGCTCGATGCTATGCGCGCCGCACAGGAGGCTCCATTTGTGCGTATGTTTAACATAGAGAAAAGCCAGAAGTTCACTCCGCAGGATAACTGCAAGGGCAAATGGCTGTCGCCATCGTTTGACAACGCCTTGCAGTTCTCTGCCACGGCATACTATTATGCCTCGCTCATGTCAAATGCCCTCAACGTACCGGTGGGTATCATCAATTGCAGTTATGGAGGCACGAGGGTAGAGAGCTGGTGCTCTGCGGAGACTTGTAGTAAATATCCCGATGTGCCGGTTGACAGTGTAGGTATATGCACCGGTGCCAAGTATCCATGGGAAAGAGCCGTTGTCACCTATAATGCGATGTTCCACCCCATAAGTCTTTATACGGTAAAAGGCATAATATGGTATCAGGGATGCAGCAACGTCAATGACCCAAAGCATTATGCGGAGCGGCTGTCAACTATGGTGCGTCAGTGGCGTGACGAGATGGCTCTGGGGAATATCCCTTTCTATCAGGTGCAGATAGCGCCTTACATATATGGCGACAGCGAGAACGGCATATCAGGCGCGTTGCTGCGTGAACAGCAGTTCCTGTCATGTGACATGATACCTAACAGTGACATCGTTTGTACCAATGACCTTGTCGAACCATATGAGCGACACAATATACACCCACGTGAGAAACGCACGGTAGGACTACGTTTGGCTATGCTCGCACTAAACAAGACGTATGGCATGAAAGACCTGCCATACTCAGGTCCGCGCTATGACGCCTCTAAGCTGTCTGTCTCGGCAGATACTATCACGGTGGGTTTCACAACAAACAATTACGGAATATGCCGCAACTATGCCCTCGAGGGTTTCGAGATAGCAGGTGAGGACCGTGTGTTCCATGCAGCCAAGGCTGATTTCCATTGGCAGACTAACACCGTGACGCTTACATCTGCCGATGTGCCCCATCCCGTGGCAGTGCGTTATTGCTTTAAGGATTTCCAGATAGGTAATATGATAGGAGGCGGTGAACTGCCTCTCTTCCCATTCCGTTCAGATAATTGGTAAAATATAAAAGACGACATATTATGATAGCAAGACTTTTATTCTTCTTTTCGTTTCTGATGTGTCTGCCTGTATCTGCACAGGACTGTAGCAGACAATCGTTTAATGATGGTTGGACGTTCCGTTTAGGTGATGACGGTGTACAGCGCAATGTAAGGATACCCCATGACTGGGCAGTAGAGGGAGACTTCAACAAGGATAACCCTTCAGGTACAGGTGGCGGAGCCTTGCCGGGCGGCATAGGATGGTATGAGAAACATTTCTTTGTTGACAAGGGTGAGCGTGGCAAGGCTGTGCGCATAACCTTTGACGGAGTATATATGAACAGTACGGTATGGATTAACGGTCAGGAACTGGGTACACGTCCTTACGGATACATCTCTTTCACATACGACCTTACCCCTTACCTGCGCTATGGCAAGGACAACGTGGTGGTCGTCAAGGTTGACAACTCTGATCAGCCTAACTCCCGTTGGTACTCAGGATGCGGCATATACCGTAATGTATGGCTGACCAAGACCAATGCTATACATGTGGCAGAGAACGGCACATACGTTACAACAACCATGCGTAAGGGCGCTGATGGCAAAGCTGTGGCGGCAGATGTGAACATCGTTGTTGACATAGTCAACCCTCAGAGCCGCCCAGTGAAGGTGCGCAACATCATACGCAATGCTGACAAGCAGACGGTAGCGCAGTCAGAGGGTACAACCAACAGTGCCGGTGAGATGGCGCTGACCGCCAATATCAGTAATGCACAGTTGTGGTCTGTTGCCTCCCCTTACCTGTACACTGTCATCACACAGTTGCTTGACGCTGACGGCAAGTTGCTTGATGAATATAACACACGTTTCGGTGTGCGCGATGTGCAGTTTACCACCGAGGGATGTTTCCTTAACGGTGAGCACATACAGATACAGGGAGTATGTAACCACCATGACTTGGGATGCCTGGGAGCCGCCGTTAACCGTCGTGGCATAGAGAGACAGCTGGAGCTGCTCAAGGCCGCGGGCTTCAACGGCATAAGGTGCAGTCATAATCCACCGGCACCAGAGTTACTTGAACTTTGTGACGAGATGGGCTTCCTCGTGATGGATGAGGCTTTCGATATGTGGCGCAGGAAGAAGACAGCGGGCGACTATGCACGTTTCTTTAACCAGTGGCATGAGCGTGACCTTGCCGACTTCGTGCGTCGTGACCGCAACCACCCCTCCGTGTGCATCTGGAGTATAGGCAATGAGGTGCTGGAGCAGTGGAGTGACGCGAAAGCCGACACGCTGACGCTGGAAGAGGCAAACCTTATCCTTAACTTCGGACACGCAATAGAAGATGACAAGACATCTGGCGACCAGTTGTCTGTCAACTCTCTGCTGTGCCGCAAGCTGGCTAACTTCGTGCGTGCCCTTGACCCTACACGTCCTATTACAGCAGGATGTAATGAGCCAAACAAGAACAACCACCTCTTTAAGCCTGTTGATGCGCTTGACATCATAGGCTACAACTATCATAATCAGAACATCCATGATGTAAAGAAGAACTTCCCCGGACGTCCGTTTATTATAACAGAGTCTAACTCCTCCTTGATGACGAGAGGATATTACAGACAGAACAGCGACTCCATGTATGTGTGGCCGGAGAGATGGGACAAGGCTTTCTATGACGAGACCTTCTCTTGCTCAAGCTATGAGAACTGTCACGTGCCATGGGGCAATACCAATATCGAGACGCTGAACCTCATGCGCCGCTATCCATGGATATGCGGACAGCTTGTATGGACAGGCTTTGACTATATAGGCGAGCCTACGCCTTACGGCTGGCCTGCCCGCTCAAGCTATTTCGGCATAATAGACCTTGCAGGTTTCCCTAAGGATGTGTACTGGCTGTATAAGAGCAGGCTGACGCAAGAGCCGGTGTTGCATCTGTTCCCTCACTGGAACTTCGGCAATGAGACCTATGCGGGCAAAGACATAGCTGCCAGCAAGATGTCAAAGGACGGGTATGTGGACGTATGGGCATATTACAATCAGGCCGACACGGTGGAGCTGTATCTTAACGGCAAGCCGATGGATGCCGCAGCCGTATTGCCGCATGATGCCTCCCTTATGTGCTGGCGTGTGAAGTATGAGCCGGGAGAACTGCTCGCCGTGGCAAAGCGTAACGGACGTGTGGTGCGCTCCGCGTCAGTAAGCACGGCCGGCGAACCGGCAGCCATAAGGTTGACACCTGACAGGCGAGTCATTACGGCTGACGGTGTGGACTTGTCGTTCGTGACGGTGGAGGTCGTTGACAAGGAGGGCCGTCTGTGTCCTAACGCGTCAAACCTGATACACTTCGATGTGACCGGCGCGGCGTTTATCGCCGGTGTGGATAACGGCTCGCCCATCTCGCTTGAGCGTTTCAAGGATAATAAGCGAAAGGCATTCTATGGTAAGTGCCTGCTTGTGATACAGAATAACGGCACCGCTGGCAAGGTGACGATAAAGGCGACGGGCGACAACCTGAGTGCCGCGACAACTGAGGTAATCTGTCAATAAACAAACAAAATACAATGCAACATCCTAAAGGTTTATATCTTTTATTTGTCACGGAGATGGCCGAGCGTTTCTCATACTACGGCATGAGGGCTCTCTTCGTGCTGTATCTGGTGGCGGCTTTCTATTCCAATGACGATGCCAGCGAGATATACGGCTCATATACAGGTCTGGTATATCTCACCCCTCTCCTCGGCGGCTATATAGCAGACCGATACTGGGGAAACCGCAGGAGTATCATAGCCGGCGGACTGATGATGTCAGTAGGCCAGTTCCTTATGTTTGCCTCGGCATGCTTTGTAAACCAGAGTATATTTGAGCATGGCGGACAGATAGACGCGACGGTGGACAACAGACTGTCGTTGTGGCTTATGTTTGCTGGACTTGCCGCACTGATTATAGGCAACGGTTTCTTCAAGCCCAACATCTCAACCATGGTGGGCGACCTCTATGATGCTGACGACCACCGCAAGGACTCTGCCTTCACCATATTCTATATGGGCATAAACCTCGGAGCCTTGATTGCACCGCTGATATGCGGTCCGCTGGGCAAGGGCGACTGGAGCAATCCTGACGGTTTCAAGTGGGGCTTCTTCGCCGCCGGTTGTGCCATGGTGGTGTCTGTGGCAGTCTTTGTGTTACTGAAAAACCGCTACCTCGTCACGCCTGACGGCAAGCAGATAGGCACTACAGCCCACCAGGTGCCGCAGTCATCAGGGAAAGAGGAACGGCAAGGCACGGAGCGCAAGGGACACGGCAGGCTCAGCACCGCGCTGTGCATAATCCTCGGAGCAGTATTGATGTATGCTTTCTCGTACAATGCCGATGACTATAACGACTACATCTCTGCCGCCATATATGCGGTGTCCATAGCGCTGCCGGTGTTTATCATAACCGATGCCGGACTGACAGTGGACGAGAAGAAGAGAATTTGCGTAATATACATCATAGCATTGTTCGTCATATTCTTCTGGAGTGCATTTGAGCAGGCAGGCTCTTCCCTTACTATATTCGCTGACAAGCAGTGTGACAGGCACATAGGAGGATGGGAGATGCCGACTACGTGGTTCCAGTCTATCAACCCTATCGTGGTGGTTCTCTTCGCTCCTGTCATGGCAGTGTTTTGGGAAATGCTGCAGAAGCGAGGAGTGCATGTCCACTCTATAACCAAACAGTCACTGGGACTGGCGCTGCTTGCCCTGGGTTATCTGGTCATAGCCTACGGCACGTATGGCGTTGACTCTTCTGTCAAGATAAGCATGTGGTGGCTGTGCGCCTTGTATTTCATACACACGCTGGGCGAACTGTCGCTGTCGCCTATAGGACTGTCACTCGTCACGAAACTGTCGCCGGCGCGCATGGCGTCACTGCTCATGGGCGTGTGGTTCATGAGTAATGCGGCAAGTAATATCCTTGCCGGAAAGCTTGCCACCTTGCTGCCTATAGAGGGAGAACCTAATGACAGTATCTTTGGTATAGAGATATCCACCCTTTCAGATTTCTTCCTCGTGTTTGCCATCATGGCGGGTGTGGCCTCTTTGTTCCTGGCACTCATTACCCCATGGCTAAAACGTATGATAGGAGAAGGAAAACATAATATATAATAGTATGCAGACATTAGTATTTGCCACAAATAACGCACACAAGCTCTCAGAGGTTAGAGAGATTTTAGGAAAGAACTTCAGAGTATTGTCCCTTAGCGACATAGACTGTCGCGAGGAACTGCCTGAGACGCATGAGACTCTTGAGGAGAACTCCATGGAGAAGGCCGTCTATGTAAGCCAGCGTTACGGCTATGACTGCTTCGCCGATGACACCGGTCTTGAGGTTGACGCACTCGGAGGAAAGCCTGGCGTCTATTCCGCCCGTTACGCCACAATGGCTGAGGACGGTTGGACTGATGCAGCCTCTTGTTCCAGCCACGATGCTGAGGCTAACATGCGTAAACTGCTGCTTATGCTCGGGGATGAGAAGAACCGTGCCGCACAGTTTAAGACTGTGGTATCGTTGATTATGAACGGCGAGACATATCAGTTTACGGGCATCGTGAGAGGTGTGATAACCACAGAGCGACACGGAGGTGAGGGCTTCGGCTATGACCCTGTGTTCCGTCCTTATCAGGAAGACCCTGATGAGGCCACGCCCGTCACTCTGCTCGACAGGACGTTTGCGGAGATGACCAGTGAGGAGAAAAACAACATATCACACCGCGGACGTGCTATGCAGAAACTGGTAGGGTTCCTGTCTCAAAACTGATATGTGACTTTTGAAGGATTAATGAAAAATACGTCATTGAATAACACTTGATTTATGACAACCAATGACGGTTTTGTCCTATCCGGGGACTTCCGTTAACGCTCCGTGCCTGCGATATTTCAAAATAATTTCCTGCTGGTCGCGTACAGCGAAATCTACGGAGGGTTGTAACTGCCTGATAATCAGCAGCAGGTTCTTAAAAAACATAAAAAAACGATACTTTTTGCCCTCTAAAAGCTATGCTTTCAGGGTGTAAAAGCTATCGAATGACATTGTAAAAGCTATGCTTTCTCATTGTAAAAGCTATGCTTTCACGAAAAAGAGGGTGCGAAATCATCAATTTTCGTACCCTCTTTCCGTTTTTAGCCCCTTCTTTTCTCCTAGATTGCATTTTTTGCCTGACATGATTATAGTCAAGCAATGACAAAAATGTCCTATTCTATGTAGTTCGTTCTATCTACGGATTTTGGGATTTGAGGATGGCTTTTTGGGGGCTCTTCTGTAACATAAATCCTTAAATCTTTGAATCCATAGAATAATTTTCCGATGACATCTTTCCCTACGCTAATATAGGTACGGTCTATATCTTTGATATGATTTTCTTGTTTATGGCGAGCAGTGCCTTTGATGCCTTTATGAGGTTCTGGTGGAAGGACTCCATGTCGTCGTCATTGCCGCTGTCGCGCAGGTTGGTGACAGCCTTCACCAGCACCACCGGCACATGGTAGAGAGAGCAGACGAAAGCCACGGCGGCTCCCTCCATCTCTTTCAGCCGTCCGCCGTTGCGTTCTATCACCTGTTCCTCCTCTTGTGTCATATCAAACGAGGAGCCTGTCGTGACCTTGGCGGTCTTGATGCCAAGAGATGACGCAAGGTCTTCTGTTCCCTCCCATGTGGTGTAGTTACCCAGCCCCTGGGTATCCCATGCGTTGTCGCCCGGCACGTGACGGTCATGAAACATGGCACCAGAGCCGAGATATACCTCGCCCACCTTCATGCCGTGGCGCTGCCACGCACCACATGTGCCGCTGTTTATTATGATGTCGGGGTGCAACCGCTCTATGGCGAGAGTGGTGGTCATGGCGGCAGGCTCGCAACCTATCAGGTCGCGGTCGTGCTGTCTGCCGGGCAGTACTACGATAAGTTTCTTACTACTGTCGCTGTTAATTACCTCGCCATCCCATATACGGCAGGGCAGGGGAGAGAAGAACCCCTCCCTCTCTTGCAGGTGAAACTCATCTATCAGGGGCTGTGCCTCTGCCAGCATGGCTATGATGTAACAGATGGTGTTCATGTCTTAGAGTATGTTTAACAGGTCTGACGGCTTCTCTGCAAACTGCGTGGCTCCGTGCTTGGTAAGGAAGTCCTTGTCGCGGAACCCCCACAATACGCTGACGCATGGCATGCCGCTGTTGACTGCCGTATTAATGTCAACGTCAGAGTCACCAATATACACAGCACCGTCCTTGCTTACGCCCAGTTCCTTCAGCGCAACCTCAACCATGTCGGGTGCGGGCTTGCGCCTTACGCCCTCGCGTTCTCCCACGGCTACCTCAGCCAAGTCCTTGAACCATTCCTCGTGAAGCTCTGTCACGCCAAACTGTGGCTTGTTACTGACTATGGCGATGCGTCTGCCTTGTTGTCTCAGTGTACGCATGGCATCGGCTATGCCGTCGTATGGGGCGGAGTTATCCTTGCAGTGTGCCTGGTAATACTCCTTGAAAGTCTGTAATACAGCGTTGAGAGTCTGCTCATCGCTGCCCTCAGGTATGGCGCGCTGTATCAGCAGCCTTACGCCGTTGCCTACGTAGGTGCGAACCTCCTCAAGTGAGCGCTCAGGCAGGTTGTTAGTTCTCAGTGAGTAGTTGACAGACAGCCACAGGTCTTTCAGCGTGTCCATCAGGGTGCCGTCAAGGTCAAATATTATAGTGTTGTATTTCATTTGCAAGTTATGAATTATGAGTTATGAGTTGTTATATGGGTTTAGTGGCATTGGTCAGCCATTCACGGTCCTGCTCGTCGGTAAGTAGTGGCAGCAGTTCGGTGCGCACACGGGCGTGATACTTGTTGAGCCACTCTGTCTCCTCTTTTGTCATCAGTGAGAGGTCTATGGGAGCAGTGTCTATAGGACAGAGGGTGAGCGGCTCAAGGCGCAGGAAGGGAGCTCCGAGTTCGCTTTCCACGACCAGCATCATATTCTCAGTCCTTATGCCAAACTGCCCCTCTATATATACACCAGGCTCATCGGTCACGGTCATACCGGGGCATAACGGTTCCGGACGCCAGTCCATACGTATGCTGTGAGGCCCCTCGTGTACGCAGAGTCGCCAGCCTACTCCGTGGCCTGTGCCGTGCATATAGTGCAGACCGCCGCGCCACAAGACGGAGCGTGCCACGCTGTCAAACTGTGTACCGTTGGTACCTTCAGGGAAAGGCGTGGTGGCAAGTGCTATGTTAGCCTTCAGCACCAGAGTGTATGCCCGGCGCATCTCGGGTGTTACAGGTCCGAGGGCTATGGTGCGTGTTATGTCGGTGGTGCCGCAGGTGTATTGCGCCCCACTGTCAACGAGTAACAGTCCTTCAGGGTGTAAGGCGGCGTTGGTGTCGGGGGTGGCGGTGTAATGTACTATAGCGCCATGGGCATTGTAACCGCTGATGGTAGAGAATGACAAGTCGCGAAACTCATCCGCTTCCTTGCGCATCTGCTCCAGCTTGTCGCTTACGCTTATCTCCGACTGGCCGCCAGCCTCAACGGCAGGCTTGAGCCACCGCAGCCATTTCACCATAGCCACGCCGTCAAGCAGCATGGAGCGGCGGAAGCCCTCTATCTCCTTGGCGTTCTTTATGGCTTTCATAGCGGAGATGGGCGACGGGGAGTCTATGGGGTGAGGGGTGGCTTTGTATATGTTGTAGTTTATGGTGTCGGCATCGCACAGCGTGCGGCCGTCAAGAGCCTTTACCTGTGACGTGATGTCATTATATGGCTTTACGTCAACGTGTGAGGCTCTCAGCATATCTTGTGCCTCGGCGGTCAGCACACCGTTACAGAAGAGCGTGGCTGTGTCTTGCCTTATTATAAGGAAGCCTATGAACACGGGAGTCATGGGAATATCATTGCCTCGCAGGTTCAGGCACCATGCCACTTCCATCAGGTCTGTCACTATATAGGCGTCAGCCTGTTTATGGCGCATCTCCGTCCGTATGCGTAGGAGCTTGTCGCTGGTGCTCTCGCCTATGTATTCCGCGTCAACGGCATAGATGCTGTTGGAGGGAATGGCGGGACGGTCGGGCCATATCATACGCATGGCGTCATAGTTGGTGCGTACGGTCACACCGATAGCCTTCAGTGATGTCTGCAAACGGGTAAGTTCTGCGTATGACATCATGTTACCGTCAACGGCCACGCAGGTGCCGCCATTGGCAGACATCTTCCTCAACAGCCACTCGGTCATGGTGGGGGTGTCGGTGAGTCCCTCCTTCATCAGCATGAACTCGCTGCCGCTCAGTTCAGCGGCGGCTTGCAGGAAATAGCGTGAGTCTGTCCACAAGGCGGCTTCATCTCTTGTGACTACCGCGGTTCCGGCAGAGCCGGTGAATCCGCTGACATAGCGACGTGCCTGCCAGTGGGGAGCCACATACTCGCTGCCGTGTGGGTCTGCTGTAGGGAAAATGATTGCGTCAATGCCCTCTGCGCTCATCTCATGGCGCAGACGGCGTAGTGTGTCTTCTGTCATACAGGTGCAAAATTATAAAAAAACTTCTTATTCTGCAAGTGATACCATAGCCGACAGGGTGTTTTGCGGCATATTTATAGAGACAATCAGCCCCCTGACGGCATATAGATGCTTGTCAGGGGGCTTTATCTTTACCATGTTGTTGTGATGTCTTCCTCGTTCTCAGTATCAAAGAGTGATGACCCTTGTTTGGCTGGAGCGTCAAGTTTACCGCTTCCTTGTCCGTCGGTACTTCCACTGCCGATATAAGAGCCGGCCATGAGCCTCGGCATATACAGGATAACGGTCTTTATCTCTGGTGTTATATATATATTGTGTTTCATATTGGTATTATTCTTATTTGGTTTCCTTTATACCTTTTCTTATTATCAGACCGTGTGCCGCGTTATTGTTGATGCGCTGTCCTGCCACGTTATATACGAGAGACGGGGTTGATGATGCTGGCTCCATGCACACTGTATTGACAGCAGTGATGTCTTCATCATCGGTAAAAGAGAAAGATGTCAGTTTCGCTCCGGCTGTTGTCAGTGTGATGTAGGCGCGAAAAGGCTTCATGCGTCCCATATATGTGCAGTCATAAAACAGATTGTCGTAAATGAAGTAGTCTGATGCGCCAAGGTCGCCTGATTGTCCGCCTGTCAGCAGTGTGTATGTACCGATAAGCTGTGCGCCGCTGCCGTTCTGTATTGGCGTGGCGTTGTTCTCTACTGTCACATTGTTGAAGGTATAGATGTTGTCAGAGTTTACTGTCGCTACTTTTATCAATACAGGTTCGTTGGCAGTGATGGCATTTTGCTTTGTGAAGTACAGCTTGTCGTTAGTCAGTCTGTTAACGGTAGCAATCTCTGTGCCGTTGCCGAATGCTGTCTGTACCTGCTCGGCACTGGCTGAGAAAGGTACTACCATGGTAGTCCATTGGTCGGTGGGAAAGGAGCGTGTGAGCGTGACTTCACTATATTCCCCCGGGGCAAACTCTGTGTACTCGCCAGCCTCAGTGAGTTCCAGTTTCTTGTCAAGAAATAAGCGCTCATACTCCGTGGCGGCGAGGATAAAGCCACCCAGCACCTTGCCCTCGGTGTAGAAGTCGCCGCTGGTTGGGTCAGCGGATGTTGGTGGCACATCGTAGCCTAAGAGGTAGTATGCCGCGGAGCCGTCACGATACTTCTCATTACCGGCTGCGGTTGTGCCGAGTCCTGCTGACTTGCAGCATTTCACTAAGTGGATGCCGCCTGTGCCATCGGCCACCATGAAGTTCTCAATGATGCCTTGATAGGCTTTCTTTGCCATGGTGGTGTAGTCAGTGTCATAGAGTCCAAGGCGCATACCTTTCAGATATGCGGCGGTGAAGATTGCAGTAGCTGAGGACTCTAAGTAGTTGTATGTAGCGGTGTGTGACTTGCCGTTGTTATATGTGTCGGCATAGAATGTGCCGTCGTGGTTGAGCAACTGATACCAGCAGCCTGTTGCAGCATCCTGCTTTGCCGCAATGCCGGCGGCAAGCAGGTTGAGGTAGCCGTGCAAGGTCTTATAGTTCTCTGTGCGTGTAAGTCCTGCTATCTGCATCTGCTCCAGCACGTCAACGAGTGCAAGGAAATACCAACCCTCGGCTCTGCCCCAATACTCTGCTGAGTGGTATATCTCATTGCCGGTTTCTGCGGATATCCCGGCCCATGTGGATGCTGCGTTATCAACTTTACATCCAGGGTCTGCGGTGAAGGCATGGTAGAGCAACTTCACTTCCGGGTTCCAGAGATAGTTCCATGATATGGTGAACTGCTTCGTCACCAAGTCCCAGTCGTTGGCGGTTATTGCTCCGTCTGCTGCGTAGTTGGCATAATCGTTTATCATTTGTGCGAGCAGTGCAGGCCCCATATACTGTCCGTCGCACCACATCTGATTGGTGTAGTTACTTTTATGAAACCATCCGCCGGCAGCCTCGGGCAGAGTAGTCTCCTTTATGAAGTAAGTAGTGTTGGCAGACTTGATGCCTGCCAGAGCCGCAGCCAACCGTGTGTTAGAGGTTGTGACGGTTTGTTCGTTCGTGTATGATGGGCTGTCGGCGAACTTACCACTGTTGGCCAGTTCCTGCAACTTGAAATAGAGTTTCACGGCGTTGAGGTCGTCAAAACTCTTTCCATTTTTTCCGTTGCTTGATATGTCGAAAGTGTTGCCGTAGTTCTGAATAGCGTAGTACCATGGATTCACATTAACAGCATCATTGTCTTTGTAATAATCCACTGCCTCGAGAATGGCTTTCGCCACAAGACCGGGTACGTAGTCCAAGACGCTTTTGCTGTTGTTGGCTACTTCTGTCTGGTTTCCCTCGTCATCATACAACCCGAAACCAGTCTTTGTGGTGTTGCCGTAGAAATCATTTAAGCGTGAGTTTATCACCCACTCAGAGTAACGCTTGGTGGCATCAAAGGTCATAGACGTGCCGGCGGCAGGATATGTAGGTGTCTCGTCAGTAGTCTCTTCGCTTTCACCGCTGTCGCCACTGTTTCCTCCTTCTTCGCTATCACCGTCGCTGTAAATGACGTCGATGCCAAGTATATAGTATCCATTGCTATATGACCCCATGCAGATATAACCTGCATCTCCTGTATATTCAAAATCTTCATAGACAGGAGTATCAGAGGTGCTTATTTGACAATATCGTGTTTTTATCTGATTAGTACGTTCTGGCGTCGCTGATGTATAATAATACATGTCAAGGAATCGGCCATCAGGTGAAACGCCATAAGTTCTGATTATACATGGCCCCTCTACAGGGAATGATACAAGACGTGAATCACTGGAGTTTCCTCCCTTAAGATTTAATGCGTATGTAAAAGACTGTCCACCTACAGTTTTAGATTTAGACCCTATGCTGACATCCTTTGATGATGTCGCATATATTGTAAAATCTCCAATAGTAATATTAGAGGTTATGCTTGACTTTACATCATCTGCGGTGAACCTCAGTGAAAGGTTTGTAGCTGCAATAGAAAAACTGCTTGCCACGGTCAATAAGACCATGGTAAGCAGTGCAATTATAGAAAAGTTCTTTTTCATATTTTTTTGTTTTTGATGCATCTGTTATTTAACTGGATCCTTTAACCGTCGATTAGTCACCCCATATAGGCGGATTGTCAGGATCGGTGTTGTCACTGCCCTCAAGTCCTACGCCGTGCTCCTCACCATTATCTGTCGCTTCATTGTCAACAATGATGCTCCATTGGCTTGGGTGCGCATTCATAACACTGTCTATCTCCAGTTTCTCAAAATAGACTGTTGGTTGTATGTATCTCCTTTTCATAATGTGTCCTTGTTGGTTAGGTTATTTCACAATAACCTTTCTGCCGTTGAATATATAAATGCCTTTTGTTAATCCGTTTAGTGTGTTGCTTACCTTTTGTCCTGTAACACTGAATACTCCGTTCATCGTCTTTGTTTCAAAAGAGTGAAGTGCCTCGTCTGACATCTCGCATACGTCAATGGCAGTAGCCTCCTCTTCGTCTTCCCATGCTTTGAAGTAATTAAAGCTTACAGACTTCGCCGGCGCTGCGCCGTCATCCTCTTTTTTCAAGTATGAGCGGTAGCCTTTCAAAAATGACTGGCCGCGCGAGATATAAAGGGTGTTGTTTGACAGATAGATGTCACCGGCAGTAAGGTATGCACTTGCTGTTACGTCGCTTGCCATGCCTGTCAGGCTGCTGCTGAACACTTGTGGATTGCAGAATCCGCTGACACCCTTTGAGGTGTAGCCGTTGTTGGTAAATTCCATTACCTGCTGGGCAGGGTCTATGGCCTTGTTGTGTACCTCTATGGAGTCAACGTCCTGTGTAGGCTTGATGAGGTAAGGATAGCCTGCGAGTATACTCTGTATCTCATGGTATGTCATGTATATCTGGGCATGGCCCTCATCCACGTTTACACGGTCAAGGATAATCAGCTCTGTGCCGTTGCCAAACATATTCTCCACCTCGCGCTCTGTCATCGTGAACGGCAAACAGATGGTATTCCATTTGTTTGCGGTGAACGAGCGGTCAAGGGTTATTGTTTCATACATCGGTATAGTGTTTACTTTATCGCCTTTCTTGAGTGCGGATGGGTCATAAGCCACGTTCTCTGACAGGGTAAGTTCGCCTGACGGCTGGTTATCATCGTCTGGCACGAAGTTTACGCCAGAGAAACCAATCTTTGAGAAGTTTGAGAAGATGTAGTATGTCTGCCCTGCAATGACGTGGAAGGTGTATTTCACCAGTCCACCCTCCAAGGCGAGGTAAGCACCGTTGTCAAGTTTTGTTATCTGCTGCGCTCCGTTAATGCCAGCAGTCCAGTTGGCTTCTATACGCTTCTGCTCATCCTCTGACATGTATTCCTTGAATTCCTTCCAATTACCTATGTTGGTAACATCGTTGTAACCGTCGGCAAGCTCATCAGTGATACACTTAAATTTCTCTCCTTTTTCGCAAGCATAGTTTATGCAGAACCTGTTGAGAACATCATTATCCTCTTTTGTTGATATGCCAGTGCTGATTACCGTACGTGACACCATGTTTACTGTGGTGTATTTGTCGATGGTGTTGCCGTTTTGGTCAACAATGAAGAAAGCGTGCGGACGGAACTGGAACGGAACGGCATCGGGGAAGATCGTTGGGGCTCCGTTCTCATCGGCCGACACGAGTTTTCCGTCATTGTCATATACGTCATCCTTATTTGTGTTCCATGGACCGTTCTGCTCTATATATATAGACAATGTGCCGTTGACAGTTGGGTCGAGCGTTACGTATGAGCCGCGCACGGGCAGGGTGAACGGATACGTTGTGTCGCCATCGGGCTGTTTGAACCAACCGAAACGCTCCACACCGTATATCACATCGTTATAGTATTTCTTAAGAGAACTATACATAGACTCGTTGCTGGCATCGTTAGCTCCGTTGCGATACTTTTTGAATCCATCAACGTTGGTGCGTGAGTCCTTTAAACTGCTCCAGCTATCGGTAAGGTCTTTATCACCTTTATTCTCTGGTTGTGGATATTTGTATTGACCATTATTGCGATTCCATCCACCGAAGGTGCCGATGAGATATAGTTTCTCGGTACCCTCAACGTTCTTATATACATGGAAAGTGTCGCGTATTCCCGGTGCATTTTCTTTGTATGTTGGGTGTGTCGCTATCTTCCAATTAATACCCTTCTGTATGGTTATGGCATACTCAGCTTCTGCGTCCTCATAGTTGTTACTTGTAGCGCGTGCCCTTATTACGGCAGTGCCGTTGCCATGAGGTGTGGTGAGAGTTATCACACCTGCGTTATTTACGGTAGCAACTGTCGGGTCATCAGAGGTGTATGTCATAGAAAGGTTGCTCAACTGTACGTTGTTTGCAGCATCGTCGGTAGCTGTCAGCGTAATGGTTGGTAATATAGGCTCATCCTCGTCAGCATTACAGAGGTAGATGGTCGGTTCACTGTCACCGTCGCTATATGTCAATGTAAGTGATGATTTTTCCACATCGATGCTAATGGTGCTTGTACCTGTCTTGTAGATAGTCTCACCGTTTGCGGTGATGCTGAATGTTACGCTCGTAGGAGTGTTGCCCGTCACCTGTAGACCAGTGAGGGTAAGTGTCCCCCTTCTCTCGTTGTTGTTGTCCTTTACGAATGTAGCCACTACTTTTCTGTTGTCGCCACCGTCAGTCATGGCTGCTATCTCGCACCCTGTAGGTACGGTGAGTGTGAAATCTTTTGTTTCGCCTACTCGTACTGATACAGAAGTGTGATTCAGTTGTGGATTCACTTCCTCTGTGTAGAACTTGATGTCAACGGGATATACGTCCTTGCCGTTACCCGTTATTTTTATAGTATGCTGACCTGTGCCACCCGTAGCATATATTGGCGATGTGGTGTACTCGCCTGGTGTTACGTTGATGGAAGTCTTCTCTGCACCATCTACATACACGCGGACATATCTTGTATCCTTTGCGTTGCCGTGGAAAGCATCTATGCTGAATGCTATCGCACCGTCAACAATCATCGTTATGTGGTTGCCAATATTCTTTATGTTATAGAAAGACCCTTCCACGTCATGGCGTGTGGTGTTCCCGCTCTTGTTCAGAGTATTTGCTGTAATGAAAGTGTTGTTGTCAACATTGTCGGAGGTGAAATCGAATTGTTGCCCATCTTCTGTCACATGGTAGATAGCCGTCTGAACGATGTAAATGTAGTCAATGCCGCCTGATGGGGTTGCGTTACAATTACAATTCAATGTTAAGGGTGTATCTTCTGTAATGGTAAACTGAGAAGAAGAATTGAAATTTACGGTTCCGTTGGTAATGTCAGGTGATGTCATCACAACGGTGTTGCCTGCCTTGAAATTATAATTGAAAACCTTATTATCATTGTCATGCAATGCAGCTGCAAAAATTGTGTAGTTGCCAGCTCTTAGTGTTGTGACAGCCACATAGTTGTCATCTTGTCGGCTTGCAATGCCAGCGTTGGATGTCCACCCGTTTACAGCGTCATAAGTTGGCCTATTTGTCAGTTCGTTAATATCCTCTGCTTCGCTATAATATACAACATTGCTTACGGAAGGTGCGTATGTTATGTTTAGCACGAAGTTATCTGCATCGGGGGTAATCTTTTGTCTGTAATAATCCCCTTCGTTTTGTGGCGTTTCATACAATGTGTGTCCAACAAGTACATATTTGGGGTATGCTACTGGCATTTCGCCTGAACCCTCCACGTAGTTACCGGCTTGAAGCTGTTTCAACAGTTTGCCTTCACTGTCAACAGCATTGACTGTATAGGACAACGTATGAGTTACGACTGTTATGGTGTATATACCAGTCACTTCACTGCCATCGGTTGCTTTGGCAGTGATAGTAACTTCACCGTCGGAAACGCCTGTTACTACTCCATAGGCATTAACAGTAGCAATGGTGTTGTCAGATGATGACCATGTTACGACTTTGTTTGTAGCATTGCTTGGTGCTACTGTCGCTGTAAGTTGTACGGTGCCGTTGACTCCAACCGTTGAAGTGCCACTGATGGTGATGCTTTCCACGTTGTCGTTGTAGAAGCAGAAGCCCATCATGCCCATCTTGGTGCTGGCGGCATATACATAGTATGTCTTGCCTGCTTCCACAGGGATAGTGGCATACATCGGGGCGGTCTCCGTCAGTTGATAGTTGGTGTTGAGTTCTGGTGAGGTGGAGTATTCGTCGCTGTTGTTGCCGCAAGTCATTATTTGGGAACCGTCAGAAACGTAGAAAGTTTTGTTTCCAGATAGTAGTACAGCAACTTCAAGGTTACCGCTCTTGCGTGGCTGGAATACGTAGAACATTCCTTTTGACGGCACTCCTGTATTACTGTTGTAACTTGGGTTATTGCCGTACCCACATATCATATTGCGAGTATATTC
>Ga0247611_10004203_pt1 | contig 20215 bp, 27 predicted proteins | sample 177DNAGHGhighgp2_FD_192422 | JGI IMG/M metagenome (GOLD analysis project Ga0247611, IMG submission 192422) | Sheep rumen microbial communities from Palmerston North, Manawatu-Wanganui, New Zealand - 1770 DNA GHGhigh gp2 | ecosystem: Host-associated > Mammals > Digestive system > Stomach > Rumen...
CTTCTTCCATTTACTCCATTTGGTAGTGTACTTCCTATATTCATTGTTGTTTCACTTACTACATATGTCTCAGTTCGCAATGCTCCAACATTAGAATTTACATTTACTGTTACACTATAACTTTCTATACTTCCATCATTTGGCATTTCATAATCTTCACTTAACCACAAAAACAATTGATAATTATCTGTTGCGGTATAATTTGATCCTGATTGGGCTAATGTAAATTGATCTTTTATTAGTATTTTTGATTCATCTCTTAAAGATAATCCTAATTCACTTACAGGTATACCGTTTGGATATACTATTGTTCCATTTTTCTTTAATCCTATCATTACATAATCTGGATTTATTGTATTCCCTGCTTTTTCGGTTATAGATATTTCATATGCTATTGTAAGTGCTGCTTTTGCACTTCCTGATACTGAAAAATCAAAGTGAGTTGTACTACTATATCCATTTGATGTTGGCATTGCATTTGTTATTACTACATTATTAGATGGTTCTTGAAAACTCATCGTTATTGTTCCTGATGAAATACTATTATTTCCTCCACTAGATGTTTTACTAAATCCTGCATATGTTATCCCAACTACTAATATTATTAATACAAATATACCTATAATTGATAATAATGTTTCATTACTTTTTATTTTTTCCAACATTTATATCATCCTCTATATTAATATTAACATAAAAACATGATTATAACAATGCTGTTAATATTATTTGACATTTTCTAATACAAAAAATACGTTCACTGTTATATGAACGTATTTTTATTAAATTTCTTTATTTATTTCTTTAATCTTTTGTTCTATTCTTTCACCATAAGCGATTGATTCATCATATTTAAATGTTATATCTGGCATCTTTCTAATATCTATTCTTTTAGATAATTCTAATTCTATAAAATTAGCTGCTCTATTTAAGGCTTCAATTGTTTTTTCTTTTCTATCTTTGTTTAAAACTGTAAAATAAACAGTTGCAAAACTAAAATCATTAGTTACGTCACATCCTGTTAAAGTTACAAATTTTATATCAGGATCTTTTATATCTTCCATGATAATATAACTTATTTCTTTAACAAAACTACTTGCTACTTTTTTGGCTCTTACGTTCATCTTTTAATCTCCACTTCTTCATAAGTTTCAATTATATCTTTTTCTTTAATATCTTGATAATCTGCTACTGTAATACCACAATCTAAACCTTTTTTAACTTCATTAGTTTTATCTTTTCCTCTTTGAAGTGAACCTATTTTACCAGAATAGATAACTACACCATCACGAATGATACGGGCTAGACTACCATTTTTAATAACACCATTAGTAACATTACATCCTGCTATATTACCAACTTTAGAGAATTTAAATATCTGTCTTACTTCTGCTTCACCAGTTACTTTTTCTTCATATTCTGGATCAAGCATTCCTATCATAGCTTGTTCTAATTCTTCTGTTACTTTATAAATAATATTATGAAGTCTTAAATCAACATGGTGCTCTTCGGCAAAGTCACTAATTTTATTATTTGGTCTAATATTAAAACCAATAATAATTGCTTTAGATGCATCTGCTAGTAAGATATCACTTTCTGTAATAGCTCCTGTGCCACTACTTATGACGTTAACTCTTGCACCTTCAACATTTATTTTCTCTAAACTCTTCTTAACAGCTTCTTCACTACCTTTAACATCAGCTTTTAAGATAACATTTATTTCTTTAACACCAGATTTAATAGTACTAAATAAATCTTCTAAAGTCATACCTTTACGATTATGATTTTCTTCTTTACTACGATTAATTCTTTCTTCGGAAATCTTTCTTGCTTCTTTTTCAGTTTCAAATGCCATAAATTTGTCACCCGCTACTGGTAATGTATTAAGACCTGTTATTTCAATTGGTGTTGATGGAAGTGCTGTAACAATATTTTCACCTTTATCATTCTTTAATGTTCTTACTTTACCATAGTTATTACCAACAACTATTGGGTCACCTAATCTTAAAGTACCATTTTGTACTAATAAAGTACAAATTGCTCCAACATTTTTATCAAGTCTTGCTTCAATAACAGTTCCTGCTGCATAACGATTTGGATTAGCTTTTAATTCTTCCATATCAGCGACTAATAAAACATTTTCTAATAGTTCTTTAACACCTTCACCAGACTTAGCTGATATTTTATTAACTAAAGTATCTCCGCCCCATTCTTCAGGAGTTAAACCATTTTCCGTTAATTCTTCCATTACTCTATCTATCTTAGAATCTTTTAAATCAATCTTATTAATTGCTACGATAATTGGTACTTTTGCTGCTTTAGCATGGGCAATAGCCTCTTTGGTTTGAGGTTTTACGCCATCATTAGCCGCTACAATTATAATAACTATATCTGTAACACTAGCTCCTCTTGCACGCATTTCTGTAAATGCTTCATGTCCTGGAGTATCAATAAAGGTAATTTTTCTACCATCAATATCAACTTGATATGCTCCAATAGCTTGTGTTATTCCACCTGCTTCTTTTTCTGCTACATGACTTTTTCTAATGTAGTCAAGAAGTGTTGTTTTACCATGGTCAACATGCCCCATAATTGTTACAACTGGTGGACGTGGTACTAAATCTTTTTCATCATCTACTAATTCATATTGTTCAAAATTCGAAATATCACGAGTTTCTTCTTTCTTTAATGTTTTACCATAATCAATGACTAACATTTCAACAACATCAAATTCTAATGATTGATTAAGATTAGCCATCATACCTAATCCCATTAATTTCTTAATAATATTATTAACGGAGTCATTAACTGCTTCTGCTACTTCTTTAACAGTCATACCTTGATGATAAAGAATAACATTATCTTCTTTAACATTCTTTTCTAGTTTTTCTTTATGTTTATAAATAGCTTTCTTATCTTTTAAGAATTCTTTGTTTTCTTTTTTAATAATTGGTGCTTGTTTTCTTATTTTTTCAGTTTTAACATCATTATACTCTTCTTCAATTAAATCACTTTCTAAAGCGATAGCTTCAGCTTTTTCAATTAAATCAAAGTCATCTTCTAAATCAAGACTATTATCTAAGTTAATAATATCTTCTTCACTTAGCATATCTTCTTCTTTTTCTACATTAATATTTAGCTTTTTACATAATCTTAAAATAGTATCTACTTTTTTATCAACATCTTGTGCATATTCTAAAACACTCATCATATAAAATCGCCTCCTTATTATTTTTTCTTATATCTTACAACCTCTATATCTGATTCATCTAATAATTCTTTGGCTAACTGATCAGAATAATCACTGTCATAAACTATTCTTTTTATTTCGGCATTAATAATCATTCTTGCGCAAATAGAACATGGATAAGTATTAACATAAATTGTTCCACCTTGTATTTTAGTTCCATGAACTGCAGCTTGAATAATAGCATTTTGTTCAGCATGTACGGCTCTACAAAATTCTTGTCTAGTACCAGATGGAATATTATTTAATTCTCTCATACATCCACCTTGTTCACTACAATGTTTTAATCCTTTAGGTGAACCATTATAACCTGTTGATACAATAACATTATCAACTGTTATTACTGCTCCAACATGTCTTCTACAAGTTGATCTTAGGGATACATCTTCTGCTATATTCATAAAATATTCATCCCAACTAGGTCTTTTCTTATCCATACTACTCACCTTCTATTATATTAATTAATTCTTCGTATATTTCATCACTAATAGTTGTTTCTAAATAATGTTCTAGGACTTTATTTTGCTTAGCTTTTAAAATAACTTCTTTATCTTTTTTTAAATAAGCTCCATGACCGTTCATTTTACCAGTTAAATCTACTAAAACATTTCCTTCTTTAGTCTTAACAACTCTTATTAATTCTTTCTTAGGAAACTTTTCTTTAGTGATAACACAACTTCTCATAGGAATCTTTTTATTCATAACCACGCCCCCTTGATATTTCTCTTAATTCTTTCATTCTATCAGTATGCTCTTTAGTAGGTCTATCTTTAGTTACTGCAATATCTCTAAATAAATCTTGCCACATTTCATATAACTCTATATCTTCTTTCTCCATAACATTTAAAAGTTCATGAGCATTATGAGTTAAGAGGGCTCCATTACCTATCTCATATTTACCACCATTACGGCGTTCATTAATATGATGAAAAGTATAGGGATTATCTTTAGTTACTTTATAGAGCATCCAGTCTCTACCATTTGGTCTATATACTTTAATTAATCCTCGAGTTCTATTATTGGCCATAATATACCTCCTGTTATTCAGATTTTATATTAATTCCCATTTCTCTAGCTTGTTCACTATTTTTAACATCTATTTTATATTTAGTTAATCTTGTTGCAAGGCGTACATTACCACCTTTTTTACCAAGTGCTAATGAGAAATCATCACCATCAGCGATAACTAGAGCTTCTTCTTTCTTAGGGTCTAAAATAAATACATGTAAGTTTTTAGCAGGTGCTAAAGCATTTTGAATAAATTTTTCTTTATTCTCATCATATCTTACTAAATCTATCTTTTCACCATTTAATTCACTTATAATATTTCCAATACGTGAACCTTTTTCACCAATACAACATCCTATTGGATCAATATTGGCATATTCAGAATATACTGCTACTTTACTACGTACACCAGCTTCACGGGCAACACCATAAATCATAACAGAACCATCTTGTAATTCTGGTATAACTGATTCAAATAATCTCTTAACAAAGTTAAAATGTCTTCTAGAAAGTAAGATAATAGTTCCTTTACTATTACTATCTACTTTAGTTACATAAACTTTAATACTTGATCCCATCTCTATTTGTTCACCAGGTATTAGTTCTTTCTTAGGTAAGATACCATTAGTTCTACCTAAATCAATATAGTAGTTATCAACATCTTCTAAGGCTACTGTTCCTACTACCATTTCACCCTCTTTATTGTTAAACTCATCAATAATACTATTTCTTTCAGCTTCTCTTACTTTCTGAACTACTACTTGTTTGGCTGTTGCTGCTGCTACTCTTCCAAAGTTCTCTGGATGAATCTCTTCACCAATTACATCTTCTCCAAGTTCTAAATCTTTATTAATCTTCTTAGCATCTTTTAGTGATATCTCTGTATTTTCATCTTCTACTTCTTCTACAATAGTCTTACAAGCATACATCTTAATATCACCAGTTTCACGGTTAATAATTACTTTAGCCTTTTCATCACCCATTTTTTTATAGGCAGATGCAAGTGCTAATTCCATTGCTTCAAATATAATATTACGATCAATATGTTTTTCTTTTTCTAAGTGATCTACTGCTTTTAAAAATTCTTCACCTTTCATTTTTTTATACCTCCAAATTGTCAAATTATAACACAAAAAGTGGGTATTCCCACTTCGCTGTCCGAAAATATTATAACATATTATGTTTATTTTACAAGAATTTTAGTGATTTTTTTTCAATATTTGGTATAATTAAAAATAGAATGAATAATGGATGTGATTTTTATAAAAAAACTCATGGATGTTTTAAAAAATTTTTTACTTATTGGAAGTTATCTAATATATACTATATTTGCTTTTATTCCGGTATTAATATTAAACTTAGACATAGATAAAATATCAGATAGTACTAAACATTGGTTAACTATCTTTTCAAGTATAATTTATATGATAATTATTATTTTTATTTATCGTAAAAGTTTAAAAGATGAAATAAAAGAATTTAAAAGTAATGCTTTCTATTTCATACGTCGAAATATCAAATACTATTTAATTGGATTAACTGTTATGATGTTTTCTAATATATTTATTTCTATTATGATTAACAATGGAGTTGCGGCTAATGAAAGAATAGTTCAAGAAGAGTTACATAGTGCACCACTTTATATGATTTATAGTGCTGTTATATTTGCACCATTTATAGAAGAAGTATTATTTCGAAAAACATTAAGAAATGTATTCCCTACTGATATTGTCTTTATAATGATGAGTGGGCTTTTGTTTGGATATATTCATACACTCGCTAATGTAACTAGTCCAACAGAATTATTATATATAATTCCTTATGGATCAGTTGGAGCGATGTTTGCATTAATGTATGTTAAAGAAAAAAACATTTTTGTTCCAATTACTTTTCATGCATTTCATAATTTTATACTAGTAGTAATTTCACTTTTAATACGTTAAAATGAGGTGATCAGATGGCAAGTAGATTAGAAAGAACTGAAAAAAAATTAAAAGAAGAAAAAGAAGAAGAATTAAGAGAAAAGAAAGAAAAAGCTAAAGTAAAACTCAAAAAACTTTTATGGCTTCTTCTCCTATTATTTATCTTAACATTAGTTTATGCTTTTACAATTGAACCATATAGATTAGAAATGCATGAACATACTATTACAACTAATAAAGATATAACAGAGAATTATAATGGTTTAAAAATAGTTCATTTTAGTGATCTTCATTATGGTAGTACTATTATGAAAAGCGAATTAAAGAAAGTTGTAGATAAAATTAATAGTTTAGAACCAGATATAATTGTTTTTACAGGTGATTTAGTTGAAAGAACTTATACTCTTAAGAGTGATGAAGTTAAACTTTTAACTGAAGAATTAAAAAGACTTGAAGCTAACTTAGGTAAGTATTCTGTAATTGGTAATCACGATGAAACTAATAAATACTTTGAACAGATAATGAATGATAGTGATTTCATTTATTTAAAAAATGATTATGATCTTATTTATAATCAGGATAATAATCCTATCTTAATTTATGGTACAGATGATTTAACTATTGGGAAACCTAATATGGAAAAATTAGATGATGAGAAGATTAAAGATATTAACTATCGAATCATATTAACTCATGAACCAGATTATATTTATGAATTTATTTATAAATATGATTGTGACTTAATACTTTCTGGTCACTCACATAATGGCCAAGTAAGATTACCATTTATTAAGCCTATTGCTTTACCATATGGAAGTAGGAAGTTATATAAGCCATATTATAATATCAATGGTAAAGATATATATATTTCTAATGGTATTGGTACAAGTACCTTAAAAATAAGATTTAATAGTGTTCCAAGTATAAATTTATATAGACTAAAAAAGAAATAGTTAATATTTCTTTTTTTTAACATCTTAATAGAATTTACATAAAATACATTGAAAGGAGACTTTTATGTATAATAATTTTAGACGCCCATTCCCTAATAATGGATTTAATGGGGGCTTTATTTTACCATTTGCTGCCGGGTTATTAGCAGCACCATTAATATATAGACCATATTCATACAGGTATCCTTACCAATATCCAGTCTATAATACTTATCCCATCTATTACTAACTAATTATAGTTAGTTTTTTATTGGTAAACTTATTGTTACTTCTGTTCCCTTTCCAACAATAGATTTATATCTAATACTACCATTATGAGCATTAATTATCTCTTTAGATAAACTTACTCCAATACCAGTACCTTTTTCTTTAGTAGTATAAAATAATTCTCCAATATGATCTAAGTCATCTTTATTGATACCTATACCATTATCTTTTATTTTAATTAAGACCCTATGTTTTAAGGCTTCAGTCTTTATCCAAACACATTTTTTATCTTTAGATGCTTCAATAGCGTTTTTAATTATATTAACAAGTGATTGTTTTAATCTATCATAATCTCCATCGATTATTATTTCATCATCTTCGATATCAGTTATAAGTTCACAATGATTCATTTGAAATAATGCTGACATAGAATCAATAACATCTTCTATTAACATTGTTATATCCATAATATCTTTTCTTATTTTAATCCTAGAATAATCCACAAAATCATCCATTGTAACTAAAGTCCTGTTAAGTTCTGATTTTATAATATTATTATATCTTTCTACTTGATTTATATCATTATAATTCATCATATCCAGATATCCCTTACATACTGCAATAGGATTTTTAATTTCATGAGTCAGTTTAAATAATGAATTTTTAATTATTTTTTCATTTTCTAAATCTTTCAATACACTATTTAATTCAACTGCTTCTCTTCCTTTTTTTAAAATAAACAATATACCATAAGACAAAATATAAAAGATAATCATTGCTAAAAATACTAAAAAGATGGTTGTTAAATCACCATAGTTATTTATAGCTAAAACCTGTACTTCAAAAGAAATAATTAGCCCTTTTAATAAGGAAAAATAATTAATAATAACCTCTGAAGTAAGTTTCTTCTTAAGTATATAATAAAAGAATAAGTAGTAGAAGAAGTATTCAAATGATATTAAGTATAAATTAAAATCAAAAATCATATAACAATATAATATAATAGTTAAAGATAAAATCAAAGAAAGAACTTTATTCTTCTTTAAATAACTCATTAATAAAGGAATATTAATAAACAGTAAATAAAACATATTATCAGGTTCTAATAGTTTTATTGTTAAATAAAATGATGAAAGAATAGCAACCTCATTAATAATATTCTGTTCTTTTTTACCTAAATTATTATTGTATGCAATATAAATCATAGACAATAGTAAAGGAAAACAAATAAAGACAATTATTTTTATTAAATAAGTAAATGTCTGCATGATATCACCTCTTTTTTTCAATATAACAAATACTTTTGTCGTATTTTGTCGAAAAAAAGAAAAAAAGCGATTTTTTTATCGCTTCATGTCGTCAATATACTTCTTTAATTGTTTAGAATTAGATCCAAGTATAATTTTTAGTTGATTATCAATTTCGACTATTCCCCTAGCTCCTAATTTTTGAATAGCTTCTTTATTTACTTTAGTTATATCTTCTAAGGTGACGATAAATCTTGATAAGTTGTATTCTACATCTAAGATATTATCTTTTCCTCCTAAGTATTCAACCAATTTGTTCATATCTAATTTAACATCTTTTTTATTAGCTTTAATAACTGCTAATAATAAAATAATAAGTACAATGGCAATTATAATATATTCGTATTTCATTTTATCACCTGTAAAGATTATACTATAATGATTAAAAAAAGGAAAGTTTTATATTAAATTTTATTAAATAACTATCATAAACTATATTGTATAGGTATTAGTAAGGCACCAAGAAATAGATTTAGAATATCTTATATTAGAATAAATAAAGGGGTGGAATAATATGTCAAATAACAATTGTTGTATAAGTGATATATTGAATACTATTGTCATTCTACAAAATAATTGTAATAAAATCTCTAACACACAAAATACTTGTGATAGTCCAATTTTAGGAAGGCAAAATAATTGCTTTACTTATAACACAAGGCCGCTAAGTTTATATAATTGTATGGGAGTAGAACTTAGTTTTCCCTACTCTTTCACTTATGATGGTGAAGAATTAACTGGAACCTCATCAGTATTAAGAGTTGAAAGAGTTGAAAATTGTTGTGCTGTCTGTCGTATTTTAGCACCTAATCCTAATGCAACAGAATTAAGTCCATATATTGCATCTAATGATTTTGTTACTGTAAATTTAGATTGTACTTGTGCTATTAGATGTTTAACTGATACATATATCAGTTGTTTATAAAAGGAGGTAAAAATGGAAAATAATAATTGTTCTTGCTTAGGTAATATCCTATGCACAATTATTAACTTACAAAAAAGAAGTCAAGTTATAGATGATATGCCATCTTCATGTGATAAACCATTCTTAGGCCCTTGTTTAACGAATAATTGTTATAACACAAGACCTATCACACTATATACATGTTGCAATAATACATTATTAACTATGCCATATACTTTAAATGGTGCTGAAGAAACAAGCAGTGTTTTTAGAGTTGAAGCTCAAGAAGGATGTTGTGCAACATGTCGTGTTTTAGCACCTAATCCTGATACAGATGCTATTAATCCATATGTTGCAACTGATTCTTTTTTCACTGTTAATTTAGAGTGCATTGGTGCTATCAAATGTCTTGATGATACTTTTGTAAGTTGTATATAAAAAAGCACAAAAGAAGTGCTTTTTTTATTTTGATAAAATAATAATATCCACTATATCACTAATAGGTATAACATCATTATCTAAAGTAATTATATTATTCCCCATTTTACCAGCAATTTTAGTATGATAATCACCATTTAAAGTTTTTATAATAACATCTAAATTAAAGATATAAGAATATTCTTGAAAAAGTTTATTAATGCTAATAGATTCTCCCTCTTTTTTTTCTTTAGTCTTTTCCTTAGAATAATAGATGTCATTATTTACTCTATGATTAACACTTCCTTTATATAATTTTGGTAAATCTTTTTTCATATATTCACCTATCTTTCTAATATATAATATGAAATAAATAATAAAATTTTCCATTAATTCCATACTATAAATGGTGATGATATGAAAGATAGAAAGAAGATATTTTTCCTACTTTTTTTATTTTTTATAATTAGTATTGTCACTATATATAGTACAACTTCTTATTTAGATGATAGATATATGTTATTAAAACAAGTAATTTTTTATATATTGGGGTTTATTATTATTTTCTTAGTTAATGAAAAAAGAAAAGAAAAAATAATAAAGTATTCTTTCTTTATTTATATTTTTTTAAATATCCTACTACTTTTAGTATTACTGATAGGAAAAGAAATTAATGGTGCTAAAGCTTGGTTTATAATTCCTAAAATTGGAGCTTTTCAACCAAGTGAATTTATGAAAATAGGTCTTATACTAATCTTAGCGAAAGAAATATACAAATATAATCAGAGGGAAAAAACTAATTTTAAAACTGATTTATTACTAATAATTAAAATTACAATACTAACTATCATTCCCTCAATACTTACCTTTTTAGAACCTGATACAGGTGCAGTTATAATGTATTTAGTAATTTATGTAACGATGTTATTTCTCTCTGACATTGATAGAAAGTGGTTTTATATTATGGGAATTATAATTGCTGTAATACTTTTATTCTTTATAGGATTATATTTATTTCAACAAGAATTATTTATCAAAGTATTGGGCAGTGATATTCTTTATCGATTAGATAGAATATTTGATTGGCTAAATGGTAAAGGAATGCAACTAGAAAACTCTATGATTTCAATTGGATCAACTAAATTATGGGGAAATGGAATAAAAAAAATATTAGTTTATTATCCTTATCCTGCAACTGATTTTATATTTGCTAGTTATGCAACAACTTTTGGATTAGTCGGGGCACTAATACTAATAGGTTTAATAGTATCTTTTGACATGAAATTATTAAAACTTGCTAATACTAAAAAAAGCAGTATTACAAGTTATATGATAATTAGTACTACTACTTTACTTTTATATCAACAAATACAAAATATATCTATGACCATAGGTCTTCTTCCTATAACAGGAATTACATTGCCTTTTATAAGTTATGGTGGATCAAGCTTGATATCTAATATGATTTTAATTAGTTTTTCTACTACAAAAAAAATGCATTAAAATGCATTTTTTATTTTGCTTCAGCTACTGCTGTATAAGTACTACTATCGAATGCTAAAATTGCCATAAAAACAACATTTAATAGTACTAATCCAACTACAAATCCAGTACTTTTACCAAAGCTTTTAGCTAAATTGATGTAAGCTTTAATTAAGAAAACTAGGAAAACAATTGATCCAACTAATGGTAAAAGTAACCATAAAATATGTAGTGGATTGATTCCACAAATTTGGAATAAAACTACGATATTGTAAATAGGAATGATTGCTTCCCAACCATTACGACCAGCTTTCTTAAACACTTTCCACATACATACTACTGAAAATACTGTAATAAGTAATGAAAATATTAATGATGGAGCGCTCATTTTGAAAGCAGAAGCCATATCTTGGTTTGCCATACTGCCATATGTCGTATAATCCATATATTTACATCCTCCTTATATTTAAATGATACCACGTATGAAGTGTAAAATCAATAATTATTCTATTATTTTGCCATCTAAACTCCATGTTTTATAATCTGTTATTTCAACATTAACAATTTTACCAATATTATCTTTATTTCCAATAACATTTACTAATTTATTAGTTTCAGTATAGCCCATTAATTTAGTTTTATCTTTCTCACTAGGTCCTTCTATTAAAACTTTTACTTTCTTACCAACATATTCTTTATTTTTTAAATTAGCATCAAGATTAATATAATAATTTAATTCTTGTAGTCGTCTATTTTTTTCTTCTAAACTAATATCATCTTTCATATTATAAGCAGGTGTCCCAACTCTTTTAGAAAAAATAAATGTATAAGCTAAATCATAATGTATTTCTTTTACTAGATCTAATGTCATATTAAAGTCTTCCAATGTTTCTGTTGGAAAAGCAACGATGATATCTGTTGTTAAAGATAGATTTGGTATCTTTTTTCTTAACTTTTTAACTAAGGTAACATATTCATCTTTTGTATATCTTCTACCCATCATTTTTAATACTTTATCACTACCAGATTGAACAGGTAAATGAATATGAGGCATAATATTTGGATTTTTGGCAATTACATCAATCATTTCATCAGTAAAATCCCAAGGATGACTAGTCATAAATCTTACTCTATTAATACCAGTATTTGCAACATCTTGTAAAAGATCACTCATTGTGTAGTTAATGTTTAAATCTTTACCATAAGCATTGACATTTTGACCAAGTAAAGTTACTTCTTTATATCCTTTATTTTTTAAATCAATTACTTCATTAATAATATCTTCTTTTCTTCTACTTCTTTGTTTACCTCTAGTATATGGAACAATACAATAAGTACAAAACTTATCACAACCATACATAATATTAACAAAGGCTTTATACTTATTATTTCTGACACTTGGTAATCCCTCTATTATTTCTCCTTCTTTACTGTATACTTCAATGGTTAATTTATTGTTTTTTAAAAGATTAAAAATAGTATTAGGAAGTTCATCTATATTATGTGTACCTAGTACAAAACTGACCCATTTATACTTATTCATTATTTCCTTTACAACAACTTCTTCTTGGGCCATGCATCCCATTATTCCAACTATTAAGTCTTTATTAGATTCTTTTATTTTTTTAATTCTACCAAGCATTCCAAAGGCTTTATTATGGGCATTTTCACGAATGGAACAAGTATTTAAAATAATTAGATCTGATCCAGTCATGGTACTATTTTCTTGAAATCCCATTTCTTCTAATAATGCTTTAATATTTTCACTATCATGTTCATTCATTTGGCAACCATAAGTTTTTAAACAATACTTTTTACCTTTTGCAATATTTCTTAAGTCAGAATTAAAACAAAAATTAATTGTTTCAACACTATTATTTGTTCTCTTACGTGCTAATTTTAAATCAGGTGTATGCATAACTTCACTTCCAATCAAAATAATTATAATTAAAAAAAATACAACTGTAAAGTTGTATTTAGGAAATAACATTATCGATATAATTATTAACTAAAGTATCTAAAAATTTAATATTATTATTTTCTACTTCATCTTTAATAACATCATAATTAACAACTATTAAATTTAGTAATTTTCTCATATTAGGATGTAATTTCTTTTCTTGTAGATTATCTACTATAATCTCTAAGTTACTAATCTTAGAGTACTTACCATAATTATCATTTTTAATATAGTTTTCATATAAATTCTTAAATGAAACTAAATCAATATTATTGAATCTTTCATCTGATAGTATCTTTGCCGTTATTGAAATATAATTACTATTAATAGCTTTATCAAGAATAGTTTCTCCATTTTTATTTCTTAAATTTGGAACTAAACTATCTTTTTTTAACAAAGATTCAACAATTGGAAAAACATCCAAATACTTTTTAGTAACTAAAATATGGGCAAATGTATTACCATCATTATTCTGATTATTAACATTCCATGTTTTTTTCTTCATATATTTTAGAACCAAATCATTCCAATTTCTAATTAGCAAATTAGAAATAACATCTGTATTATTTTCATCTTTCATATTTACATCTATTATTTTCTTTGCTAATACTTTATCAACCAAACCCTTATACCCCATTTTAATGAAATCAAATATGAGCAGTGGATTTTCCTTGCACGCATCCATAGCTTGTTTTTCATCGTAAAACATAACTTAAAACACCTCTTTTTTACGTGACGGAATTATATTGTATCAAAAATTAAAAAAGATGTCAAATAGACATGACACCTTTATTTCCTGCATCTAACTACATCAAGATTATCCATTGTTCCATTATAAACGCAATATTCCTTGTAATTTCCAGCACCTTCAATAGTAATAGTGGGATTCTCTTCACTTATAAAATTAACTTCACAAGATCCCATCTCATTACTTCTATAATAGGCTAAATTATGGCAATCAATTTTAGAACTATGATCAATTATCTTAGCCATATAGGCTTCATTTAAAAGTGCGATTACGTCATTTTTAAATATATTAGCCTTAGTATTAGAAAATTCATTTTTTGCTTCTTTAGTTGATTTTATAATTGTATATAAAATAATGCTTATTATAATTACCACAAATACTAAAATAATTATATAAATTTTACTTTTTATACCTGAATCAATGGTTGATGATGTTTCTTCATAATAATTATTATCCATATAATATATTACTTTCTATTTCTTAATATATTAGAAAAATTAGCTTTCTGCTAATTTCTTTTTATTTGTTTTAGTTGTTTTCTTTTTTCTTGGTGCTTTCTTTTCTTTAACTTCTACTTCTACAAATTCGCTATAATCATTTTTGGCGTACAAGTATAATTCTGCTTCAGTAGCATATTGATATGGGTTAGTCCAAAAAATATCAACTAGATGGAAAGTTATTGCTCCAAGGATATGCCATCCTATGAATGATAATTCAAGAACGAAAATATCCCATTTGTGTCCATCGGTCATTTCTTTACTCATCTCTAAGGCCTTTTTATAGTCTAAATTAGGATCTTCTGCTAATAGGTATGAAACATAATAATATTCATATGATTTTATAATACCTGGAACTATAAAAAGTAAAGTCCATAAGAAAATATATAAATCTTTCATAAAAATAACTTTAACAACATTTAGGTAATGTCCACCTTCAAATCCATAACCAAGTGCATCAATTTTTACTGCTTCATCAGTATTATCTAAAAAGAATTTTCTTGCACCCACTTCTAAGACATTTGTTACAAATATTGAAACTGCTGTTGCTATGACAATTATTATAATAATAACTATCGCAACTACTGCTATACCTAAGCCAATTATTGTTGCTTTTATAGCTTTGTTACCAACATCACCAAGTGGTGGTGTTGCTACATCTAAGGTATTAGCGCTTTCTTTTATTTTGGCATCATAACGATATGAGCTTTCTTCTTTTCCTTTATTATATCTCGATTTAAATCCGCTGTTGCTAAAACTACTACTTACTAAAGCTCCTGTTATGACTGCAAGTATTAGTGCAACTAGCACACACATCCAATAATTTCTTTTAAATGCTACTTTTGCTTTTTCTTTTAAATATACTCTATTCATTTTACTACCTCCTATAATATATTATATATTGATATTTGTAGTATTTCAACAAAAAAAATGAACCCAATTACAAGTTCATTTATACTCCAGTGGTGGAGGGAGATGGATTTGAACCATCGAACCCGAAGGAACAGATTTACAGTCTGCCGCGTTTGGCCACTTCGCTATCCCTCCAATGGTGCCGAAAATAGGACTTGAACCCACAACCTACTGATTACAAGTCAGTTGCTCTACCAATTGAGCTATTTCGGCATGGTGGGTAATGTAGGACTCGAACCTACGACCCCCTGCTTGTAAGGCAGGTGCTCTAACCAACTGAGCTAATCACCCATAGGCACTTTAATAGCGCACGATAAATATAACATTTTATTAGTATTTTTGTCAAGTATTATCTTCAATTTTTGCTTTTTATTTCCTCGAGTTTCTCACTAATCCATTTATCTAAATTTAACTTTAATATTTCAAAGCCACTACCCTTTTCAATTATTTTTGTTCTATTTTTAGGCTTTACTTTATAATTAACATCTTTAATACTTAATTTTACTTGAAATAAGTCTTCATCAACATCTAATACTTTAGCTTTAATTTCTTCACCTATTTTAAAATAATCATTGATATCTTTTACAAATCCATGAGAAACTTCTGAAATATGAATTAAACCGCTATAGTAATCATCCAAGTTAACAAAAGCCCCATAGCTTTCGATTCCACTAATTGATCCTGTAACAATACTATTCTTACGATATTTAGTCATATTCTTCCCTCCAAAATAATTATATCATTTTTTTTTTAAATTTGATATACTAACTTTGGTGATTAAATTGGATAAAGAAAAAGAAGTAAATGAAGTATTGGATGAATTACGACCATTTTTAATGAACGATGGTGGTAACATTGAATTAATCAAGATTGAAGATGATGTTGCATATGTCAGATTTCAAGGTGCTTGTGCTCTTTGTGCAGTACAAGATACGACTTTTCATGATGGAATTGAAAAATTAATTCTTGAAAAGGTTGAAGGAATTAAGAAAGTTGAATTAATCATTTAACTTTCTTTTTTTATTAGCCAGCTTATAGGTATAGTACCATTATAATAAGAAAAAACATCTTTTAAAAAATTTTCATAAAAAGTGGATAAATCAGTTATATCAATTATTTCTTGCTCTTTAATTGTTCCACTTATAATCTTTTCATATAAATCAAAATAATAACTTGGAAATAGTAATCTTGATATCAACAAATAAGGATTATAATTAGAAAGATAATTGATTGTTGGAATAACCTTTTTAGTAATTATATAGCTTTTTAAATATTCTCCTATATCACGTTCTTTATAATCTATTACAAAATTTAAAGGATCATAAAAATTATTAAGAGTATCATCAATATTTATTCTATGATGACATACTAATACTTTAGAATTAGCATTAACTCTATTATTAAAGTAACTGATAGCATTTTCCCACATACCTAAATAATAATTAATAGATTCATTAAGAAGTGAATATTTTTTATTCATTTGACTAAATTGATACTCAATATAATCTATTTTATTTTCCCATAGTTTACTCCAATTAGATTTATGAAAATTATTAATAAGTTTACTGTTAGGGATATAATTATAAGATAATATATCATTAATAACTATTTTCCTATTAATAAACTTAGCAATTTGCAATAAAACGTATGGTTTATCATCAATAAATATTACTAAATTTTGATTGATTGTTGGAATTATTTTATGAACGATAAAGCCATTATGAAGCATATCTTGGTTAAGTTCATATAAATAGTTTAAATCTTCTAAAGGTCTATCAAAGAATTTTAAATAATAATTATTGTTATTGTATATAAATGAATAATTTTCATGATCTGTATTTAAGGTTGATATATAAATATTATAGTAATATAATATCTTGTTTTTCATTATATCACCTCATTATAACTTTATGATAAATAATAACTTTAAGCACAAAAAAAGCCATTTAATGGCTTTATTTTTATTATTAAGCTGCTCTTTTCATTGCAGGTTCGCTAGTTTCAACAAGTTCACTAAATACTTCTTTGTATGCTTCAAGTTCTTTTTCATGTTTATTAGCTGCTTTAGTTATTTCACTAACTTTTTCTTGTAACTCAGCTAATGCTGCGCTTGTTTCATCTAACTTTCTTTCTTTTTCTTCTAATTCTTTTTCTTTTGCTGCTAATTTCTTTTCTACAGCTTCTTTAGCTTTTCTAGCCTCTTCAAGTTCTTTTTCATTTCTTTCTTGAGTTTCTTTTTCAACAGCATTTAATTTAGCTTTTAATGCTTCCCTTAAATTATTAGCATTAAATTCAACTGTTTTATCTATTTCTTTTACTTCTTCTTGCTTTTCTTCTTCAACTGGAGCCTCAACTTTAACCTCTTCTTTTTTCTCTTCCACAACAGGTTTTTCTTCTTCAGCCTTTACTTCTTCCTTAGGTTCTTCTTCTACAACTGGTTTTTCTTCAACTACTGGTGCAACTTCAGGAACTTTTTCTTCTACAGGAGCTGGTTCTTCAGCTTTAACTTCTTCTTTAGGCTCAACTTCTTTATTTTCTTCTTCATAACCAGGAATTGTAACTGCATCTGATAAATTAGCATCAGTTTGTTTTTCATCTTCTGGTTCAGGAGTAGGTTCACTAAACTTTAATGAATTAAAATCAAATTGTGGGAATGAATAATCAGGAGTTTTTACTTCCTCTTGAACTTCTTTCTTCTCTTCTACAACAGGTTTTACTTCTTCTTGAACTGGCATTGAAGGAATTACTGGTTCTTCAACTTTTGCTGCTTTGAATTCAACTTTTCCCTTTGCCTTTACCTTACCAAAAGTGTTAGAATTTAATTTAATCTTTTTAGGTGTAACATTTTCATTTAATTCACCTTCTATAACAAAGCTAACAACTTTAAATTTTGGTCCTTTTTCTACGGCATCTTTTATTTCAGCACTAACTTGTGCAGTTTTAGCAGCTCCGTTTTTACGAGTAATATTGTTACGACTACTTGGTGTTAATTTAATTACCTTCCCACCACTCATTTCAACCATATTATCTAGACCATCTTGTGAAACTATATCATAATTTTTCATAATTGACCTCCTGCTATTAATCTTCTTTAGCTAATTCTCTTAATACATCTTTAATCTTTAACCATTCATCATCAGTTTCTACACCAGCAAGTTTAACTTCTTCTCCATTTCTAATAACTTCTGACACATAAATAGTTATATTTCCAGAATCATCCATTTCATTTTTTGTATATACCATATATTCCTTCTTAGTATCATTAAATTGGAATACAATGATTACTTCAACTTCTTCTTTAGTACCATCTAACTTATTAATTGTTACCATCTTTTTATTTTCCATAATTAATACCTCCTATATTCTTACTAAATTCATTTTAACACAAACGCTTTTACTTGACAATAAAATTATTTAATTTTTTTAAGCAAAAATACTTTACATCCATAGGCACAATAATTGACAATATAGTCGTCAAGGCCTTTAATATCGTTTAATGGCTTAACCTTCTTGTTTTTGCTATCATAAAAACCCTTCAAACGTATTTTATTATATGCTTGATCACCAAATATATAATCAAAATCATCATAGTAATCAGTAACTAATTCTTTAACGGTTTCTAAATCAAAAACATCATCATCTCTTACTATTTCATATTCTTTATTATTTAATACTATTTTTTTCATATTATCACCTATTTAATTATAGCATACTATTTCAAAGGTAAACTAAAAAGATTAGAATTTTTAGAAAAGCCATCTTGATAATAATCTGGTATATGTCCATTAATTATTTCATATGCAATTGGTATTTTATTTGTAACAATAATATCTTTTGAAGAAAATGGTAAAACTGTTTTTGTTTTAGTATCAATTGTAATAAAAATTTCTATTAGTGCATTATTTATTCCATATTCCTTAATATTAGTATCAACAGTACTATTAATATAACCTAAAAGTTCTAATTTAACTGGAATTTTAGGCCCAAGATTATTTAAAAATACATTATTAGTAATAACTCCTAATGGTATTTTAAAAACAGTATCGTCTCCATAAGATTGATATCCCTTAATACTAGACATATCTCCCCTAGAAACTTTAATTAAATCATCTTGAATACTATCAGTGACATCATTTAAGAAATCATTGACAACACATGAATCAAAATAAATTGTTTGTATCTCACCATTATTATTCTTTATGATAGTTATTAATTCATTAGTATTTAGTTTTTTAATAACTTCTTTAGTAGTTGCATTATTGATAATAATATTAACAATTCTTTCCATTTCTATACTGGCATAGTTAGTAAGAAGTGGAAGTGCTTTTTTATTAAAGTAATAAAAAATAAAATTAAGAAATGCTATTAAAAGTAAGAAAATAAAAAGTATTTTTTTTGATTTGTTCTTCTTATAATTTTTTAAATATAATTTATTCATACTAAATTATATTTAAGCAAATAAAAAAAGTGTTAAAAAACACTTAATTTTTTTAACACTATAATAGCAATTATACTTAAGACAATCAAAGTTGAAATAATGATAATAACAGCAATAAACTTTTTATCAGAAGCTTCAATAATATCAACTTCGTCTGTTATTTCTTTTATATCTGTATTCTCACTTGTTTCTTCTTTATCAATTTCATCTTTA
>Ga0247611_10004204_pt1 | contig 20215 bp, 40 predicted proteins | sample 177DNAGHGhighgp2_FD_192422 | JGI IMG/M metagenome (GOLD analysis project Ga0247611, IMG submission 192422) | Sheep rumen microbial communities from Palmerston North, Manawatu-Wanganui, New Zealand - 1770 DNA GHGhigh gp2 | ecosystem: Host-associated > Mammals > Digestive system > Stomach > Rumen...
ACGCACCTCCTCGATGCGCTCGACATAGCCAGGCGTCTTGATGACGGCGTGCACTCCGGCGAAGGCCATCATACCCACGCCACTGAAGACCATCGCCTTCGGGCCGTAATCATACACCAGCTTGCCGACTTTCGTGTATGACAGGCCGTTCGCGGCGACCTTCACCTTGGATAGAATATCCATGCCATATCTCCTTTCAAAAAATTTTGGCAAACGATTCCGGAAGAGAAAACCCAGAGGGCCATGCCTTTTGCAAGTAGCCCTCTGGTCTCCTCTTTCATATTGCTCTATGAAATATCCGCGAACTCATCCTCCGCGGAATACCCGCAAAGCTCGACTTTGTAGCGAGCCTTCGACCCGTCAGGTTGCGCCATGGTAACATGGCACTTCCCTCCGTGCTCCAGACTCGATGCGAGAATATCCGCGTTTAGCCTCAACCGTTCCTGGTCAGCTTCGCTCTTGGCTATTCCGTAGCCGAGCATGTAAGCCTTGTCGAGCATCGCCTTGAGGTTCTTGGCAATCATGGACTCTCGTTCGTCTATTTGTACTGCTTCCATCCAGTCCTCCTAAGTTCCAAATATCCGGGCACCGTCATCGCGTACTTGGCGAACGCGATGACCGTTTCCTCTTCTTCTGCGTACTTGATGAGGTCCTCGAAGGTCTCCTTATCGTACGTGGCCTTGCAGATGGCCATGGCGAAGCCCTTCTCCGCGTTCCAGCGGTCGAATTCGCTCTTGCGGACGGTTGCCAGCTTACGCCCATTGCAGAACACGTGCGTGCACGGGCCAGAGGTGATCACCTTGTCGGGAATGGGGAACGAATCGACGCGCGTCTTGTGCGTCGGCTTCATGTAGTCTGAGTAATTCGTGTTGTTCCGAAAGGTGTTCACCTCTTTGGGATTGAAGTTCAAGTAAATATCAGTTGGAAGCCCCTTAGGAAAGCTATTTCTCACAACTGGCATGGCATGCTCCTATTCATCAAAATATCCGGGCGCGTAGAGAATGATGGCCGTTCGACCGCCAAGGTGGTCCAGGACGCGCATCAAGGCCGACGGCCTGTCGACTACGGCATCGAAGTCGTCGAACGAAAGCGATTGCTGAGGCTGCGTCATCTTGCCGATTGCAGCCTTGACGGCACGTCCGAGCTCACGGTTGACCCTGTACGACGCCTCTTCCCAGCTCATGTCGTTTATGCCGGAGAACGCGACGACCCCTCCTTCGTATTGGCCCTCGTCATCCTCGGCAGACCAATTGGCATAGACGGCATCGTCAGAGCTGAACCCGGTCTTCAGGTTGATCTTCAACTCGACGTCCTTGGACTCCGCAAACTTCTTCAGATTGCGGATTTGGTCCCTTACCAGTTCCTCGAAATCCCATTTACGCATCAGCTGAACCTTTCTCTATTCTTTTCATAAAATCAGGTATCGCGAGTGAGTTCCAATACACGATAGCCTGTCCGGCATCGTGCATGTGCGGTCCTTGCATTCCGCATTTTCGGCATTCTACCCAGTAGATATGCGAATCATCCGTGAAGTGCTGGGCCATTAAGCGCGCCTCGCCACTGCAGCACTGGCATGATTTCAACTTAAACTCGCTCATAGCCCAATCATCTCCAAATATCCGGCATCCTGTACAGGCCGTGCTCATAACCGTTGACGATTAGCATCAGCACCCTGGCGGCTGCCTCGTCCACGCTCCCGTAATAGACAACCAAGTTGTCTCTGAATATGAACGGCTCCTTTACCGGCTGAACGCGCTCGGGATACTTCCCGCTATCCAGGAGAATATCCGGCAAGAACCCTTCAGGGAAGATGTCGTACTTGTCCGGTTCGAAGTAAAGCTTACGCTCCTTCACGGACCTGCGGACGATCTCGTCGAGGCTGTCCCGCTTGCGCTCGATGGACCGTTCGATGAGGTCGAGTCTGTCTGCAGTCGTCTCCACGAACAGCAGGTTCTCGGCAAGCTCTTCGTTCGCGGCAAGCTGGGCAGCACCTTCGATGTTGGTCGTGACGACATGGAAGCCTGGCTCCTTGTACTTGTACAGGAGCGAACCGTAATATACCTTGCCGTCTGGAAACTTGTCGAACTCCGTGATCTCCGCAAGGGTGTCCCGGTCGAAAGCGTTCATGAAGTGCTTCTCCGAGACGAAGATATACTCTCCCTCACGAGCTTCGTCGTGCACGACGCCGGGCGTCGTGGTGTAGAATAACCGAGCTTCCCTCGTCGTCATCTGCTCGATGCGGGAGAACCCCGCACGCTGAAGCCTTTGCGCGAGGGTGCTCTTCCCGCTTCCACTGGGACCGTAGATGACGACCGTGCAGCAAATATCACTTGCCATGAGCTTTCCTTATCTCCTCCGGGTCGAGTTCGGACTCGTATCCAGGTTGACCAGCCAGCCACATGATGTGCTCTCCGCACTCGCTGCAGAGGAACACCGTGCCGGTGGAGTGCCAGTCGTAGAACTTGACGCTCTTTCGGTCTTCAGAATATCCGAACTCGACAGCTTTGCTGTCCGTGTTGTTGAACTCGTACAGGGAATCGAATGCACCGCTCAAGCGGAACAGATTCCCCCGGGAAAGGGGCCTGCCGCAGCAAGGGCAGGCCCGTCCTTCCATCTTGGTCGTGAACTTTACATACTCGCCCATTGGAATATCCTAACGGTCGAGTCGGATAGGCGCAGGGAGCCGGAGCTGCCAGCCATACCTTGTGTGTTCCACTGTCATTCCCCTAAGGGAAATCCAGCCCCATTGACCGTCTGTCCAATCGGTATCCTGGATTCCAGCAGCTTGGTAGACGTACTTCACATCCACGCAGTCGTAGCAATTGAACTCGTCAAGAATCGCCTCCTGGAGGTCGTAGGCCTCCTCTTTTGAGAGGCTGTCTATGATGAGAGGCTCACGCCCTCGGCCGGATGGGCGCTTGCGGTTCACCACCCTCGTGTCCTGCTCGTCGTACATGCTGTTGTACGATGTATAATTCCTATTGCGCCCGCTACGCTTGCCTCCACGCTCCTCTCCAAAGAGCATCATCGAGACGCCTCCGTTTATGAGAGCATAGAGACCGTCCTTTGCTGCCGGGAGCAGCACGTCCCATAGCAGATACTCACCAACCTCCTTCGCCGTAGAGGCGAAGAAGGAAGAAGCGGCTGCTTCTGCTGCCGACTTCTTATGCACCTTGGCCTTGCCGGATTTCACAACCCTCGCCGCTTCATGCTCAGGCGGCGTCTTCTTCGCTGACTCGTCAAGAGTCGATGGGTCGAATATTTCAGGGCTATTCGGCATCTGTCTCCTCCGTTTCCTCGCCTTCCTCGGCAGACGGCTCCTCATCCTTGATGAAAATATCCGCAACGTTGTCGATGGCTTCGTATATTGAGGCAACACCTGCGTCGGCCAGCGCCCCGCTGAGGAAGCTCTGTCCGATGGTTACGGCAATCCTTGCCGGAAGCTTCGCCGGTGTTGGCAGAGTCGCTTTCACGATTCCGTCCACGACGTAACCGGAGCTAGCGCCGCCGACGACGCCGACAACACCTTTGACTCCCTCGACGATTGCACGCTTCGTTTCGTTCTTCATGAATATCCTTTCCTATTTGCTATTTGTCCGCCCACATGACCCCGAGGCCGAAAGCGAACACGAGGCCCATGATTATGAGCAACAAAGTCACACCAGCTACCGTGCAGATAGGCACCAGGAGCCAGAAAACGGCTCCCAGCACCTTCACGAATATCCACACGACAGCGAACAGCACCGTGAGTGCAATCACGTATGCTATTATGTTCGCCAACGTTTTCATTTTACCCTCCGTAATACCGTGGCTTTGGTTTCGGGTAATAATTTAGAAACCAACATAGAACGCCGTTTCTCTCACCGGCATAGATTTCGAATTCGAACCAGCCGTCCTGGTCGTAATCGAATCCGTTGATGTTGCCAGTGGAAATCTCGCTTTCCCCGAGCATGTTGAGGATGTCGTTGTGCGGTACGAAGAAGCGGTCTTCGACCAGTTGCTTGTTCACCGCCTTCTCAACTTCCTTCAGCTTCTCGCGGTCTGTCAATATGACCTGACCAGTCGTGTTGTCGACGTAGAGCTCCTTCAGGCCATAGGTCTGAATATCCTCCTCCGACGGGAAATGTTCGGAGGAATCGACTTTCTTCTGCGCGACATGCCCCATGACCTGGTCGTAGGCGTCTCCGCCAAGCCTGTCGATGACGCCGTCCTTGAGCTCGTCGTACGCGTGCTCGAACAACAGGCTCGTGGCCGTGATGGCTGCAAGCTCTCTGGCCTGCATCCGATTCGAACCGACGATGCACGCTGCGGTACCGATTCCGCACGTCGCAGCTGGCACGAATACAGGCCAAGTCACCTTGACCTTTTCCAGAAATGTGAGCTCCTCGAGCTCCTCGGTTCCAGAAATATCCGCCTGTCGGACCATCTCTTCCGCGATTCGCTCCTGCGCCTTCGGCACGGCCAGGCCAGTCAGGACCGCAGTCCCACCGACGCCGACAACGCCGACGCCGGTGAGAATATGCGGGAGCTTGGGGACTATGAAGTCCCCGAAGCGTTTAAACGCTTGCTGCATTCTCTGCCTCCTCCATTTCCCTTTCCCTCAAAATATCCAAGCAGGCGAGAAAGCCTCTTTCAACGCCTGCCCTGTATCCACTATCCCAAAGAGCGTCGGTATACTTCGAGATACGTTCGAAAACCTCCATGAACGGCACCGTGCCATCCGAGCATTCTAGAACTTCTTTCTCAGCTTCATCGAGCTTCTCTTTGGAGCTATCGTTCGCATTCTCCAGAGACATGAGCGTCTCTAGCAAGAGGTTTGCGGTCGCCTTGTCCATTTTTAATCCTCCTTCTTGGAGAAGGTGAACGGACCGTACTTCACAGGTCCGCCCTCTTCCTCGATTGCCTTCTGCAGGCCTTTGTCTACGAAATATCCGACAAGATACCCGATGCCAAGGCCAATCGCACCGAGCTTGATGATGTGCCAAATGCCATCGTCGTAGCCCTGCTTGTATCCGAGCACCTTTCCGGCCGCGATGAACGCGTCGCACACGTCCTCGGCGTTCGCTTCTCCGCCACCAGCGGCAAACGCATCAAGTGCGACAGCATGCTTCTCTAAGAAGTCTGCCTTCAGCTTGTTGTACTTGCTCATTTCTGTCTCCTTTCAAACAGACGTGAAAAAAAAGATGGAATGATCCTTTTGATCCATCTATCCTTTCGGATAGTCCATCTCATATAGAGCCATGAAAAATCCGCGAGAGAAAAAAGCAGGGGTTATGCAACCCCTGCTTCGGTCCGCTCCCTACGGTTTACGATTCTTCATCCACTTCTTCGAAGGTGAAGTCGTCATCATCAGTCTCGTTCTTGCCGACGAACGCAGCAATGGCCGCAAGCGCTACCGTCGTGACGCAGGCCGTTCCGACCGCAATCGCGACGCCTATCGCTGCAAGCTTCTTCTTGCTCGTCTGTTTCGGTTCCTCAACGATAACCTTTGCCTCTACTACTTCATTCTTCTTCTCGTTGTTGGACTCCATCTTAACTCCTTTCTATAGGGGTCCGCTTTCCATAATGTGCATTGAAAAAATCGCGCTATTCCTCGAACAGCACGTCGTAAGATGTCAGGTTCCGCACCACAGACAGAGCTTTCTTCGTAAGGTACCAGTTAACCCCGTTATCCATGGAAATCCGATTCCCATCTACGTAACGGATGTGAACTGGATTGATGAGGACCGGGCGCGTGTTCAGCATGTCCTTGCTCTGAGACGCGCAGATCCACACGAAGTTCTTGAAGCCATCGATGAAATATCCAACCAAATGGTTCTTTGCCTCGAAAGGTTCATAGGTGCCCATCTCACAGCACCTCGATCCCGTTTATGCGAAGGAGTTTGTGAAGGTCCTTAATATCCGACATGGTCGCACCGTAGACCATAACCGTGGCCCTGCCGTTGCCCCATACCTCGATGCCCTCGACTTCCATCTCCAGGCGCTTGGCGATATCCGCAGCCTGCTCCGCATCCTTAGCCCAGACGTCGAAGCTGAAAGAGAAATCATCTACTTTGAGCTCCATCTCTGCCTCCTTACCAACTCGTGTAAATATCCACCGTTCCACTTGGGCAGCCTGTATCGTACACGACGCCCTGCCCGTACGGCGTGTCTACGATTGTCCCCTTTTCGACATCCGAAGAGGCGACTGCAACGTTTCCATCTGCGTCTCGGATAACTCCAGATTCGTCCACGTGACGTCCTGGTATTTCGAGACCTCCTCCTGGGAGGACGTTCTCCGAATACCACGTATAACGCGTGCCGTCTGTTCCGTAAACCACGCCAAGGCTCTGAAGGTCTCCTCCAGAAATTCCAGGAACGTGCTCAGAATATCCGACAGGATCCTCGCAGGTTTCTTCATAGTATGCTTCTTCCGCATAGGCTTCCTCCATTTCTTCCACGACTTCTTCCTGTACCGGCTCCTCCTTGACGAGTTCGGATTCGGCCTTTAGGGTGCCGGTGCGTTCAGGCTTGTCATCGACCCCCGAGAATATCCGAGGGTCTACATACTCAGGGTGTTTGACCGTCGGATAGACCTTCGCCAGCGCCACCTTCGTCACGGTGGCTGTGCCGGCGGCGATAACGATTGCTATCCCTACGAGAAAAAACCCATTTCTCAGTAAACCAGACATCTTCCTTTCCTTTCTCGATCGCGTACTCGAGAGTGCGTCCCTGCTCCCTCGTCAAAGGGGGCGTCTGCGGGTCTTTCTCCGAATAGATGAGGAAGGCCTCGAGAGGCGAGCTGGAGAGACAAACGTCGGTCATGACCTCGTAGTCCTCCAGCCCGAACGTGGAGATATACTCCACCAGCTCCCGCCCCGTGATCCGCCTAATCGGCGGCTTCCGCTTCGACATCCGGGTTCACCTCCACCTCTGGTTCGTCGTCGTCCTCCCACCAGATGCGCACGTCAGGGCATCCGACGCACCTGTCCGAGAAGACGCCTACATATCGTCCCTCGCCGAGGTCGAACACGATCTCCTGATCGGGCACGAGTTTGATCTTCCACAGGTCGAACGCGTCGATGATCCTCTTGAGGTCGAGGCCCGAAAGCGGCTCGTTCGTGCGCACGAAGTCGTAAGTTTGCTTGTTTTCGGCCATTTCATGTCCTTTCTACCGAAATATACCCTTGTTACTACTCATCTCAACCCAAAACAGGGCCTTAGAACGGCTTAGAACAAGCCGCTGACCTGGGGTTTTAGTCGTCCGAATTCCAGGTGCTGAGATACGTTTCGCCGGTGTGAGTGTCGACTACGAAGTCCACGTAGATGACAATCTCTTCGCCATAGCGGTCTTTTTTCTTGGTTCTGTGCTCCTCGAGGTCGAAACGGATGTCCTCGGAGTCGGCGACTCGGACGTCCTGCAAGTTGTTCTCCTCGATGATGCGGATGAGATCTGCTCCAGTCATTACAGCCCCCTCATTACTTGCGCGACGCTGAACGGGATCAAAGCATCGAAGTTGTAGACGATTTCATGCGGCCACGGTTGCTTCACATACATGCGATGGATTACGTCGTCCGGAACGACTCGGTCACGCTTGGAGTTGCGCTCGATGCACTCGGATTCCGGCCCGTCGTGGAATATGGCGATTGACCTGTCGTAACGCGGGTGGAACTCGTACAGGAGTTCTGACATGTCGTGCTTGTTCGTGTTGCAAGCATCGATGATGACGGCGACGTCGTCGAACGTGTCGAACGCCTTCTTGACATCTGCCCGCAGGACGTTGAACACGAGATCGTTGTCCTTCTGACAGCCCTCGTCTCCGAAAAGCCTTCCGCGGATCTCGTCGCTAGAGACGATGATGTTCGTCTCAGCGAATATCCGCGACGACGCCAGCTTCCGTGCGAGCGTCGTCTTGCCGGAACCAGGCGCCCCAATCATCATGATGAGAATCTTCATGAATATCCTCCTATCTTTAGTACCTATGCGGATCCACTTCTTCTACCCACAGCAGGTTGGCGAGCTTGTCGATTTTCTCCGACGTAGCCCTGTCGGTAAATATGAGCTGGCCCGTTTGTGAGTCAAATGCGTCGCCCCACGGAACTTCGATGATCTGGCCTGTTTCTTCCCTCAGATTTTTATCGCAAAGAACGACCTCGCCAGAATAGTTGTCAACGTACGTCTTAGCTGCAGCTGCGCACAATTCCGATTTCTCCGCATCGAGGCCGCCAAGATCGTCAATGACAATATTGACATCGATCTTGCCCTCTCTTTTCAAATTAAACATCAAAGAGTCCTCGTAAATGCGGAACTCGGCATTTTCAAGATTGTTCTCCTCGATGATCTTGATCAGGTCGTTACCAGTCATTTCAAATATCCTTTCGTCTATACGGCTTTGCCTACTTCCTATAAGCTAGCGTTTCCAGTTGAAACTCAAAATCGTCGATGAAAATAGGCTTCTTCAAGAGTGCCTTTCCTTCGTCGGTCCATTCACCATCGACTATAAGAAGTTTCGCCTTCGAGCTGAAAAGGCTTTTCGGGATAACGCAAATAGTTTCACGCCCAAGATAATCCTCTTCGATCCAAGCAAGAAGCACATCTTCTTTTCCATTGGGGCAAACATCTTCAAGGTACATTACGTCGTCATTATCGACAACTCGGCATACGTTAACGTTTTTGGCCATTTCAAATATCCTTTCGTCTATACGGCTTCTAAAGGGAAAAGGAGAGGAGCATTACGCTCCTCTCCAGTCGGCTAAACCTTACAAATCGAACCGTTCGCAGATTCGGCCTTCCACCTTTTTCCTGATGCGATGGGCCAGCGAAGCCTCCTTCCGGGACTTTCGCTCTTCGTCGCTGAGATTCGCATCGTATGCGATCTTCAGCATGCCCGCCGTTCCGACCGCGCCGATGATGATCGACGCCAGGTCCTTTACGTTCCAATACACTACGTTGGTGTTAGGCTTACGGTTAAACATTGCATTCTCCTTTTCTGTAAACGGCGCTTAAAATATCCGTTGCTCTTCTAGACGTATTCCCACAGAAGCATGTAGAACGAAGACGTCTTCCTGGTTTGGAATTCCTCTTCGTCAACGACCCACTTTCCGGCTTTTATGATGTCGTAGTTGGCGTCAAGATATACGTCCCATGCGTGGAATGCCACGAGTGCTTCTCGGTCGCCATTCTTATGAATAACCGAGACTACCTCATCGCCGCTTATGACTTCGACGAACGCGCAGACAATATCGTCCAACTCGAACGTCTTCTCGCAAATCTTTTTCCCCTCGTAGTCCAGCGCGAACAAAGTTACTTTCTTGCCCATTTCCGTCTCCTTTCAAATATCCAGGCAAAAGGGAAAAGGCCTGGCCGATTAGAACTACGCGGGTTGCCCGGGATTGCCTCCGAGTACTCTAATCGGCCAGTTGCCTCTTCTCCTATCAAGTCATCTGTCCTCCTTTCGAACCCATGACTTGACCGTCTCCATATAGTCAACGGAAAAAACCGCGGATACCGAAATATCCGCGGCGCAGATAGTTAAAACTATCTAGACAATGCACAACACGCTATCACTCTTCCGTCCTCGTCTCTAACGAGCTCGGCCGGATAGACCAGATCTTTTCGCCACGGCGCGGCTTCCACGCACGCCTTAGATACGATCAGTAGTGTGTTCTCATCCTCGTCAGGAAGCCCTTGGATCTCTCCATAGACTATCTCTACAAGTCTGAACCCATACTCTCTCGTCAGCTCGTGCGTTTCAGTTTCAACGCGCAGCACAAGACCACACGGGTCTATCCGCTTTACCCCATCGTCGACAATTAGGTCGATAGCGTGCGGCGTGCAATTAATTAGATACATAATTCTCCTTTCATCATACTATACTGCATATAGTGCAAGGAAAAAACCGAGGGCTATGATTAGCCCTCGGCCTGCAGGCGTCAAGGTCATGCAACCTTCAGCCCGCGTTCGTACCACAACCAATCACTCACCTCCTCGATAGTCGCCGGCATCCCGTAGTAAGGTTCGCCAAGACGGTGCATCTTACCTCGAGGGGTGATGTACCCCACGAGGCGATCCTCCGCCTCGGTTTCCTCCACGAGAAACCGGTATCCGTTAAAAGACTTCGTAATATAGTCATATTCAAACGCGGCCATGATTTTTCCTTTCTCTCGGCCTACCTTTCATAATGTACCATGCAAAATACGCGAAAAACCATTGGCTAATGAAAAAATCGAGGACCATGATAGATCCTCGATGGAAGCCGTAACTACCTAATCTTTAAGAAATATTCGTCTCTCCTTTCTGCTAGACGCTTCAAGGTTTTCGTATGCTCCAATTCCTTCTCCATGATCGCAAGCCCTTTCCAAACGTCAGCCCATGTCGAGTTTTGATCCGACTTGGGGGTCTGGTTGAACTTGGACCAGATTCGAGTGTAAAGCAAATATACTCGAACTACGCCTTCCCAAAAACAATACCTGAACATTTTATCTCCTTTCCTGGTAAAACTACGTTTCCATACTGGGAAAGGAAAAAAGCGAGGACTGTGAAATCCTCGCTGTAAATGGTAAGTCTCTAACTTTCTTTTATCTCGATTGTTATCACCACCTTTCCTTTGTTGATGATCTTCTCTACTAGCTTCTCTACTAGCTTTTCAATCATAGCTTCGGAAAACTTCATAATAACCTCCTTAAAACGGCTTACCATCCATTATGTGGAATGCAAAAACCGCGGATACCGAAAAAAGCGAGGACTGTGAAATCCTCGCTTGGAGATGCTCTAAAAAATCTTTAAATTTTATTAACGAACTGATTGACTTTGCTTGTGATTACATCACTCTCCTCATACGAGGTGACGGCACGCACGACAAAGATCTGAACGCACGCTGTGAGCACACTCGCCGCTATAGGAACCACAACCTTCAAAGGCTCGAACTTCGCCGAGCCTTCGCATTGTTCTGCTTCACATAGCGCTTTGTACGCTCTCGCGTATGCTTCGTAATCTCCTGTGTCGCGCTTACAACACGACATCATCTTGAGGAGGTTCTCCTTCTCTTTCTGCAATTCTGTCTTCTTCTTCGTAAATTTCTTCATAATGCCTCCTTTAACAGCATCTCCATATAGGGGAATGAAATATCCGCTAGATGCGTTTCACGACAAGCTCCATCACCTCCACATCGTCGAGCTTGTCGAATTCGGCATAAACTTCTCCGGTTTCCCTATTCACGAACAGCTTCCCACTTCCACGAGAAGGGTCCTCGGAGCGCTTCTTCTCGATTACGAAGAACGCGACTGCTTCGATCAGTGCGGCCAACAGGAAACCGATGCTGAAATAAACCATTACCTGAACTATCCTTCCTCTAGTTCGAGCGCTGCCCGAACGGATTCGACCAGGGCGTTGAAAGAGATCTTCCCAACCACACCGCCGGCTGTGCACATGAGGATGAAGTCCGTGCCTGTGATGGTGGGCATCTCCTCGTACGCGTCGAGAGAAGGGGCGAGTCTCTGCATCTCACCGGAGAGATTTGCCCCGGAAACCCTGCGGGTGCCGTTCGTGGCACCGTTTACAAGAAAATAATCGTCGTCGGCAAGGGTCGAAGTTGCCGGATATGAATCGATCCGAGCCATGGCTTACACCTTCTCAACGACGACGGAAAGGTTTTCGAGAGTCGCCGCGAGAACGGGGCGGGACGTGTTGGCCGTGCAGATTGCGGAATTGCATCCCATTGCAATCTCCTTCCTTGTCATGTGTGACGTCTATTTAGCTAGCAGCTTTCATGACTTCTTTCAGAATCGTGTCCGTCGTAGCATTAGACGCTTTCTTTACCGCGGTGGTGACGGCCACTTCTGAAAGATCTGTCACCAATTGGTATGCTCGAGACTCGTTCTTGAGGTTTGCATCTGCGTATTGCGTCTCGAGCTTGACCCTGTTTATTCGTTGCTTGAGTTCTTCGTCAGAAAGCGTCGCCCTGTTGGCAACCCGTTCGCGCCGTTCCATCTTTATGGTCTTCAACTTGTCCTTTTGAATACGGCGAGCTTCCTTGTAATTAATTTTCGCCTGCTTGTACGCTCGCTTGTTATCGCTACGCTTACGAGGCTGAAGCCTGCTTGTGGACTTGTACTTGGCCTTTGCCCGGTTCATGTCCTGCTTATAGGAATATACAGACCGCTTCTTATTGACCTTTGGGCCGACGAACTTCCCTTTAGAACCGCTGTAGCCCTGTCCGTAAGGCTGGTAACGCCTGACGCCCCATTTCATGCCGAGGACACCGTAATGTGCTAGGTACTCTTCGCTCATTCGAACACCTCCTTTTTAAAAGCTAAGCTTAGATATAGGCGTGTTATAGATTTGCTCGATTATCTCTTTGTTTGACAATTCCGTATTTGGATGCTCGGTTTTGTACTTGTCAATGAGTTGCGTATTGACCTTTATGTTAGTACGTTCGTTTACAACATACGACGCAGCGCTAATAGCCGCTGTACTTGTGACCATAAACCCAATCGATGCGGCGTTTCTCCGTCCGTAAACCTCACGTGTCAAAGAATTAAAGAGCCTATCAGCCGTGCTTTTATCTATTTTAGATACGGAATCAACGCTTGCTTTCGAGGCTTCCAACACGATTAGCGGAAGTTTCGAACCGTAACCACTGAGCTTTTTATCGTTAATATCCATTACAGCATCGTATCCAGCCTTCCTGAGAGCTTTTGAAAATGCGTTCTGATAGGCTGTTTCCCCATACTTCCCATAAACAAGCTGAGAATTCACAAATTCATACACGTTTTTATCAGGTTTGCCATTTTTTAATGCCTGCAAAGCTTTTCTAGCAACAGCTCGTTGACGGTCACTGCTCATTAAATTGTTAGCTTCTATCTTTGCATCCTTAGCTATTTCTTTTGCCAATCGATCATGTCCCGTTATTTTATCTGTAGCTAGCACTTCTTTTAAAACGTTAAGCGCATTCTTTTCCGATGCAACTTTAAGACCCGTTTGCTTTATAGACTTCAAATATACAGAGCCTTGTGGTTCGTGTTCGAAGACTTGATGCGCATACATACCGGCATATCTTTTATGATCTCCTTTTTTCATGTAAGCATAAAACATATCGTTTAGTTTGTTGCTATCTGTTCTAGCTATTCTCTTTAGCGTTACAGAAGGATCTATGAATTTGTCAGCAGAATATACATGATGCCTATATGCAACATATGCCGTAGCCGCAGCAACTGTCACAACGGCGGCCGTTATCGCGACCCGTTTCAGTACTTGTTTCCTTTTGGCGTACTTCTTAGCTTCATCTTCAGAATATCCAGCTCCAAGCGCTTTTTCGTAATTTTTTGTATACGATTTACTTGGGGTAGACTTCTTCCCGATAAAGCGACCAGTAGAGCCGCTATAGCCTTGCCCATAAGGCTGGTAACGTCTGACGCCCCATTTCATTCCTAGGACGCCATAATGTGCTAAATAATCTGACATGTCAACGTCCTTTCAAAATATCCGCTAAGCCTTCAGGGCCTTGATCTGGATGGCCTCGATGTTGCGGGAGATCCCGGTGGTTCCCGCAGCGTACCCGGCGGGAATCCACGGCCCCCAACCGAAACCTCCTACATGGACCCGGTAGCTTACTTTCAGCTTCTTCGGGTTCTCCACGACGTCGATCTCGATTGCCTGGAGTCCTCGGCTCTGCCCGGTGGTCCCGATGATGGGGTCGTTGTCGCTGCTCCCGGTTCCACTGTTCTTGCCGCGCTTGACGCCCTTCCAGGTGCGCCAGCCCTCGTCAGCGATATGCGCTTTGACGTCGAGGACCATGCCCTCCGGAGGAGTGATCTTCAGCGCTTCGAGAGCGTATGCGTTGCCGACTGTGCCAGAGCATTGCCCGTCTCGCACGGAGTCGAGCCAACCGAGGTTCGCTACGTGGGACCTGTAGAACATTCCGGCGTCGTTCACGGCCTTTCCCGGCTTCTGCTTGTTCACTTCTTTTCCTTTCATGCGCTTGGCCACGGCTGCCACGAAGTCGCTCCAGCTACGGCCGTACTCTGCAAAATATCCGATGGGATCCGTGTGGTCGGACCCACCCCAGACACGGGAGCAGTAGTCATGCGATACCATGCGGGACGTTCCCCACCCATGCTTCTTCAGGAACCAGGCTGCGAAGTCCACGGCATTGGCCCAGACCTTGTCGAACTGGGAACGCGTCGTTGCATGGCAGAGCTCGATGCCGATGGTGAACCCATTCGCGTTGCCAACGTGCCAGCAGAGGCGGCTCTCGGCTACGCAGTTGTACACGGTGTCGTTCCAGTCTGCCACGTAATGGACCGCATAGGTGTCGTCACGGCTCCACAGATCGACATGGTTCTTGGCGGTAGCACCAGGGTTTGCCGTCTCGTGGATGACGAGGTATTGAGGATTGTAGAGAACGCCGTGCCCATAGGACACGATGTTGTCTTTAACCAACATTGTGGTTTCCCTTCTTCAGTTCGTTGAGATACTTCTGGGCACGCTGGGCGGCATCCGTGACGTTCTGGTTCTTCCACCAGGAATATGCGATGGTCAGGGCGCTGAGGATGGACAGGACAACGTTGACGATTGGCGCGGCATCCACAGAATATCCGTAGACGTTCGCGATGTTGACGATTGCGGTCACCACGATGGTGACGATTGCCTTGAGACGTTCCTTGTTCATTTCGGTTCCTCCTAATACTGCATCTCGTGGAACTTCTGCATTCCCAAATATCCCTCCATCTGCCATACCTTGCGGCGGAGGGCCTCCTTGCACAAGCTGATGCCGAGCTCATGGTCGTACTCGTCGGGGTCGATGCAGCCAGACGACTCGACAAGAGTGTAGCCGTTGGGCAGAGTCATCGCGACGATGGTGCAGTTCCCGTTCTTGGTCTTGAAGTCCTCGAACGCGGACTGCTCGATGATCTCGTCGATATGGGATTTCGGAATCTTGAACGTCATAATATCCTCCTAATCTTGAACGTACCTGAAAACATGCCCGCATGAGACGCGGGTGTCAACATAGATGGGAATTCGGTTCTTACGGCAAACTTCGCAGAAGAACAGGTCCTCGCTGAGGTAAAGCCCGTTCTTGTACTTGACCCAGTCGAACCATGGGTATTCGGTTTCCCTGAAAATATCCGTGGAGATTAGTGCGCAGCCCATGCCCCCGCCATGCACCCTCTCGAGATAGGTGCCTTCGGAGGCAAGGGCCTTCAGCTCGTCCATCTGGTACTGATCGACATAGTCGACGGGACCCAATCTGCAGACATTGCTGCGCCCGTCGTAATCTCCAGCTTTCGGCCTATGCGCATAGTAACCGAGCACGACCTCCTTGCCATGACCAGCCAGGTTGACGAGCGCATCGTGCGGAACGACGGTGTCGTTGTCGACCATCAGGACCCTATCGACGTCGAGTTCCATGGCACGCTTCGCTATCTTGTTCCTGGCGACGGCAACGTCGTAGCCGCGAACATACTCGAACAACGCTTCATGCCCACCCGTGTCGAGATCGTAGATGGACTTGAACGTCTCGGGGAATATGGTCTCGAACGTGGGGACGGCTATCAGTATCCGCATAGCCCCTCCTTCTGCATGGCCTTGCGTCGGGACAGGACTTCCTCCCAGGTCTTCTCCTGATACTGGATGACCTCAGAGAAGCAGCTCCACACGGGATACCCGGCGAAGTGTACGATCTTCGGATCTCCCTTCCATGGGCGAACGAAACGGTTCGCGTTGTACTCGGAAGGCATCTCGGCGATACGACCCTGACACAAGTAGCTGAACACGTCCTGTTCGAGCCAAGGGTACCGACGGCGATTCAGAACATCCACCACTTCGTCCGTCTTCCCGGATTCCCGTAGGAATTCCAGGTCGAACAGGGCCACCCCGACATTCACATACTGCATGTTGTTCCTGGCCCTGTCCGGCTCTGTGGAAGCAGCCAAATAGCATCCTTCCATCGGAAGGTCCCAAATATCCGAGACGTTCCGCTTGACAATGGTGTCCACGTCCATGGACAGAACCTTCTTGACGTCCTTAGGGAGGATGTGGCAGAGCGCAGCCCTCACCAACGCCATGTACGTGAACTTGGAGTTCATGTTCGGCCCGTCAGGTGGGAAGAACTTCTGGTTGCTCACGTCGATGCATTCGACGAGGTCTGGAAGCCACGTTGGGAACTTGGCATCTTCGATCAAGAAGAATATCCGCTCCACGTCGCTATGCTCGACCAAGCTCTTCGCTGCCCCGACCATGTACGGGTAAAGGTTCCTGGTACCCGAGTAAACCGCGTAATGTCCATTCATGCCGACACCTCCAGAAATCGACTTTCAAATATCCCACCGGGGATTTCTCAGAGTTTTATAGCTGCCTGGTTGACTACCTGGTTTAGTTCCCTTCGGGCTTTCGCTATCGCCTCCTGGGCCTCTTCCACATCCCCGTTAACATTGCCTCCATGCGCCTTCTTGAGCAAGACTTCAGTGCCTTCAGAATCTGCGAAGAGCAGGTTCATCATGGCCATGTCGCGGTTTTCCCTTTGGATGCGCAGATCCTTCGCGTGCTCCTTGACCATTCTCTCCTGTTCTTCGCGTTTCGCCCTGTAAACTTCGTTTTCCCGTTTGTTACGGCTTATCAAAGCCGTTATTATCGCAACTCCAATTGCCTGAACGGCCGATATGAGTGCGACTATTATGGCAGTTTCCAATCAACATACGCCCCCTATCGTCGAAAATATCCAGACTACCGTGCATACACCTGCCAATTGCCGTTATATGATGTCGAGTCGATTCGAATCTGGATGCCTGTGATCTTGGCCTGGCTGAGCTTGCATGCCGCCATTCGGCCTGTCGTGCCACTGCCGTTATATGAGCCAGTCAAATACGTCTCTCGCTGAGTGGTTGCGTGAATGGCAGCCTTGGGCAACACGATCGAGCCCATGTAGCTTGTGCTGTAATAACATACGATGCACACTTCGTGGTAATTGGACAAGTCAAGGTTAAGGGAATTCGTCCCCGTGAACGTGCCAAGGCTGGTCCACGTAGCCGCTGCCGCTCCGAGCTTGCCACGTGCCGCCGCAGCCGTCGTGGCTCCCGTGCCGCCGTGCGCGACAGCCAGGGTGCCAGCGTTGAGATTTGAAGCGTTGTTTATGCCGAGGTCACTTCTGAAGTTGGCGGCGTTGTTGACGCCGTAATGCTGCGAGCCGTCCTTGCGAACATCTACACAAATCGCATTCCATACGGTAGAACCTGTATGGGTTCCAGCAGCTTCGAGCATTGCTCTTACTGTCCCATCAGTGAGCTGCCTTGCCGTCAGACGCATGAACGCGCTGTTATTTTTATCGTTGACTTGTAGCGGCACGTTGCTAACTTGGGCGGAAACGCTTGATGCGCCATTGTCCAAGTCGTACTCCCTAGACTGGAATCTTGCATGGTCGCCATATACGTAACCTATGTCCGTCCTTGCACGGGCGTTTGGGTAATAGGCCCCAAGCTCCGTCTTGTTAACAAGCCGCAGATTTCCTGGAATTTCAAGAAGACCAGCCTCGCCGCCAAACGCAATCCTCTGCCTATCCGCAACTGTTCCACAGTTGGAGAACAGATAGAGCCACGTGTCAGAAGAGAGCACTGGGGATTCAGATTGCAGGGAGGGAACGTCCGTAGCGCTACCAGCCTTGGTGAGATTGTACAGCGCCGCAGGAGATTCACCGCCTCCGAGGAACATGTTCCCGCCAGACTTGATGACCATGTTGTGCCCCTGACCCTCGGTGTTGGTGTCGTAAGCCACTATGTAGCTGGAATACGGCGTTCTTCCGTTCGAATCGAAGTAAATGATTGGCATGGTGCCTTTGCTAGCCAAATGCCCCAAAACCGTCACATCATCGTCGAACACGGATTCATATCCGACTTCCAGGCCGCTTTCGGGCGCTGCCCTCCCGATGCCGACCGCCTTGCCACCAGCCTTCCAATCCATGACGAAGAACGCACGCGTTAGGATGACGTTGCGCGTCGCGGTCTTGGTCACCCCGCTCGTGATGCAGGTCACGGTGACGCTAACCGTGTACTGCATATCCGTGTCGAGCACCATCCCGTTGCCGTTTCCGACGAGCGCGGTGGACGTCACCGATCCCGACCCGCTGGGGTTTGTGCCGAACGCGAACGCCGTGGCGCTCCCGCCAGACTGCGGGGTTACCGTGCCCGTGATGGCGGAAGACTCGGCGCACGACCACGTGCAGGTCACGGTGGCGTAAGAGCCCTCGTCGTCCTGGTTGCCGTTCTCGTCGCACCTGACGGCTGTGAGCGTGCCGATTGACGGCACCGCCGCCCATATGGCGTAGAGCGTGACGTTCGCGTTCGTGCTGTACGTCGCGCCAGAGTTGTACGACGTGCCAGTTCCATCGGATTTCGTGTTCCACTTGACGAAGGCGTACCCACTCCGAGTCGGCTTGCTCGTGGTGAGCGTGAGGTTTGAGTTGTAGACCTTCGTCTGCGTTGTCGGCCCTCCAGTACCGCCGTTCGCGTTGTAGGTCACGGTGTATGGCGCGTACCACTGGGCGTACAACGTGAGCGCCGCATTCGCGGTGTAGCTCGCCCCTGGCGCATACGACGTGCCGCCAGTCCCAGCCTTCGTCGTGTACCAGTATCGGAACACGTAGTTGGTGCGGGTCGGTTTCGTCGAGCTGAGGGTGAGCGCGGTTCCATAATACTTCGTCTGTTGGGCAGGCGCGCCGCTGCCGCCGTTGGCGTCGTACTTGACAGCGTATGATGGAAGGGCGGGAACAGTTACAAGCGTTTTATTCAAAGCGTCGTTATCTACCGCAGTATAACTAGTTCCATCGTTGTAGTCGCCAGCACTAACCCAATCAATAGCATCTAAACGTATCTCGTTTTCATATTTTTCTTTAGATACAGTAATGGTTTTGCTGTAAGTGCCGAGCGTATACCAAGTATTGGCAGCCGTGCAGGTAACCGACTTTTGGCTAATGACGACGGTTTTTGGTACCGTATCGGTATTCGTATAGACGTAGAACAACACATAGCCGTAATATGGATACGAGCCAGCAACGCTTTCTACTTTTATGCCAGCAGCACTCGCCTTTACTTCATGCTTTATGCTAATAGAAAGCGTATAGCTGGTGTCAGTGTTTGCTGTAGTCGTATAGGTGATGACTAGCCTCGACCGAACCTTCCCACTGTAGTCTGTGTCCGAATATGTAAGCGTTGCCATCACTCATCATCTCCCAACCACTTGAGCGACATGTTCCCGTTTTGCCGCTTGATGAACGCGTAGTCGCCGAATCGAACCATGTCCTCGGCGTAGGTGTTCTGTATGTGCATCTCCCAGATGCCGTCCGCATTCTGGCCAAACCAGGCTATCGGCTCGTCAGCCGTGCGAAAAGTAAGCATCCCAGACGATGCCGAGAAGTAGATTCCGCTCGTGCTGCCTAGCTGGATTTCCTGCCCGTGGACGCCAACGACGTTCCCCTGCGGGTCGATGATGCGAAGCCCGTCAGCCGCAAGGAGCGCTCGGTACATAGTGTTGTCGGCGGTGAGGTTCAGCCCTTCGCCCGTCATCGACAAGTGGCTTGCTATGTAGTTCTGCACGCTCTCGTCGATAGACAGCTCGTAGTAGAGGACATCGCGCTCGTAGTAGGTTTCGATGAGCGAAACGTCAGGCGACGCTACGGGCGTGTATGCGACATGCTCCGTGCGCTCGTAGTAGGACTTGATGTCTTCCACGGTTGGTTCGGCAACGGCTCTGTACGAAACGCTCTCGGTTCTCTCGTAATACGTCGCTATGTCGGCCACATCTGGCTCAGCGACTGCAACGTATTCGTCCTCACCAGAGTCGTAGGTGTAGTACGTCTTTCCCTGGTCGATTTCATTGTCCTGCGTCAGGCTGTATGTGTACGTGACATCCTGAGCGTAGTAGGTCTTGTCCTGGTCGAGCGCCTGGTCTTCCGTGAGAGCGTAGGTGTACGTCGCGGTTCGCTCGTAGTAGGTCTTGTCCTGGTCGAGCGCCTGGTCTTCCGTGAGAGCGTAGGTGCAAAGCCCAGCGTCGGTCGCCTCCTGCACGGGGCGGTAGCTTCCATCGACAAGTTCGTAGTATTGCCTGCCAGCCTGAACGGTGGTGTCGCTGGTCTTCGAATAGGTGCCGTGCTCGGAAATCCACGCGAGCGTCCCGACAACCTTTTCGACATCCGACAGTCCCATCAGGGCGTTCGTCGCGTAGGAGTTCGCCTGGGTGGCGCTGCTC
>Ga0247611_10004206_pt1 | contig 20213 bp, 18 predicted proteins | sample 177DNAGHGhighgp2_FD_192422 | JGI IMG/M metagenome (GOLD analysis project Ga0247611, IMG submission 192422) | Sheep rumen microbial communities from Palmerston North, Manawatu-Wanganui, New Zealand - 1770 DNA GHGhigh gp2 | ecosystem: Host-associated > Mammals > Digestive system > Stomach > Rumen...
TGCTATACAACTCACCCAGGCTATTTCTCTTGGTCATAGAGCAAGGGTTATCTATTAGCCCATGAAGCACCCAAGCTGTCTTTATCCAAGGCTTATCGTTCTTGGCCTGCCTTAACTCAAGCGTCTTATTGTAGAGTTTGGTCGTTACCATTGATGAACGCGACCCCCATGACAGAGAGTTATAGGTGATTGAGTTCCATCGATCCCGTCCATGAACCGTTAACTCGCATTGGTTGATCTTGCGGTATTTACCTTGCAGGTATCTACGAGCAAACCTCGCGGGTTGGTCACCAGAGTCAAACTTTTCGAAATCATAGGCGATGTCTATTCGGTAGATTCGTTTGAAGATATAATCGTGCTTCAAAAGGAACTCTCTCAGATACTCCACTGGGTTGCCCTGATACAACATCCAGTTGGGTAATCTGATGTGCGTACTCTGAGGTAACAGACCATGAAAGTCTGACTCCCCTGATGCAGGGTTTCTTCTGATTTCGATTAAAGGATTATCCATCTCATCTACTATTTCGAACATTTCCTTATAAACCCGTGTTCCATAATCTCTCTCCTTGACCAAGTAACCACACCGTCGGAAGTACTCCGCATTACATGGATAGCGGTCATTGGATTCGAGACAGTAGACTTCAAGCCAATCGATGTTAATGCAACGGACTTTCTTTTCATCGTTCATTGATATTAGGTAAATCAGAGTCGGAAACCAACTTTTTACAATCAACCAGGTAAGTTATTACTTGCGCCTGATCATCCTCAGAATTTACTTCCAAATGGTATCTTTCAGGGCTAGGCATTCTGCTCACACTCTTGATACATTTACTATCTCGTAGAATCTGGTAACTGAAATCCTGAATGTGGAACTCGATGCGTGATCTCTTTTTTTCATGTCGAAGTTTGATGAACCAAAAGTAAGTATCTGAGTATGCTGTAATCTCTCGGTATCCATTACGGATGAGGTCGAAGCACTCCTTGAATGCCTCGACCTGAACCTTTGTTAAACCTTCATATCTCATCACTGTTGACTTGGCTCACCATCATTTTCATTATGGCTCTCATCAGCTGCGTCTTCGGGGGCAGTAGTGACCGGAGCGACAAAACCCTTATTGTTCATCATATAGCGATTACCTCTCTGGTCAATCATCTCCTTGGTGTCATTGGCCTTCATACCCTTCGTGTTGCCATTGCACCAATAGTACTTCTGCACGTCGATAATCTCCGAGGTGGAAGGATCAATGATTTGCTTAGGAACCAATTCAGATACACCGCCAACGAGTTCGATTTCGCGGGTGGATATCTGTAGGCCTGCCTTCATCATGCGGTCTTTGGGCGAACTGTACACACGTAGACTAGCATTACCCCGAACAAAGATCTTCACACCCGTCTTCAGGAAGGGAATTATCTTGGATTCGACATCGTTCATGGTGACGTCAATCCATGTGGTCACTTCCTTCTTTTCTCCGGTCTGCGTTGTCCACTTATCGACGTGGGCTACTCTCATAGATACGAACTTAGAGCCATTTACATCTTTGATCTCGGCATCGGCTCCCAGATTGCCAATTACTTCTACTTTAAACATAATTTGACTGTGATTTGAGTTATTAATAAATGATTTCCTCGATACTGAGGTTGATTTCGAATTTACTTGCGAACTGACTTAATGCACGTTCTCGTATTTCCAGAGTGTGGGCTATCATGGCAGTCAAAGCCAAACCCGTACTAAATTCATCTAACTTCCATTTGAGACCCAGCCCATTGTCGATGGTAGTCGTACCATTTTCTCGACTGACTTTAATCGTAATCGTCTTCTTTCTAGTTTCCAAAGCAGGCTGTACCCGCTCACAACCTTGAATTTCTTCTGCCATAACCTTATAAGTTGAAATTGAACAAATGACTAATAATAACATCGACCATGAAGAGGATGAGCACCCCCGCCATGCAAGCTACAGCCTGAACCAATTCGCCCTTTTGTTTAAGACTTAGGTTTCGACTTCGAGAGGGTGAGGCATGTCGTATCACATTAGTATGATTCATTCTTGCGATGTATTCCGGAACATCGTGACACCGTAACCAGACTTCAAACGGACGCGCCACTTGTTTTGCCTCGAAAGCATCGAAGCTATCATCGATGAGCATCTGGTACAATTCGGAGATCGTGACAGAGACAGTCGCAAAGCAAGAGCAAAACACATTTCCATTGTCTCGAAATCTCTGCGCCTTTTCGTCCAAGAAAGAATTAACCTGGTCATCCCACTTCTCGAAGTAGATGCCGTTATCCCTGCAAAATTCCTCCACTAGTTTTCTCTTGGCAAACTCGCGGAGTGACGAGCCTACCCACACATGATAAATAAACGAACCAGGCACTAGATGGCCTACGTCCCTAAGGAAACAATATTTGCTTTTCATGTCCCTTAATATGAGGTAATTTCGTACTAAGGGTGCCTGCAAATCATCGTAGAATCAGCATTGTGATAAATAGAAACTGCGCCTACTTCAAACCAAAAATCGGGAATGTAGGTGTAAAACGCTACAACTCCCGACTCGACATGAAAAGCATGCCTAACCCTCGGTTTTACGTTCATGGGTCCTCCTCAGGTTGCCCACTATCCTAAACCGCTGCAAAGATACGAATAATTTCGATAGGTTGTATCGCCTGACCCCAACAAATTTTGTAATTTAGATTTTGTCTAAACGGCTTATATCATAGATATAACCATGAAAAATGGCTGACCTCACGGCCAACCATTTCGATCAACAGAATTTTAATTCATCATTTTGCTTAAATAAGTAGGCTTTATTATCCGTTCGCTAACTAAGATATCACAATTACAAATCTGTCACTTAACCACGTTATTAACATTAATGGATTTATCAATAGTCGAGTCAGGGCTTTGTTTGTAGTGTTTCGCATTACTCTCCCACATCACTTCCAACTGACCAGTATGCCGATTATATGTGAGAATTAAATTGTTATTCGACATCATCAAATTTGGACTTGAGCAACCTGTAACGCAGAATCCGCACAGAACAAGTCCAAAAATAACTAGAAATTGACCGAAATTAAACCATTTCATATGCACTTTCAATTAAAGATGGATCAATACTTTGGCCACATTCCACTTCGACCATCGCGGCCACGATCTTACACATAGCACCCTTGTTATCGAAATTAAGTGCTCGTCGAGGTGGTATCTCAGATTTCTTCGACACATAGTCGATGTATTTTTGTGTGGCGTTCTCTGAAGGAGGTGCCCACCTTCGTATCATCGACTCTATCGTGTTGAACTTTCGGGTCAGGCCATTATACCCTGACATGTATTTCTTCAGGATGATGAACCCTGCCCTCAGACCATAGGTCACAGACTCGAACTCTTCAAACGCTTTGTCTGTCTGAGGGCTCTTCTCCCCCTTCCAATTATTCCCTTTCCGGATGTTCAGGGGGTTGTTGTTTCGGATGCCCCTTGGGGTTATTTTCTTTTCCATCGATGATATCAATTTAGACCAAGAGAAAACAGATTATCCAACACCCCCGTAGCACGTACTGCAGCGTGTAATACTTGCTCGAGTTCTTTTCGAGATATCCTCACCGGAGCACTCCATGAGGGAGAATTTTGTACTATCCAAATCCACGACTCATCAGGGTGATTCAGACACTTGGCCATCTTCCAGAATCGACTAGGAACGAAGATCTTTTTATGGCCACTGAAAATAGTATCACAATATTCCGGAATGACACCAGCAGCTAGGATCAATCTTCCATGGGAAACGGCCAAGGCTCTGCAAGAATCCTCTACAGCCTTCCACGGACCAGAATTACAGACCATCGTCATGGGGGTGAGATTCGATGTCAGGTACGTCTGTTTCAGTAAGCCTTTATCACTGTCCCTATCGCCAGCTGGACAGAGGTGGCCACGAACATAACCCGTCCCTTTCAGGTCGCTATCTTTCACCCTAGGTGTAGGTAACTGTGCATCTGTCTTGAAGTGTCGGGTCGTGGGTTTCAGGTTTCCTTGGAATGCATCAGGAGTAAGCACCCAAACCACGACAGCAGGATTGAGAACACTACAATCGTAGTAACTAACGAAAGCATCATGGCGAACCAAAACTAAGGGTTGAGCCACACAGAAAACATCAGAGGTTAACCTCACTAAAAACGCAAGTATGAGGAATGCTCTGAACTTTAACCAGGCACTACACATTTTCGCTACCTCCTTTCTTGATTAAGCCAGCCTGACCGAGTTTGTAATCAAGGCCAAAGATGGTAGCCGTCAACATTAAGAACTGTGCACACATCATCAGCACTCCCGCTTCGATATCATGCGAAGGTGAGATGAGGAGTGACGTAAACGCGAGGGTTACCGCTGCAAGAAATGAACCTATGGCCACGAAGCATTCGGCCTTTTTTGACTTTACCATTTTCGAAATTTTTAATGAACCAAAACGAACTAAACAAACGGACTTGGGAACGGTCTAACAGAAGGTTGGTCTACCCACGACCCGAATGCCATTGATGGCGGTTGGGTCATGTATGGATCAGGGTCGAAGTTATCCACGTTCTGGAAGGAGGAACTACTAACCTTCTTTTTGCCATCAGGGTAAGAAATAGAGAAGGCCGTATGCCATCCAATTTCTATGATCTCTTCATCATCGGTGCCAAGTCTGCCGAAACAGAAGAAATTACGATATCCATCTGGGGTGAGGGTCTGAGGGGTATGCCACTCAGGGCATCCACTAAACACCTCCGTATCAGATTCAATCTGGAAGAGGGATTTTAGGGCGTTCTCTGATATCGGTGTACTGTCAGCCAGGTAGGGGTTAATCGAAGCAATCAGGTAGTGATATCTATCTTCCTGAACGGGCTCTTCTTCACCTTCTGGCCACGTTGTCTTAGACTCCCACCAAACATAACATACTTGGTCTCTACGAGTGATTCTGTGATATCGTAGAAAATCTCCTATCGTAGCCATCCCATCGAGGATAGAAAACTTCACCCCATAAAAGAGATAATTCAGAGCGAGCTGGGAAGGTAACCAATCCTCTGAGTGATCATCGAACCCGAACCAAGAAAACAGATTATACAGCAGCGTGCCGGATGATATCATCCAATATCCACCTGTCTGCTCATACTCAAGAATCGACTTCAACTTTCTAGGGTAGTAGAAATTCTTGGAGTCGTACCAATTGGCCTTCATATCGTCTCGTACCTTCATCATATTGAACTGTGCGAATGCATTCAGGCTCTTGCTCTTGTTTGCTCCGGACTGCATCGAGATAGTTCCGATTGCTCTCAGGCCCTTCATCAGACCTTCGACCATTCCCGTCACCATTCTCTGTGCGGCCTGCAAATCGGTATTGCTATATTGGACGCTCTCAGCCTTGGCCGATACGACCTGGGAGTATGATCCATCCGCATTTCTTCGGATGCTATACACCTCATTCCCGACAGTTCCGGACACCTTAGATTTCGTTCCACCTACTCGACCACTTGCCATTTGTTTCAGATTTTAATTAGAGTAATAAAAAGGGGAGTGGGAGCTGTATTGCCCTCACTCCCCAACTATAGCAGCTAACTGTACACTCAGCTAGTTCTGATCGCCTTCAACCTCGATACCCAGAAGTTTTTCCTCATGGGTGAATGCACCTTCCTCACCGCTACCAAGCATGATCTCATACGACTTACTGTCAGTATTGTAATCAGAAGGTATGGTCAGAGTGTTAGCACCTTGTACCAAGGTAGTAGCAGCTACGGCAGGGGTCTGACTCTGTCCATAGCTCCACTTCTTACCGATACGGCTTGAACCCTCGGCCAGAGTCAGAACTACAACGCTCTGAGCATTTGGAGACACAGTAGTTAAACCACCGATCACTTCGTTGTTACCATCGAGCGTCAGTTTGTCCCCTGAAGGAGCGGGCTGAGAGTCGGCCACCTTTGTCAGCGTGAGTGTTGCATTGGCATTCGGCATGGTAGTCGTGCCTGAGTATGTCGTACCGCTCTTTGTCAGAGCAATGACACTGTTATTCAGGCGGGCTTCCATGTGGTAACCACTCTCGGCCACAACGCCTGAGATATTCAGGGTAGCACCATTAGCAACTTCAGCACCAGACTGTACGGCTACGCCATTAGCCAGGATACTTACAGAACTGATCCCACTAGCTGACGAAATCGTCAGAATCTTGCCCACCGACGGTGTGGGAGTAGGCGCGGGGGCAGGGCTAAAAGACTCTTCGCCACCATTCAGGAACTTCTGCTCACCTACGGGATAGGTAGGCAGTGCCGTAGTACTTGGGTAAGCGAAGTTTTCGCCATCACCGAGCACGGCCTTCGAATGGAAGAAGCCATTAGCGTTCTTACGGGTCACGATCAGAGCTGAACAACCGGCGATGTTGGCCAGAGTAGCAGTGATGTTGTTTCCTGCAAGAGCGAGCACCGGAGTCGCATTACCCTCAATCTGGAACACCTGAGCCAGATTATCGCTAGTGATAGCAGTATCATCAGCGAGAGAGTAGTTAACGTGCAGGCGTGCATACTCAGCAGCACCAGCCGTATTCAGGCCCACGATGGTCATGTAGCCCTCCTGACCGATACCGAGTGCGCTCTTCAAGGCACCAACTGTAAGGCTCTCACCCGAGAGGTCGATAGCCAGAGCGCCCGTTGCCTTATTGAAAGCAACGATAGCAGGAATAGCGGCCTGACCATCAGAAATGATGTAGCAACCCTGCTTGGCCACCTTCTCACCCCAAGAACAAAGACCGAACTTGTTACCGCTTGCGGGGTTGGCCAGAACATCGGCCTTCACCAGGGCATAGTTACGGGCAATGAACTCAGACAGATTAGGCTGCACGCCACTTACATTGTCGAAAGAATGGTCAATGATCGGTTTCAGAGCACTGACGGCCTGCATGATCGTAGACATAATCATTCGACCACGCATCTGAGATACGGTCTGAGGATTAGACACAGTCTCAGCGAGTGAACGAACAATCTGCTGACGCTTACCTTTTGCATCGCGGCCAACGCTGTACACATCAGCACCAACACGGCCACGGATCATGGAACGAGTTCCACCGGATTTTGATTTTGCCATAATAATATGAAGTTAGGTTTGACTTATCGGCTTCTACCCTCAGCCATCGGGGCGGGAATCAGCTGCGTCTACCCCATAATCGCACGAACTCAAATCGGGATCAGCCTGCCGACTTCTCAACGTCCGCAAAGGTACAAATTAATATAACTCGAACCAAATCGGGACTTAATAGGGAGGGGGTAGGGTAGGAACCGGAACCCCCTTTTTTGAAAAATGCCGACACTCTCCCCCTCCCCGACCCCCTCCCCGCCCCCCCAAACCCCTCGAAGCGGGCACGAAGCATTAGTAATATTTAACACGATTAACGTTGTAACACCGTCTGGAGACCAGAAGACAGCTGCGCACGAACACCCCGTGTAATACAAACCAAGGGGCGTTGGTACCAGCAGATGTAATCAACCAGGCATGGGACACTCACGGGCGATGGGTGGCCGTAGGAGCGCGCCTTCGTCCCCTTGCGCGCGGCCCGTGATAACGGGCGCGGGATGCCCCCATGATGTGAAGCCCGAACACTTGGAGGGCTTCGCATCATGGGGGCAGACCGCACGAGGAGAGGAGTAAAGCGGGTTGCAGCCGAAACCCACAGAAGCCTGAACACTAACAGAGCGTTGCAGGGCTGCAAACCCGCTACGACGAACCGAGGCGCGCAAGGGGGCGATGGCGCGCGGGGGAAGAAGGACAGAGCGGAAGCAGACCCCCACCACTATTTAGACGCGTTCTAAATAAGAGAGGGGATATCCATCACCCTATTTAGACAGAGTCTAAATTTCTGTAACCCCCTCAGAAATAGGGATTTTCCCTTGGAAGTATCGGGTATTTTTCGTACCTTTGTAACACCTTCCATAAGGAAGCCTAACCCTTTAAGACCCCCGCCACCTGGGCTAAGGTGGACAAGACATGAAGAAGGAATTAGCAGGATTCGTCCGCAACGCGATTCTCAACACCGCCATCAGCAACGCAGAATGGGGCATCCAACTCAACGAAAGCCAAGTAGCCACCGACTACAAGTGTTTCATCATCACCACGACCGACAGCCGCGAGAACGGTCAGTTCTGGGGACGGCAGTTGCACGCGTTCGAGTCCATCGCGGACGCCATGGGGTGCAATTGGCACATTGACACCAACCCCGAGACGCGTGCCCTCGAATTATGGCTATCGTGACCAGCCTACCCCCTCCTGACCTGGGAGGGGGATTTTTATGCACAGACGTGCATTTCTATTAATCATAATAGCAGTTCTTACAATGTCCTTCTGATGGCGATGAAATTGCCCTCCTTGGTGTTAGCCTTGGGGGGCTTTTTTATTGCCTTGTCGGGGCTTTTAGGCGGCTCTGTGGGGGTGTGGGATTTTCTGTATTAAATCCCCTACAAGCCCTATTTTATTTTGGTAGGGGCATTTGGGGGTGTGGCTTTAATGGCTGATGGGCTTGCAGGGGGATGGATAGAGCCTGCTTTGGATGGGGGGTCTATTTTCGATGCTGCGATTTTGGCGATTTCCTCCCTGCCCTTTGCATGGGGTGAGGGTGTGGAGTATCTGTAAATGCTTTGCCTGCTGCGCACATTCAGAGAGCGCCTTTTTAACGCGACCCCTAATCCGCCACTTTTGCCCGATGATGGGGGTGAGGGTGTGCGCTTCGTTCCTGCGTTGTTTGGGGGCTTTTCCTGCCGCTGTGCGGGCTTTGTGTGGGGTGTGGTGGGGCTTTGCCTGCTGCGAGATTTGATGCCCATCCTGAACATCTTAAATGCGCCCAATTAAGAAAAGGGCGACCTACGATTTTTCGGGTTTTCCTTTGCCTGCTTTTGGGGATTTTTAGAGTGCCTGCAGGGGCGCGCTGATTGATGATGGCGGGCTCCTGCCTGCTTTGCCTTGGGTGTGCCTGCCTGCCTTGGGTGGGGTGTGGGGCGCAGTTTGCGAGGGGTGTCGGGGGTGTCGGAGGCTCCTGACCCGAGTACCGAGCGGCTGGGCGAACGAGGGCTTAAGGGAGGGCTGGGCGCGACGGCACGCAGGCTCTGGGGATACTGACCTGAGTACCGAGCGGCTGGGCGAAAGAGGGAGGAAGGGAGGGCTGGGCGCGACGGCACACAGGGGCAGGGGAGTGGTGGCGATATCTCCCGAGTCTGATAAGCGAGGGAGATATGGCCACCACCCCCTGACCCGAGTACCGAGCGACCAGCCCCGACCGACCGACCGAGAGAGACCAGACGCGACGGCACGGAAGGGCAGTATCCCCAGAGCCGAGTACCGAGCGACCAGCCCCGACCGAAAGCCCGAGAGAGACCAGACGCGACGGCACGCAGGGGCAGGAGCCGACGACACCCCCGACACCCCGAGTAAGCGCGCCCCACACCCCACCCAAGGCAGGCAGGCACACCCAAGGCAAAGCAGGCAGGAGCCCGCCATCATCAATCTGAAACAGAGCCCCAATCCAAGCAGGCTCTCTAAAAATCCCCAAAAGCAGGCAAAGGAAAACCCGAAAAATCGTAAATCGCCCATACCAAAACAAAAAGGGGCGCATCTAAGATGTTCAGGATGGGCATCAAATCTCGCAGCAGGCAAAGCCCCACCACACCCCACACAAAGCCCGCACAGCGGCAGGAAAAGCCCCCAAACAACGCAGGAACGAAGCGCACACCCTCACCCCCATCATCGGGCAAAAGTGGCGGATTAGGGGTCGCGTTAAAAAGGCGCTCTCTGAATGTGCGCAGCAGGCAAAGCATTTACAGATACTCCACACCCTCACCCCATGCAAAGGGCAGGGAGGAAATCGCCAAAATCGCAGCATCGAAAATAGACCCCCCATCCAAAGCAGGCTCTATCCATCCCCCTGCAAGCCCATCAGCCATTAAAGCCACACCCCCAAATGCCCCTACCAAAATAAAATAGGGCTTGTAGGGGATTTAATACAGAAAATCCCACACCCCCACAGAGCCGCCTAAAAGCCCCGACAAGGCAATAAAAAAGCCCCCCAAGGCTAACACCAAGGAGGGCAATTTCATCGCCATCAGAAGGACATCGTAAGAACTGCTCAAGGATGGGCTAGCTTTAATCTCCACTTATAGGGGTGATTCGTTTCCATTTCATAGCATACATCTAACACATCATCGTGACAGATGGAATCTAAATCGCATTGCATGCAAACGTCTCTTTTGTTATCAGACTCTAACTTGATTGCCCTAAAGAAATCGCCAGCAATTTGAACAATCTGGCCGTCTTTAAGTAGAGCCACTTTTTCCCTCAATTCTTTCTGTCTCATTGTGCGGCTTGTATTCTAGCTATGACTGCATCGATCACTATCCGGATGTTTGCGATATCATCGGAAAGATCTTCGTAACCACATAGGCCTTCGGCCTGCTTATAGTAGGACATATCGCCATCGATGATTATTGAAATGCGGGTAGGGGATGATATCACACTAACGTGCATTTCATCACCCTCCATGATGGCGTTTTCTTTCACCTTGTAGTCCTGACCAAATCCCGTTGTCAGGTCGCAAGTCATGTAGATGTTGAACATCGTGAGGATGGTATTCTCCACTCCGATGAACTCGACCAGGTCGCATCCGTTTTCCATTAGTTCATCAGCGCATGCGCCTCTGACTGTCTCGTAGTCTGTAACTTTCATCTAATTCTTTCATTTTATCAGGATCGTAATTTATTGCCTGACATGCGGCCACAAAGTCACCCCACTGTTTAGCCAGAGCCTTGGCCACTCCTTCGAATGTTCTGGAGCGGTATTTCCCTCTGCTACAATGAACGTAGGACCGATAGTCAGGGTTGGTAGTATCTGCCATTATTGGGGGAAGGTTCCTGAGCCAATAAAGCGTCTTCTTAGAGTACTTATGACCGAACCAAAACGGCTCGACAAAGCAATCGGGCTTCGGTAGATTCGCCCGTTTCATGGGTATCGGGTTTTCTACCGCTACGTGTGGTGCCTTGGCATTCAGGCACTTCATAAAGAACTCGCGGGCTTTCTCCATCTTTGCCAATCTATCAGGGTCAACTGTACCATCCTTATAAAGGACGGTGGCCGATACTCGGCACAGATAAGTGCATGGTGGATGGGCAATGATCAAGTGCCACTTCGAAATATGATGGTGTTTACCGTCCTGAGTCCAAAATTGGGTACGACCTTCCAGATAGGGGGTCACATCGCTATGTATATGCCACTCAGGATGGCCACCCCTGCGACATTTTTGGATATCGCAGGAGTAAGCCTTATGCCCCATCTGACGGAAGGCCTCACATTCCGCTTGGGATTCTTCGCAAGCTATCAACACATTAAGATGTCGCATTTCACAGATACAGTTGATAGAACAAATAATTGGTAATCAAACTTTGTAGTGGGCAGTTAGGGCACCTCATGCTAGAGTCAACCCACTTTCTACAAGATTCGAATTGACCATAAGTATTCTCGCAGAATACCTGCCCACTTTTAACAACTTTCACCATGAGCTTATTTGTTTTCGTTGTCGTTTTTCGGGGACTGTAGCGGGTGAATGCGATAGATGGCCGTTACGGGGTCTCTGCTGTACGGATTTTTGCGTACCATATCATAAACATCGCGTTGGTCGAAGTCTTTGAAGACGATATCAAGTACCCGACAGATCACAGCGTTCCGCGTCCAATATTCATGGCGCTTAACAAATTCGTCGATCTTCTCGATACATTCAGGCTCTAGCCTGACACTCAATAATTTAAGATTCTTAGACATACTTTCATTAGGGGTTTTTGCTTGTAAAACTTTGAGAATTTAGGAAAATGCGGCGTAAGCCGCTAGGGGTCTGTGCGCTTGCCTGAGTCTCGCGGTGTATTACACCCTCGAGTACACTTGGGATATCTCCGAGGCGTGCGCAGGCGGGGGCGCGGGGGCGCACGCCCGATCCGTGGGCGTGCATAAGGCAGAACCCTTTGTTTTAGGGCCATCTGAGGTAGGTGCTTTTGGAAATCGCAGTGCGGTACTACTGCACCGCACTTTTGCCTTGCGGAACGTACTACTAGAATATCTCTACGTGCTCCCAATGACAGCATCCGACAGAGAGATAATAGACGTAGTGATTGTGATAAGTACACCACATCATAATCTTTCCTTCCTCGTACTTCCCTAGGGTACAATTCATACATTTCTTTTCCCATTTACTGTTTACCATATTTCATCATTTTCTAAGTAGGATCGTATCTGCTCCAGTAACTGAGCTGCGTCACGTTCATCTCCATTGATCTTCATGGCCAGAACCTTTTGCAGGGCGATACGGTCTTTATTATCACCAAGAGGGACATATCGGAGGCTATCAGCCTTCTCGATATTCGTTAAGAGAACATCACAAGCGGCTCTAATATCCTGCTCGTAATGCTGCATTTTATACTCATTCAGTTTCCTTTTCAGGATATCATCGATGCGGTTTTTCGGACTCTTCGAGGGAGCCATTGACAGCCGTAAGAATTGGTGATTAGCATCCCAATAGAAGAGAACTTTATCCCGAAGCCTATCCTTTCGGACTTCCTGAACATCACCATCAGAATGTACCTTACTTAGAGCGACCTCACAGACCCCTTTTCGGGGCTTCTGGTACTCGACCACCTTGAAGTGGAAGTAATTGTAAGCAAGGTCTTGAAATCGTTGCCACAGCTTATCCTTTGCATCAAACATAGATAGTTTATGGGGGATAGTCTGCTTGATCTCTTTCTTACCATTCGCGAAGGTCACCACCAACCATCCATCGGCCTGACTCATCATCGAGAACTCTACGCGCCATATCTCAGGGCTATACAACTCACCCAGGCTATTTCTCTTGGTCATAGAGCAAGGGTTATCTATTAGCCCATGAAGCACCCAAGCTGTCTTTATCCAAGGTTTATCGTTCTTGGCCTGCCTTAACTCAAGCGTCTTATTGTAGAGTTTGGTCGTTACCATTGATGAACGCGAACCCCATGACAGAGAATTATAGGTGATTGAGTTCCATCGATCCCGTCCATGAACCGTTAACTCGCATTGGTTGATCTTGCGGTATTTACCTTGCAGGTATCTACGAGCAAACCTCGCGGGTTGGTCACCAGAGTCGAACTTTTCGAAATCATAAGCGATGTCTATTCGGTAGATTCGTTTGAAAATATAATCGTGCTTCAAAAGGAACTCTCTCAGATACTCCACTGGGTTGCCCTGATACAACATCCAGTTGGGTAATCTGATGTGCGTACTCTGAGGTAACAGACCGTGAAAGTCTGACTCCCCTGATGCAGGGTTTCTTCTGATTTCGATTAAAGGGTTATCCATCTCATCTACTATTTCGAACATTTCTTTGTACACACGTGTGCCATAGTCTCTCTCCTTGACCAAATAGCCACACCTGCGGAAGTACTCCGCATTACAAGGGTAGCGTTCATTGGATTCGAGACAGTAGACTTCCAGCCAATCGATGTTAATGCAACGGACTTTCTTTTCATCGTTCATTGATATTAGGTAAATCAGAGTCGGAAACCAACTTTTTACAATCAACCAGGTAAGTTATTACTTGCGCCTGATCATCCTCAGAATTTACTTCCAAATGGTATCTTTCAGGGCTAGGCATTCTGCTCACACTCTTGATACATTTACTATCTCGTAGAATCTGGTAACTGAAATCCTGAATGTGGAACTCGATGCGTGATCTCTTTTTTTCATGTCGAAGTTTGATGAACCAAAAGTAAGTATCTGAGTATGCTGTAATCTCTCGGTATCCATTACGGATGAGGTCGAAGCACTCCTTGAATGCCTCGACCTGAACCTTTGTTAAACCTTCATATCTCATCACTGTTGACTTGGCTCACCATCATTTTCATTATGGCTCTCATCAGCTGCGTCTTCGGGGGCAGTAGTGACCGGAGCGACAAAACCCTTATTGTTCATCATATAGCGATTACCTCTCTGGTCAATCATCTCCTTGGTGTCATTGGCCTTCATACCCTTCGTGTTGCCATTGCACCAATAGTACTTCTGCACGTCGATAATCTCCGAGGTGGAAGGATCAATGATTTGCTTAGGAACCAATTCAGATACACCGCCAACGAGTTCGATTTCGCGGGTGGATATCTGTAGGCCTGCCTTCATCATGCGGTCTTTGGGCGAACTGTACACACGTAGACTAGCATTACCCCGAACAAAGATCTTCACACCCGTCTTCAGGAAGGGAATTATCTTGGATTCGACATCGTTCATGGTGACGTCAATCCATGTGGTCACTTCCTTCTTTTCTCCGGTCTGCGTTGTCCACTTATCGACGTGGGCTACTCTCATAGATACGAACTTAGAGCCATTTACATCTTTGATCTCGGCATCGGCTCCCAGATTGCCAATTACTTCTACTTTAAACATAATTTGACTGTGATTTGAGTTATTAATAAATGATTTCCTCGATACTGAGGTTGATTTCGAATTTACTTGCGAACTGACTTAATGCACGTTCTCGTATTTCCAGAGTGTGGGCTATCATGGCAGTCAAAGCCAAACCCGTACTAAATTCATCTAACTTCCATTTGAGACCCAGCCCATTGTCGATGGTAGTCGTACCATTTTCTCGACTGACTTTAATCGTAATCGTCTTCTTTCTAGTTTCCAAAGCAGGCTGTACCCGCTCACAACCTTGAATTTCTTCTGCCATAACCTTATAAGTTGAAATTGAACAAATGACTAATAATAACATCGACCATGAAGAGGATGAGCACCCCCGCCATGCAAGCTACAGCCTGAACCAATTCGCCCTTTTGTTTAAGACTTAGGTTTCGACTTCGAGAGGGTGAGGCATGTCGTATCACATTAGTATGATTCATTCTTGCGATGTATTCCGGAACATCGTGACACCGTAACCAGACTTCAAACGGACGCGCCACTTGTTTTGCCTCGAAAGCATCGAAGCTATCATCGATGAGCATCTGGTACAATTCGGAGATCGTGACAGAGACAGTCGCAAAGCAAGAGCAAAACACATTTCCATTGTCTCGAAATCTCTGCGCCTTTTCGTCCAAGAAAGAATTAACCTGGTCATCCCACTTCTCGAAGTAGATGCCGTTATCCCTGCAAAATTCCTCCACTAGTTTTCTCTTGGCAAACTCGCGGAGTGACGAGCCTACCCACACATGATAAATAAACGAACCAGGCACTAGATGGCCTACGTCCCTAAGGAAACAATATTTGCTTTTCATGTCCCTTAATATGAGGTAATTTCGTACTAAGGGTGCCTGCAAATCATCGTAGAATCAGCATTGTGATAAATAGAAACTGCGCCTACTTCAAACCAAAAATCGGGAATGTAGGTGTAAAACGCTACAACTCCCGACTCGACATGAAAAGCATGCCTAACCCTCGGTTTTACGTTCATGGGTCCTCCTCAGGTTGCCCACTATCCTAAACCGCTGCAAAGATACGAATAATTTCGATAGGTTGTATCGCCTGACCCCAACAAATTTTGTAATTTAGATTTTGTCTAAACGGCTTATATCATAGATATAACCATGAAAAATGGCTGACCTCACGGCCAACCATTTCGATCAACAGAATTTTAATTCATCATTTTGCTTAAATAAGTAGGCTTTATTATCCGTTCGCTAACTAAGATATCACAATTACAAATCTGTCACTTAACCACGTTATTAACATTAATGGATTTATCAATAGTCGAGTCAGGGCTTTGTTTGTAGTGTTTCGCATTACTCTCCCACATCACTTCCAACTGACCAGTATGCCGATTATATGTGAGAATTAAATTGTTATTCGACATCATCAAATTTGGACTTGAGCAACCTGTAACGCAGAATCCGCACAGAACAAGTCCAAAAATAACTAGAAATTGACCGAAATTAAACCATTTCATATGCACTTTCAATTAAAGATGGATCAATACTTTGGCCACATTCCACTTCGACCATCGCGGCCACGATCTTACACATAGCACCCTTGTTATCGAAATTAAGTGCTCGTCGAGGTGGTATCTCAGATTTCTTCGACACATAGTCGATGTATTTTTGTGTGGCGTTCTCTGAAGGAGGTGCCCACCTTCGTATCATCGACTCTATCGTGTTGAACTTTCGGGTCAGGCCATTATACCCTGACATGTATTTCTTCAGGATGATGAACCCTGCCCTCAGACCATAGGTCACAGACTCGAACTCTTCAAACGCTTTGTCTGTCTGAGGGCTCTTCTCCCCCTTCCAATTATTCCCTTTCCGGATGTTCAGGGGGTTGTTGTTTCGGATGCCCCTTGGGGTTATTTTCTTTTCCATCGATGATATCAATTTAGACCAAGAGAAAACAGATTATCCAACACCCCCGTAGCACGTACTGCAGCGTGTAATACTTGCTCGAGTTCTTTTCGAGATATCCTCACCGGAGCACTCCATGAGGGAGAATTTTGTACTATCCAAATCCACGACTCATCAGGGTGATTCAGACACTTGGCCATCTTCCAGAATCGACTAGGAACGAAGATCTTTTTATGGCCACTGAAAATAGTATCACAATATTCCGGAATGACACCAGCAGCTAGGATCAATCTTCCATGGGAAACGGCCAAGGCTCTGCAAGAATCCTCTACAGCCTTCCACGGACCAGAATTACAGACCATCGTCATGGGGGTGAGATTCGATGTCAGGTACGTCTGTTTCAGTAAGCCTTTATCACTGTCCCTATCGCCAGCTGGACAGAGGTGGCCACGAACATAACCCGTCCCTTTCAGGTCGCTATCTTTCACCCTAGGTGTAGGTAACTGTGCATCTGTCTTGAAGTGTCGGGTCGTGGGTTTCAGGTTTCCTTGGAATGCATCAGGAGTAAGCACCCAAACCACGACAGCAGGATTGAGAACACTACAATCGTAGTAACTAACGAAAGCATCATGGCGAACCAAAACTAAGGGTTGAGCCACACAGAAAACATCAGAGGTTAACCTCACTAAAAACGCAAGTATGAGGAATGCTCTGAACTTTAACCAGGCACTACACATTTTCGCTACCTCCTTTCTTGATTAAGCCAGCCTGACCGAGTTTGTAATCAAGGCCAAAGATGGTAGCCGTCAACATTAAGAACTGTGCACACATCATCAGCACTCCCGCTTCGATATCATGCGAAGGTGAGATGAGGAGTGACGTAAACGCGAGGGTTACCGCTGCAAGAAATGAACCTATGGCCACGAAGCATTCGGCCTTTTTTGACTTTACCATTTTCGAAATTTTTAATGAACCAAAACGAACTAAACAAACGGACTTGGGAACGGTCTAACAGAAGGTTGGTCTACCCACGACCCGAATGCCATTGATGGCGGTTGGGTCATGTATGGATCAGGGTCGAAGTTATCCACGTTCTGGAAGGAGGAACTACTAACCTTCTTTTTGCCATCAGGGTAAGAAATAGAGAAGGCCGTATGCCATCCAATTTCTATGATCTCTTCATCATCGGTGCCAAGTCTGCCGAAACAGAAGAAATTACGATATCCATCTGGGGTGAGGGTCTGAGGGGTATGCCACTCAGGGCATCCACTAAACACCTCCGTATCAGATTCAATCTGGAAGAGGGATTTTAGGGCGTTCTCTGATATCGGTGTACTGTCAGCCAGGTAGGGGTTAATCGAAGCAATCAGGTAGTGATATCTATCTTCCTGAACGGGCTCTTCTTCACCTTCTGGCCACGTTGTCTTAGACTCCCACCAAACATAACATACTTGGTCTCTACGAGTGATTCTGTGATATCGTAGAAAATCTCCTATCGTAGCCATCCCATCGAGGATAGAAAACTTCACCCCATAAAAGAGATAATTCAGAGCGAGCTGGGAAGGTAACCAATCCTCTGAGTGATCATCGAACCCGAACCAAGAAAACAGATTATACAGCAGCGTGCCGGATGATATCATCCAATATCCACCTGTCTGCTCATACTCAAGAATCGACTTCAACTTTCTAGGGTAGTAGAAATTCTTGGAGTCGTACCAATTGGCCTTCATATCGTCTCGTACCTTCATCATATTGAACTGTGCGAATGCATTCAGGCTCTTGCTCTTGTTTGCTCCGGACTGCATCGAGATAGTTCCGATTGCTCTCAGGCCCTTCATCAGACCTTCGACCATTCCCGTCACCATTCTCTGTGCGGCCTGCAAATCGGTATTGCTATATTGGACGCTCTCAGCCTTGGCCGATACGACCTGGGAGTATGATCCATCCGCATTTCTTCGGATGCTATACACCTCATTCCCGACAGTTCCGGACACCTTAGATTTCGTTCCACCTACTCGACCACTTGCCATTTGTTTCAGATTTTAATTAGAGTAATAAAAAGGGGAGTGGGAGCTGTATTGCCCTCACTCCCCAACTATAGCAGCTAACTGTACACTCAGCTAGTTCTGATCGCCTTCAACCTCGATACCCAGAAGTTTTTCCTCATGGGTGAATGCACCTTCCTCACCGCTACCAAGCATGATCTCATACGACTTACTGTCAGTATTGTAATCAGAAGGTATGGTCAGAGTGTTAGCACCTTGTACCAAGGTAGTAGCAGCTACGGCAGGGGTCTGACTCTGTCCATAGCTCCACTTCTTACCGATACGGCTTGAACCCTCGGCCAGAGTCAGAACTACAACGCTCTGAGCATTTGGAGACACAGTAGTTAAACCACCGATCACTTCGTTGTTACCATCGAGCGTCAGTTTGTCCCCTGAAGGAGCGGGCTGAGAGTCGGCCACCTTTGTCAGCGTGAGTGTTGCATTGGCATTCGGCATGGTAGTCGTGCCTGAGTATGTCGTACCGCTCTTTGTCAGAGCAATGACACTGTTATTCAGGCGGGCTTCCATGTGGTAACCACTCTCGGCCACAACGCCTGAGATATTCAGGGTAGCACCATTAGCAACTTCAGCACCAGACTGTACGGCTACGCCATTAGCCAGGATACTTACAGAACTGATCCCACTAGCTGACGAAATCGTCAGAATCTTGCCCACCGACGGTGTGGGAGTAGGCGCGGGGGCAGGGCTAAAAGACTCTTCGCCACCATTCAGGAACTTCTGCTCACCTACGGGATAGGTAGGCAGTGCCGTAGTACTTGGGTAAGCGAAGTTTTCGCCATCACCGAGCACGGCCTTCGAATGGAAGAAGCCATTAGCGTTCTTACGGGTCACGATCAGAGCTGAACAACCGGCGATGTTGGCCAGAGTAGCAGTGATGTTGTTTCCTGCAAGAGCGAGCACCGGAGTCGCATTACCCTCAATCTGGAACACCTGAGCCAGATTATCGCTAGTGATAGCAGTATCATCAGCGAGAGAGTAGTTAACGTGCAGGCGTGCATACTCAGCAGCACCAGCCGTATTCAGGCCCACGATGGTCATGTAGCCCTCCTGACCGATACCGAGTGCGCTCTTCAAGGCACCAACTGTAAGGCTCTCACCCGAGAGGTCGATAGCCAGAGCGCCCGTTGCCTTATTGAAAGCAACGATAGCAGGAATAGCGGCCTGACCATCAGAAATGATGTAGCAACCCTGCTTGGCCACCTTCTCACCCCAAGAACAAAGACCGAACTTGTTACCGCTTGCGGGGTTGGCCAGAACATCGGCCTTCACCAGGGCATAGTTACGGGCAATGAACTCAGACAGATTAGGCTGCACGCCACTTACATTGTCGAAAGAATGGTCAATGATCGGTTTCAGAGCACTGACGGCCTGCATGATCGTAGACATAATCATTCGACCACGCATCTGAGATACGGTCTGAGGATTAGACACAGTCTCAGCGAGTGAACGAACAATCTGCTGACGCTTACCTTTTGCATCGCGGCCAACGCTGTACACATCAGCACCAACACGGCCACGGATCATGGAACGAGTTCCACCGGATTTTGATTTTGCCATAATAATATGAAGTTAGGTTTGACTTATCGGCTTCTACCCTCAGCCATCGGGGCGGGAATCAGCTGCGTCTACCCCATAATCGCACGAACTCAAATCGGGATCAGCCTGCCGACTTCTCAACGTCCGCAAAGGTACAAATTAATATAACTCGAACCAAATCGGGACTTAATAGGGAGGGGGTAGGGTAGGAACCGGAACCCCCTTTTTTGAAAAATGCCGACACTCTCCCCCTCCCCGACCCCCTCCCCGCCCCCCCAAACCCCCCC
>Ga0247611_10004207_pt1 | contig 20211 bp, 19 predicted proteins | sample 177DNAGHGhighgp2_FD_192422 | JGI IMG/M metagenome (GOLD analysis project Ga0247611, IMG submission 192422) | Sheep rumen microbial communities from Palmerston North, Manawatu-Wanganui, New Zealand - 1770 DNA GHGhigh gp2 | ecosystem: Host-associated > Mammals > Digestive system > Stomach > Rumen...
TTCTGGCAGGGTGCCCCATATAGGCATCCCCGCCAATTTAATTATTTAATTAATTACTTTTTAAATTTATATTTATAGGCTCTATTTATATAGATAGAGCCTATATATGTATATAGGTTTAAAGCAATGTTCGGTATTTTCCGACTGCCCCTATCTATTGCAAAGGTACTCATTTTTTCTGAAATATCCAAATATTCTGCCAAATATTTTAAACAATCTTTACCAACCACTATATTTTTATATGTTAATATTGCATAATAATAAAGCTTGGATGTATTATTGTATAAATATAATTTGTATATTTGCAGCGTAAATATACAAATATGTAAATTTAATAGGTGATTGTAATGATAAACTATCAGATAATTAAACTTAAATGAAAGAGGATTATTCAGATTATTCAGCGCCAGAACTGGTACGAATGCTTGGTGCTCGATTTAAGGACTATCGCCTAAGAGCCAATATGACACAAAAAGAGGTCGCGGAAATGTCGGGACTTTCCGTATTGACCATTCATCGCTTTGAGAATGGTACGGTAAGGAACATTTCTCTTGGAACATTCTTGCTTCTTCTAAAATCTATAGGCAGCATTAACGACCTCAACGAATTGATGCCGGAACAGCCGGAGTCACCTTATTTATATAAAGAGAATAACCAAAAGGCACAGCGCGTGCGACATAAGAAACTATGAACAGGACGTTAAAGGTAATGCTTTGGGGAAAAGAAATCGGCCGACTTGCATGGCACGAAAATAGGCATCTGTCTTATTTCCTCTACAACCCAGAGTTTCTGAAGGGAGATTTGGATGTAGCGCCGTTAGCAGCTTCTATTCATCATCCTTTGAGTAGCCGGGCTATCTTTGGTGAAACGGAACGTATCTATCAAAAATTGCCGTCGTTTATTGCCGACTCATTACCAGATGCTTGGGGTAATAGGCTTTTCGAAGAGTGGCGCAAAGATAATCATCTGTCAGAAAGAAGTGTGACCTCCCTGGAAAAATTGGCTTTCATCGGACACCGAGGCATGGGTGCTTTGGAATTCGTACCTGAAATAGAAAGAGGGGCAATGATGGACCATGTTGATATCAAAGCATTGGCTGATTTGGCAGAAAAAATAGCTGTAGAGCGCGAGAATGTGAGAATAATGCCTGAGGAGTCTCTTACCCTGCAATCGTTAATTGCCGTCGGCACGTCTGCCGGTGGTCGTCAACCCAAAGGTATTATTGCCATTGACAGGGAAACGGGTGAAATACGTAGTGGTCAGGCAGACATCGAGCCAACACTCGATTACTATCTTTTGAAATTTGGCGACAAAGAACGTTCTTCTGCCGAGTTGGAGCAGACCTACTACGAGATGGCCTTAGCGGCAGGCATCAACATGATGGAGTCGAGATTGATAGAGGTGGAAGGAACTAAACATTTTCTGACCAAGCGCTTTGACCGTGATAAAACAGGCAAGTTGCATACGCAAACTTTAGCTGCGATGGATCCTGAAGCCGACAGTTATGAGAAATTGTTGGCGGTATGTCGCAAGTTGCATTTACCAGAGGTGGATTGCCAAGAGGTGTTCCGACGCATGGTGTTCAATATTCTTGCCAACAATACCGACGATCATCATAAGAATTTTACATTTATCATGAACCGTCAAGGTCTGTGGCGGCTCTCACCAGCCTATGACATGACCTATATCTTCGACACTGGCGGCTACTTGCCCAACAAGGAGCATTGCCTGATGATTGGCGGCAAACTTCAGGACATCACCCATGAAGATATTATCGCTTTTGCTGGAGATGCTGGTATTCGTGCACCAGAATCCATCATCCGCAAGGTTGCAGCAGCTGTAGCGTCTTTCAGACAATTGGCAGAGAAAAATGGTGTAAGAAATGAATGGATTGGCCGTATAGAGAGTTGTCTGTCTGAACACATGGCCTTATGGGGCTTTGAAACTCCAAAGTCTAATTTCACTTTTGATTTTCTTTCAGGTCATCATATTGACAATGCACGCATTGAACAGCAATTCAAAGGCAACTATCTACTGCAAGCCACGATTGATGGCAGGCCTTTGAAGTACATCATCCGCAAAGGGACGCCAGAACACGACGCTCTAACAAAGACAGGCCTAGCGAAACTCACGGAAGAAATGATGAAAGAACTCACAGAACGCTATCTCTTACCCAAAATATAGCAGAGGACATCTTACAAATAATCATTTAATTTAGAATGTTTAACGTAAAAAATCTGGGTTAATCGTTTTATTTTGAGTTTTTATTTTTACCTTTGCAGAAAAATAATCAAGTTATGTGGACAGAGATTAGTGATACTGCAATCATTGAGAAGTTGGGTAAACGCATACGTGACCAACGAATAAGACAAGAAATGAAGCAGGAAGAATTGGCAGAGAGGTCTAGCGTTGCCGTATCGACAATCAGACGCATTGAAGCCGGACATCCTGTTTCTATTCAACTATTTATCAGTATACTTCGTACATTAGGTATGCTGGAAAATCTGGATTTACTGATTCCGGAGACTCGGGTCAGTCCTCTGCAACTGCAGAAATTACAAGGCAGGAAGGTACAACGTGTAAGAACAAAGAAAGAATAATGATGGAGCCAATTATCGTTAATGTATATCTCTGGGGGAGTCATGTCGGTGCTATGACATGGAATGAAAACTATGGATATGCCGACTTCGAGTTCACTCCGCAGTTCCGACGTTCAGGTTTAGAGATATCTCCTCTTATCATGCCGTTGGCAAATACCCGCGCTGCTATCAGTTTTCCAACACTTGCCCATTCTCATTGCTTTAACGGATTACCTGGCCTTGTAGCAGACTCACTACCTGATAATTTTGGAAATCAGCTGATTAACGAATGGTTTGAACAGCATGGAAGACCATCTGATAGTGTAACACCATTAGAAAGACTCTGCTATGTGGGAAGTAGGGCCATGGGGGCTTTAGAATACAAACCGGCAGAGAAAATTGATGGCGTATCAGAGTCTACATTGATATATGTACGTGAACTGATGGCACTTTCAGAGAAAGTTTTCAAAGAACGTTCTGACTTCCAAGAAAGGTTACGACAGAAAGACCGTGCTATATTAGATGTCTTGAAAGTTGGAACCTCAGCAGGTGGTGCGAAGCCCAAAGCCATCATTGCCTACAATGAACTGTCTGGCGAAGTGCGTTCTGGGCAAGTCAAAGCCCCTGAGGGCTATACCTATTGGCTGTTAAAATTCGACGGTGGGACCTATTCTGAGCATAATGACATCTCAGATAATCCAAAAGGAATTGGAAATATCGAATATGCCTATTATAAAATGGCTGTTGATTGTGGAATCAAGATGTCCGAATGTCGACTATTGTCCGAAGGAGACTGTAACCATTTTATGACCAAACGATTCGACAGACTCGACAATGGCGAAAAAGTTCACATGCAGACACTGGCTGGACTGGCTCATCTTGACAGAGATACAAGGCACTCTTACGAGGAGGTATTCTCTGTACTCAGAAGAATGAATATGCCACAGGCAGATATGACACAACTTTATAGGCGTATGGTTTTCAATGTCATTGCACGCAATCATGATGATCATACAAAGAATTTCTCATTTCTAATGGATAAGAATGGGAAGTGGCAATTTGCTCCAGCTTATGACCTGTGTTACTCCTACAAACCTGGCGGTAAATGGACTAGCAGACATCAGTTGTCCGTTAATGGTAAACAACAGGATTTTACTAAATCAGATTTACTTGCTGTTGCAGAACGAGAGGGAGTCAGATCTGCTGTTGAAGAAATAGAACACATAGAGGATATAGTGTCTCATTGGACGAGTTATGCCCGCGAATATGGGGTTAAAACAGACCATATGAATCAAATAGAAAAGAATTTGTTGTACAAATTGTAATTCGTATGAGCAAGCGAATAGGATATATTGACGCGATGAGGGGATTTACGATGATACTCGTCGTGTATTCCCATGTTTGCGGATTTTGCCTGGGCGACCGGCAAATGGCCCTCAACGACGTGCAACTGCTACTCATTATATTTTACCCCAAACAAGTAATGCCCAAAGAATGGGCTGAGGCGAATGATATAGCTCACCAAAAGACAAATTGTCACTACGACTAAGGCCAAAGACATTGCCACAAGGGACTCTATCAGTTTGCTATCGTAGGCCTGCAACTGGTCAGAATACGACAGCAGAAAACGAGGCAGGAAGAAATAGTGAAGCAAATAGATGTCTAAAGTTCTAGTTCCCACTAACTTTAGGATGGAAGATGGATGATGGAAAATGGAAGAGTAAGGTAAGAAAAGCGGAGATGTATAAAGATAACGAAAAAGCGTAAAGACCATCGTCATGCCAAGAATGCCACCAATGGAGAAAATGAAATACTGCGTGATGGCATCATCATAATGAGGACGGATAGCTATAGCAACGAATCCAATAACTATCAGCACCATCAGCCACAGTTTGTTTGTCCACTGGATAAAGATATCAAAATGCCGCTTGACCAACGTTCCGATATAGAAATATAAGTAGAACCTCCAGAACCGAAAACTCAGAAATCCCAGAATGTCAGTCCCCCATCCCATCTGACTAAAAAGCCGAAGATAATTGGCCTCATAGAAACAAGAGGCTACAGAAATCAAAATGGCTATAAGTAGCATCACAGCCTCTTGTTTCCTCGCAGAAATTTTCATAGTTAGCCAAGACAAAAAAATGTGCAAGACGAAGAAGATAAATAATAAGAAGGTAAACCAATAGCCTCCTTTTGTCGCACCGAGACGACTGAAAAATAATGGTGGAGGTGCCAAGATTAACAGGAAGACGACCGTGGGGACTATTTGGAGCATAAACTTATGTTTGACTGTCTGACAAATCGTATCTCCATCCCACTGGCGTCCAATTTTCTCGAACAACCAACCACTAATAAAGAAGAAACACGGCAAGCGAAAGAGGAAGAATACATCGTTCCAGCCCATCCATGCGTCACCAAAACACATAGAGCAGATATGCGAATAAACCACGAGAACCATCGTAAATCCCCGCATCGCATCGATATATCCAATCCGCTTCTGTACCATATCAGCCACAAAAGTACAGAAAAAAGTTGGAAATTTTGCTTGTTTCAACAGAAAATATTAATTTTGCAGTCATGAAAGAACGAATCAATTGGATAGACTGGGCGAAGGCATGGTGCATGACGGTGGTGGTATTTGACCATACACCACATGATGCAAGTCCTTTTCTGTTGCAATTTCTGGCAGGCACAAATCTCGCCTCGTTTTTCTTCATATCGGGCTATTTGAAGAAACCTATCAAGTCACAAAAAGAAGCTTTGAAGAAATATGCCTATTGTCTCCTTATACCTTATATTATATATAACGCTATTTACTATCCTTATTGGATAGTAAAGGCCTATATCGAGCAAGGGGGATCACTGTCTTTTTCTGATTGCGTCAAGCCTATCGTTGGAGCATTACTCGGACAATTGAATTCAAGCTTTTCATGTGAATTAAATGGCGTTACATGGTTCCTTATCACATTATTCGCCATGCACTGGATTGCAGATTTCTGCAACCGGCAGCGACATTGCAAGCTATGGATGATATGTATCTCAATAACAGCCATGATTCTTTATGGAGCAAATAAATATTATTATTTTGCTCCCTACCTACCCTTCCACGGATTCGTACGCTGCATCCCCTTTTTCTTCATGGGTATCATTTGCCGCCAGCTTGCATTTCTAAACGAAACCGAATTCAAAAAAGATATAGCTATTGGTATATCTGCATTGGGAATCAGTCTATTGCTATTCTACTGGCATATCCAAGAACAAAACCATATCATTCACATCATGCATTACTTCATCGTCTGTTTCTTCTCCGTCCTCGCCATCATCCATCTATGGCGTTGCGCTGACAAAGTCAAATCCGAAATTGTTATCCATATCTCCATAGGTACTATGGTCGTCTTCGGTCTCCATCGGATGCTCATCGGTATTGTAGACTATGGTACTGAGACCATTTTATATATTAACAACATTTCCTACATATGGTATGAATCAATTTTTGTAACAACACTCATTATCTTTTTTTGCTATCCGATTATCAAATGGTTCAATCAACATGTTCCAATTGTATTAGGAAAGAAACATGTTTAGATTGAACCATCTTATATTATTTAAATAACGCGGATTAAATAAAATGTTTCTTCTTTCCAATTATTGATATTATTTTTACCATTAAGGAAGCAGGAAGTTTTCCTATAATTTTAAAAAAGAAATTTGTTGCTCTATATCTCTTGAATCCAAGAATTTCTGCAAACGATGCAGGATGTTGGAACCATTTTTTTACCATCATCTCAGGGAATGGTTGATCCATTTTATCTTGATGTTTTAAAATTCCACATATCATAAAAAAAGCCTGTTTCATCACCTTTGCACACTTTACATCGAAATAAGGTTTCCCCCTAAGAGTATAGCAATGTTTTATAATAATCTCTGAGGCTTCAAACGCATCAGTCGCTTCCTTCAATTGAAAGTGTTCCCTGTATTGAAAGTTAGATAGTGATGTCGGACGCATATAGTAATTGTATGTTATATCTGACAACAGAACAGCTTTTCTTACCAAAGGCTGCATTTTAGCATGAAATATAGTATCATCAAAATAACCATGCTGTTCGAATAAAAGATTATTATTGCGAATAAAATCCATTTTATACAGAATGTTCCATATTGAATGCTGCAGATTTTCATGAAGATCTTTACATTCATAATTAATCAACTGATTTTCACCTAATAAAAGTAAATCAGGATATCCATAATGAAGCTTTGACTTACTATTCTCAGAAAATATTTCAATTGACGAGCCCCAGACTGTCTCAGCATCGAATTCTACGGCTTTATTATATAACTTCTCTATAGAATCTGGATTTAAATAATCATCAGAATCCATCAAAAAAAGATATTTTCCTTTAGCTTCATGAACAATTGTATTCCTTGCATGCGCAACTCCCATATTATAACTATGTTCAACGATTCTAATGATAGAACCATTTGGATATCTACAAACAATATCTTTTATGATTTGAATTGAATTATCTGTTCCTTTATCATCTACTATCAATAATTCAATATTTGACATTGTTTGATTAAGAACTGAAACAACACACTTCTCAATATAAGTTGCTGCATTATATACAGGAATCCCTATAGTAACTAAAACATTCTTATCCATTTTTCTATTTCGTTTTTATAACTCCATTTTCATTAACAGATTAATCCATAATCTCATCACATTTTCTTTTTTATATAATAAAGAAGACTTTCGTGCATTATTACCCATTATTAAACGTTCTTTTTTATGTTCAATCATCCACAGTATTTTGTCTGCCAAATCTTGCACATTATCTGCTTCAGCCAATAATCCATCTACCTTGTCTGTGAGAATTTCTTCCGGCCCATATTTACAACGAAATGCGACACAAGGGATTCCACAAGACATAGCCTCAATTAATACTAACCCAAAACCCTCATACCGCGAACTGAATACATAAAATTCGCTCTTCTGATATTCATCATAAATATTGGTGGTAGGAGGAAAAATATTGATGCGTCCTTCCAAATGGTGCTGATGTACGCTGTCAAGCAGCTTCTGCTCGTCCTCGCCACTACCAAAAATATCAACATGCCACTCAGGACATTGGTCTGCTATAAGGGAGAAAGCTTCAATCAGCATATCAAATCCCTTTTGTTCATTGAGCCTTCCCACACAAATGATACGATGAGCTGAACCATCATGTGGCACAATGCTATCAGGATAGCTGGTCACTGGGTTGGGAATAATGACCACATCCTTCGTATATTGTCTCCAGTCTTGAGCATCACCTTGGGTTAAAACAATTAGCTTTTCAAATTTACCTATATTTCGGAATGCCCATTTATCATATAGTTTGGCAATATTGTGCAAGATGGGGTTATAACGATAATCGTATGCCTTACGGACAGTATAGCATGCGATATGCGACTCTATAAGCCGATGCGCCTTTGTTTGAACATTCAAAATAATGTCAAGCAGCTTCATAGAATATGTGGTAGCAATGATGACATCAGGCTGTTCTTTATCAATGGCCTGCTGAAGTCCTTCTTTAAAACGTCGACGCATCTGTCTCATAACCATTGGGCGTTTCCATATAGGCATCTGGCTCAATTTGAAGAATCGAGCATCAAGACTATAATGACGTACAGAAGGATGAAGCGGAAAGGCATGTGGATGATTGCCTTGTTCATAGGTTATCATTGAAACTTCATAGCCATTCTCTGCCAGATAGTTTATTTTATCACTGACTACCCGTTCCACACCTGCCTTCATAGCAAAGGCTTTAATTATATACATGATTGTCATAGGCTTTCAAACAACTCTATCCATCGATACATAATATTAGACTCTAGAAAGCGAACAGCATTTTGACGTGCAGAATCACCCATTTGCTTACGCATAGTCTCATTCTCGATTAACTGACAAATACCATCGGCTAACTTTTCGATATTTCCTGCTTCTATCAAAATTCCATCTTCACCATCACGGATACAATCACGAGGTCCACATGGACAAGCAAAGGCAACACAAGGCAAACCTGCAGACATCGCCTCTATAAGAACTAAAGGCAATCCCTCGAAGCGAGAACTCAACACAAAGATAGAACTCTCATCATATTTTGAATATACATCATCAGTTGCTCCTTCACAATAAACCATTCCATTAAGATTCTCTTGATTTACTAATTTGCGATATGAATCAGGTTCTCCAGCTCCATAAATACGAAGTATCCAATCAGGATGACGATCCTTTACAAAGCTCCATGCACTAATGAGGAGATCAAAACCTTTCTGATAAGTGTATCGTCCTATGGCGATTACCTGTTTGCTTGTGCATAAAGAGCCATGATTAGGGTAAAAGTATATGGGATTAGGAATCACCGTAATATTTGTAAACCCCTGCCAAAAGCTAAAATCTTCATGGGTAAGAACAACAAATTTGTCTAACCGCCTAATTTCTGTCTCTAACTTCATCTGCCATCGACTGGTAATGAAATTATTAACGAACTTAGGGAGGAATTTTTTCTTGAAAACACGATATGTTTTTCTATTAAAATGGATTTCACCTACTTTACGGCTACCATCAGGAATGTCGTTTATAAAATTTATTTCACGTCTCATCACTGACACCGTTATGTTAGGACGAACTTGCATCAAATAATTAGTAAGTAGCTTCTTATACTGACGTTGCTTTTTTAAATAAAGGTATATACGTTTAAGCAAAGGCTTTTGATAAAGATCATCAAAATTTAAATCAAAATTTACATACTTTATTTTTTGTGATAGTTGATAATATAGCTGAACAGAAGCTTTCTCCGTCAATACTACCCAGAGTTCGAAATCGGTATGCTCTGCCAAATAGTTAACTTTTTGACTTAACACCCGACTCATACCATTTGGATAGGAAAGATCGCCAACTATATATACAATTCGTTTATTCATTTTTATCTAATAAGTTTTCTATTACTATCTGCATTTGATGTTTCCAAGACAAATGTTCAACAGTCTGCCTAATCTGTTCTGGTAATAATTTTAGATTGTCAATAAAGTTCAATATTCTTTCAACATCAATAGGACTCTCATCTGCAGGAGCTTTTAACACATAAGGCTTATCGTCAAAATCCGAATCTTGTTCAGAGTAGATAAATGGTATCCCTCGGCTAGCATATTCACGATTTTTTAGCGTTTTGATAATGGTAATACCACTACGATGGCGAGCCAAACTTCCAACAGCAAATACACACTGATCGAAGACACGATCAAGTTCGTGTCCAAAAAGATTTCCATGGAAAACAACAAACCTTTCAATACCATATTCCTTAATATAAGGAGCAAAACCAGGTGCGACACTCGAACCATTCATCTCGGCTGGCCAAACATCACCGACGACATGAAAAAAGACAAGTCTATTCGGATGTCCTTGATATTTTCTATAATATTTCCCTAGCCCATGGATAAAACGATCAAAACCATGCCAGGAGTGCACCTCAGCCACTGCAATTATGTGTACTTCATGACTAATCGCAACATCAGTAAGGCGCAAAGGAATCGCATCGAAATCAACACCATTACTAATGCGAATAGTTTGTTGTCCAAAGATTTTTTTTTCATCAGAAAAGGTTACAATTGCTTCCATTTCTGCAGATAATTTACGCCTATATAGTTGGTCTATACACAATCGCATACGTTGATTCCAATCATAACCTTTGAATTCCAAATCGTATGGATATGTCGGAATTTCCATTACACTTCGAATACCTGCTTTACGCAATTTTCTAAAAAGTCCAACCAACGAAGGGGTCGCATTCATATAACTTCTAGCATATATCAGCTCTATACTATGATGAATGCAAAAATCATATATACACCTATAATCAATACGCTGAATTATTGCTGCCCATGTTCCTTTACCATAATCATTGATTATGTCATCATCTACAAAACGACACATATGCCCCCTAACATCACTATCATAGTAACAAACATGAACCTCATGTCCATTTTGCCGCAAGCCTTTAATCTGAGCAAGCATTTTTTTACTAATACCACTTGCTGGGTCAAAACCATGATATGTTAGGAATAATATTTTCATAGTTTCAATTCTACTATATTTTGCTGCAAATATACAATTTTTTTTTTGAATAGCAAACTATTATGAAGTTTTTAAAACAAATATGATTGTTTTTATATTTACAGGAGACTTTCAAATAGTTTCCTCCATAAAGGCATAATCAAAGAGGCATCATAGCGTTTAGAAGATTGAACGCCAACCTGTCCCATCGTTTTTCTCAACTCGGAATTCTCTATTAACAAGCAAACTTTTTCTGCAAATGCATGAATATCTCGATCCTTGATGAGAAAGCCATCTTGACCATCTGTGATGATATCAGCAGGTCCATAAGGACAATCAAAAGCGACAATAGGCAGTCCACAACCCATGGCTTCAGCCAAAACCAAGCCAAAAGGCTCATATAAAGAAGTCATTACTAAGATGGAACTATCAAGGTAATGATTGAAGATATCAACGGTCGGTTCGTGAATCACTATATTTGCATCCACTTGCCTAATTTGCGGCATGAGAACATTTTGTTCATCACCATAACTACCATATATATGCAACTGCCAATCGGAATGTCGCAAATGTACTACCTGCCAGATTTTCAACAAACTAGAAATATCTTTCTGAGCATCGAATCGCCCAACAAAAATGACTGATTTAGAATTATAGTCACAATAACGTCCTATGGGGTTAAGATGAACAATATTGGGAATAACAGATACATGAGGATTGATTTTCTGCCAATCTTGAGCATCACCTTCTGTCAAAGCGACAACCTGTTGGACACGGCGAACAGCTATGTTATAATACTTTGTTTTGAGAATTTCATACCAATTTGAATGGTAATAATGCTGAGCAAAACACATGCCATGCGACTCGAAAACAAGAGGAGTTCCACCTTTAACCTTAATAATAGTTCTCAGTAATACTACACGTGTACAGACTATTATATCTGGTTGAAGCTGAAGGAACTGCTCGTGAAGACGCCTTTCCAACAAGCAATTTAATTCCATCTTTTTTAAATAACGACGAAATCCACGAAATTGATATTGCTGATGAAATTGTATGTTTAAATCAAGATGAGTTACTAGATAATGAAGTGGAAAAAGAACAGGATGATTCCCTTGATTAACTGTTATTACATAAATATCATACCCAAAACGTTCGGTCAATTCGTTAACCTTATCGACAAGGACGCGTTCAATGCCACCCCATATAGCTAGTGCATCAGTGACATATACAATCTTCATAACTTGGGCTTAATAAGATTGTCATTATTGTCTTCATAGTGTTCACTTTGATAGAAAATACGTGACACACCCTTACTCTGAATTTTTACATGTTGCCAAAAACTTTGCCACATGGACTGGTTCCCAATAGTACCATAACCTGTAATTGCCTTACAACGTCTATCACGAACAAAAACTATCTTGCCATACTTTTTTAAGTTAAAAGCCATCGAACCATCTTCACCACGAATGATATCAACACGATAGGGTTCTTTGCGACCATAATCAGCATTATAGGCAAAGACCAAGCCACGAACACTTAATTCTGGACGCTTAAAATGCTGAATCCAAAGGAAAAGGTCACGACATAACTCGAACATCTTAAGTCCTAACTTACTGTGATTCTCATCGGGAAAATAACTCCATGTGGCAGAAACACAAGAAACCCCAGGCTTCATCAAATGCTCCAGCATAATCTCATAATACTGGGGCGGATAAAGTGTATCACTATCCACATCGAAATAGTATTTCCCTTTAGCATGCTGCAACCCACATCTACGTGCATAACCACAGGAATGCTGATATTCAGTATAATAGGGTATGCCTGATTTCTCATAGATTTCTGCTGTCCGATCCTTTGAGTCGTTATCAACACCGATAATCTCGACTGGATATTTGCATTTAATCTCACTAATAGCCCAAAGGCATGCTTGTAAATGCTTTTCTTCATTATAACCAATCACAACGATAGAGGCTATTGGATTGTCACTCTGCAATGCAGCCAATCGTTCCCTTGTCCCATCAATAATGTCCTGTGGAACCTCACTGAATGGTTTTCCGTATATCGACAAATATTTATCGTACCAATTAGACATAAATTAAACTATTGCCTCACAAATTGTTCTATCACCAACTAAAACGTCATGGATTCCTGACTGTTTATTCTTATTGAAACAAAAACTAACAAGATAGCCCTCTTTGAGATGGAAGAAATCAAGATAATCTGCTAATTGTCTCTCACCACGCTGGTTGTAACTATCACCACGCCATATCTTTAATTCAATAACATATTGCCGTCCAAGATAGTCTACTACAACATCCGTTCGAGTGAGATCGCGTGTTTGGGCTTCGCAATAATAATTGCCTACACCATTAATAATAGGACGCAGATAGGTCAAGAAAATCTTACGACCGTTCTCCTCCACAAATTTATCATCTTTACCTGGACGGTATATTTCATTGAAATGAACCACGAAACGCTCTAATATATGACGCATATCTAAACAACCATCATGAATAAATTGCTTTTTGTCTGCCTCGCCATTCTGAAATATTGCGGTAGACTTCTCGGAAGAAGAAAAATAATTGTATAGCCAAGTCTCAAAAATCCTACACTTGACAGCTGTTGCCCCATTGTTGTCATATACGATGTTAAACATTGATGCCAAATTAATTTCTTTATCATAATAATTATATGGTACGCGCAGGCCTTGATAAAGAATCGCATGAAGGATTTGAGACATCTTGGGGAACTGGTTAAGTTTCTTCGCCATATCGTCAAATAAAGTATTCCCCTCCTTCAGCAGACTGTTTACAGCATTCAACACACCATTTCTATTCCATGGCAGTTTTCCTTCATCCATTATTAAGCATATACGACTGACAAGGAAAGGATAGCCTGATGTGTAATCATAAATCACCTGAGCTATATCCTTTACATCAAAATCAAGTTGATGATCCTCCTTATATTCTGAAAGCATAACAGCAATGCCATCGGCATGAAGGCTCATATCCGTTTCGAAAGGAGCAGCAATATTCCAGGGAGAATTGTACTGATGTTGGTCTTCCGGACGCATCTTTAACTTCAGGTTCTTAATATCATAAACACCTGCAAGAATGACAGAATAGAAAGTCGGTATCTCATCGCGTCTAAGATACATTTCTCTCAACACCCCCAGAAACTTAACAAATGAAGGATAATTACCAGCCTGATCTACTTCATCTATGAGAAGGACTAATCGTTCTTTTGAACATATTGCTGCAATCGTCGCAACAAAGTCTTGAACATCAGTATATTTCTTATTTCTATTTTGTAAATCAAGCAACAACTGAGCCGATTCATTTGAGAAATTGGCTATTGTATTTAATTGCATAGAGAAAACCATCTTTTCTAAAGACGCATAAATAAGAGTTTCCAAACTCTCATAAGCGCTGTCAGGTAATCCCTCGAAACTAATGGAGAATACAACATAACCTTTCACTTCCAACTTTTGTTTGAGGAAAGCCAATGTTGTTGTTTTCCCATACTGCCGACCTCGGTTTATGCAGAAATACAAATTGTCTTCTACCATTCTTGCTGCCTCATTGACCTGCCGGTCGATGGGCACCATATAATGTTGGTCAGCAATCATCTTGCCTGTAGTATTAAATCTCTTCATCGTACTTCTTTTCTGCAAAGATAGAGATTATTTTTGATACTTACAAAAAAAACTCAACCATTTTCAAGTTTTTTGTGAAAATGGCTGATTTTGAGAAGGAGATGAGCTTGCTCAACAGGTCAAATAAGCCCCCGATGTTTACCTAATATCGTAATAATCCAAATAGAAATGGAGGGTGGCAGGCCACCCAACATATATAAGAATATATTCTCCATCTTTCTACTCTTCAGCGAAATTATTTCCTTAAAAATGAGCGGAGACTTCATGACATCCCGCAACTCTCGCTTTGAAAAGGCTGGCTGAATTTTATCCTTATTCTTAAGAATATTACATACAATGTAGAAATCTGTCATCAAAATGTTATAACAACGATTTGGGAAATACACCTTATTATATAATAAAGAAGAGGTCTCCTTTAGATGTTCTATGGCATGAACATTCTTCATAATCTCATCTTTTGAGATATGACCTCTATGTTGATAATGAGAAAGAGAGTTTTCTCTGCATAAATAAGTATAAGTAATGTTAGGAAGGAGAATTGCACGTTTTACCAACGTTACCAAATCTAACGTAAACACAAGGTCTTCCCAATAATTGGTATCTATAAACCGATGATGGTATTCCTTTAATAGAGATGTCTTTATCAAATAATTACATGCAGAAGCCTGAATACCAGCGTATTTGTGATAAGCAAAAGTAGCCAATTCATCCTCATGTAACAATTGTAAAGAAGGATATTGATATATGGTTCTCCGACCTGTCGTTTCTATTCTTTCGTATGATCCAAAAACAATTTCAGCATCGTACTGACGGACATTCTGCATCATAAGTTCTATGGTATTCTCTGCCATCATATCGTCAGAGTCCATGAAATAGAGATAATCACCTTGAGACTCGTCAATGATACGATTTCGGGCTGCTGAAACGCCCAGATTCTGTGTCTGATGAATAATGTGAATATCAGTCCCTCGAGGATGCTTTGTCTGAAACTGCTGCACTATGCCCATAGAGCCATCGTTTCCACAGTCATCAATAACTAAAAACTCGATAGAAGGATAGGTTTGCGCCAATGCCGATTCTAATGATCGTTTGATAACATCTACGGACTCGTATACAGGAATGCCTATGGTTACGTCGTACTTCATCATTCACACATCACTTCTTCAAATAAAGACTTCCAACGCAAAGCTATGTCTTCAATCTGATATTGACGCGAGGATTGACGCGCCTCAGTTCCCATTTTGTGGCGAAGTTCCTCATCACGCATCAAGGCCAAAAGACGTTCAGCAAAGGCATCCACATCAAAAGGCTGAACCAAAAAGCCGTTTTGACCATCACGGATGATATTTCGAGGTCCATTTTCACAATCAAACGAAACAACGGGCAAACCACACGCCATAGCCTCTATTGCAACAAGGCTAAAGCCTTCGAAACGAGAGGGTAAAGCAAATAAAGAACTATTCAAATAAGCATCCTGAACATTAGTCAAGCTATCATGCAAATGACAACGGCGATCATCTATTCCAAGTTCCTGAAACAAATGGCGATAAGGAGTTTGATTGCCTACACCATAAATATCCAATACCCAATCATCGCATACATCCTGTATCTTTGCCCATGCTCTTAATAATAAATCATTTCCCTTTTCATATACATAACGTCCTATACTGATGACACTCTTTGATGTCAAGGAACTAGTGGTTTCAACTTTAAATGGCAATGGATCTGGAATCAGTGCCACATTCGACAGTTCTGGCCAATCATTCTTAGCAGATTCCGTCAATACGACCATTCGGTCTAATTGTTTGAGGTGACCAATAAGATTATTCATCCAAAAACGCGCAAATTGCCGCTTTACGATATTACTGTCACAGTCTGCAAAATTACGATAATTGGAACGATTGACATGCAATTCACCAATTTTCTTACTACCATCGGGAATGGAATTGATAAAGTTAATCTCGCGTCTGAGAACACTTATAGTGATATCAGGTCGGATACGCATCAGTTCTATCGTTAAGAGCTTCTTGTACTGACGTTGTTTCTGCAAATATAGGAGCACCTTTTTAATGAACGACACACGCCATAATTCCTCAAAGCCAAGTTGTAGGTTTATTACACGTACTTTATCCGATAAGGGAAAGAAGCATTCCCGACCTTGCCCCTCAGTCACAATAATAGTTACATCAAATCCATACACCTCTGCAAAAAAACTCGCCTTGAGCGAAATCACACGCTCAACACCACCTGCAGAATATAATGCCGGCGTAACGTAAACGACCTTGATTTTCTTAGCAGAAACTAACATCATTAAAAATTGTGTTGCAAATATACTAAAAAATTTTGAATTATCAAATATATTATGTATTTTTGCAAAATAATTACTATACTATAATGAAAATCGGTATTGAAGCACAACGTATTTTCCGTAAGAATAAGCACGGTATGGACTACGTGGTACTGCAGGAAATTAAAGAACTGCAGCAAATAGATACGGAGAACGAATACTACGTGTTTGTTAAACCAGCTGAAGATCATTGCGTAGAGAGTTCCAAGAACGTTCATGTCATTGAATTGAATTGTCCCTCCTACCCGCTTTGGGAACAATGGGCTTTGCCACGTGCTGCCAAGAAATATAAAGTCGACATTTTACATTGTACCAGTAATACTGCTCCTATCTGGTGTGACATTCCCTTGGTATTGACACTGCACGACATCATATTCCTGGAACCCCGTGATAAACAGAATCATTCACTCTACCAGAACATGGGATGGCTGTATCGTAGACTAAACGTTCCTAGAATACTGGATAAATGCAGACGCATTATTACCGTGTCGAACTTTGAAATGGAGAATATCATATCTAAGTTGGGCATCCCACGTGAACGAATGGCGATGATCTATAATGGCTATAACGAATGGTTTAAGCCTACTGAAGATAAGAATGAGGTTTACAAAAGATACATCACGGAATCCGGTTATTTCTTCTTTCTGGGGAATACAGATCCCAAGAAGAATACTGAACGGACACTGGTGGCGTATTCGAAATACTTAGAGCAATCGGATGTAAAGCGTAAATTGCTGATGGCCGACCTTGATGCTGATTATCTAAATGGAATCATTGAACGAAATCATATCGAGAATATCAGAGACAACATTGTTATGCCAGGGTATATTGTAAATAGCGACCTACCTTATATCTACAATAATGCCTTTGCCTTTCTATACACATCACTAAGGGAAAGTTTTGGCATTCCTCTGCTTGAAGCTATGGCATGCGGAACGCCTGTCATAACAAGTAACACCTCATCGATGCCAGAAATTGGAAGTAAGGATGCCATCCTCATCAATCCTGAGCGCAGCAACGAGATTACGGAAATGATGTTACGTTTGGAGACAAATCCGGATTTCTACGATCAGCAGAGACAAATTGGACTGGAACGTGCCAAGTTGTTCTCGTGGAGAAAAACAGCAGAGAACCTGCTGAAACTTTATCAAGAGGTCTATCTAGAAATAAAAGAAGGGAATCGGTAATATGAAGAAGAGAATCTGTTTTCTAATAGACTCGATATTCTCGTACGGCGGGGTACAACGGGTGACGGCGGTGATTGCCAAGGAATTGGCAAAAGACTACGACGTGACCATTGTAACGTTCGACAAATCCGAAGAAAAAAATACTTCTTTTTATTCATTAGACGAGGCAGACATACATTACAGATTCTTCGAATATCCTCATGTTCCAACATGGAAAGAATATTGTTGTAAGACATATAGCTATCTATATCGCAAGATTGTGCCACAGACAAAATTAACGTCTGACTGGTACGCACATAGTTCATTCCCCTCAGAAAAACGAAATGCATTAACAATGGAGTTGCTGAAAGGCGATTATGATGTCATTATAGGAGTACATGCGCCACTGGCGGTCAGATTAGCCGCTTGTAAATCGAGACTTCAAGGGGTAAAACTGATAGGATGGATTCATAATTCCTATAAAGCACTATTTGGGAAAGGTTCTACATATATCGGGGAAGAACTACGGAAACATTATGAGTTCCAATTAGCAAAATTGGACAAAACTATTGTGTTATGCCAGTATGATGCTAAACTATATTCTTTCCCAACACAGGTTATCTATAATCCATTGACACTGGAGCCTGGAAAGATCTCCCAAGGAACGTCGAAGAAATTCTTGGCTGTGGGGCGTTTCTCGCATCTGCATAAAGGATTCGACCTATTGATAGAGGCCTTCAGAATCTTTGCTGAAAAGAATCAAGAATGGACACTTGACATTGTGGGTGAAGGACCAGAAGAACCTATGTATCGCGAGCTTATCAATAAATACCAACTGGGAGACAGAATTAAAATACATCCGTTTACAAATCATATACAACAATACTATTCTGAAGCACAGGTCTATGTGTTAAGTTCCCGTTGGGAGGGCTTCGGACTGGTATTGGTAGAAGCAATGGTGCATGGTTTACCTGTTATATCTTCAGACTTACCTACCAGCAAGGAAATCATGGGAGACTTTGGGATGTATTTTACCAACGGTGACGTGAATGGACTGGCACAGCAGATGATAGAGGCCACCCACATAAATTGGAAAGAAAAATCGGAGCAGGCACTGCAAATTGCTGCACGATTCAATATAGAGACAATTATAAATCAATGGAAACAACTGATCGATGAAAGATAAAGAACAAATACGGCAGGGGCTGAAAGGGACCCCGAGGGTGAAGCGGATGCTGGACTGGATGATTATGAACCAGCGGGATGCGAGGCCGCGGTGGTATGTGAGGATGCTGGCACCGTTGTATCAGCATAGGGGCCGTGGGTCGAAAATCTATTGGAGTGTACGGATGGACACTCCACCCTACAGGAATTTTCGGTTGGGCAGAAAAAGCGTCATTGAGTCGTACTGCTGCATCAACAATGCGGTAGGTGACGTGACCATTGGCGACCAGACTCGCATCGGCATTCATTGTACGGTCATCGGACCTGTGAGTATCGGCAATAACGTAAACCTGGCTCAGGGCATCACGGTGACGGCGCTGAACCATAATTTCGAAGATGTGACGCGACGGATAGATGAACAAGGTATCAGCACAAAACCTGTCATCATTGGCGACGATGTGTGGATTGGGGCAAATGCTGTCATCCTGCCAGGAGTGACTATCGGACGACATGTGGTGGTAGCAGCAGGAGCGGTGGTGACGAAAGATGTACCTGACTACTGCGTAGTTGCTGGAGTACCAGCAAAAGTAGTTAAGGAGTTAGAGAAGTTAAGGAGTTAGAGAAGTTAGGCGAAGAGATCGAGGGAGAGGTCCAGAACAGGGGGCTTCTCCTCTTCTTTTTCCTCCTGTTTGTCGGCAAATTGCAGCATCAACTGACGAGCATCGGCGGAGCCTGAGGTATTCAGGCGATAGTAACCGCGGCGACCAGTGTTCTCGATGAGTGACTGCTGCGACTTGCTATTGCGAAGCAGGTACTGCTGAACGTAAGTGCGAATCTCCTCGTAGTCGGGCTGGAAGAAAAAGGTACAATTCATGTTATAGATGTGCTTCGCAATGGCCTGCACACCTATGCCACGTTCACCAGCCTCGGTGAGGATCTTCAGTATCTGCTGATCGTAAGTCACGAACGATGGAAGATGGAAGAAGGAAGATGGAAGATAAAAAAGGCTGGTACGCCATTGAAGCTTACCAGCCCTTTTATGCTTTTTCTAAATGATTAAGCAAGTGTGATCTTCTCCTCAGCAGCGGCGAGCTTGCCCTCCTTGAAGAGCCAACCCAGACCGAGCAGAGTCTCCTCCTCGCTGATCTTTGCTGCCTTAGCAATCTCCTTAACGGTCAGTGCCTTAGAAGCAGCTGCCAGAGCCTGAT
>Ga0247611_10004208_pt1 | contig 20211 bp, 14 predicted proteins | sample 177DNAGHGhighgp2_FD_192422 | JGI IMG/M metagenome (GOLD analysis project Ga0247611, IMG submission 192422) | Sheep rumen microbial communities from Palmerston North, Manawatu-Wanganui, New Zealand - 1770 DNA GHGhigh gp2 | ecosystem: Host-associated > Mammals > Digestive system > Stomach > Rumen...
CGCTCGTGCCGGGTGCGCGCCCCGCCGATAAACGTTGCGGCTTTCTGCCCGAAGGCATGCGAGGAGGCTATCTTGGCTTGGTAAATGGTCTGGTCGCAGTCGCTTGCCGCTTCGATGCATGTGACTTTTATGGCGGGGCGCGCAATTTCCGGCCCGCCGGAAATGTCGATGGAGAACCTTCCGGAGATACTGTCGGAATGGAGCGGCCTCGTGACCCTCGCGCCCACTGTTGCCTTCGTGTCGAAGAAATCCTTTGCGTGCAGGGTTAAGTTCTGCGTCGACCAGAAACTGTTCTTGAGGATGCTTGCGCTGAGGCGGGCCGGGGCCGGGATGGAATCTCCGTGGATATAGCCTGTCGTACTCCACGAGAATGCGGAAGTGTTCCTGGTGCGGAAGGAGAATCGCACCAGCGGGGAAGATTGCCCGGCTTGGTACCATGCGGTGATTCCTCCGGAGGGGACTGTGAGCGTGAGGCTCCCCGATGGTGAATCCGTGCTTGCCGAGTCTCCCTTGCTGTACCAGATTGCCGCCTGTGCCGTAAACTTGGAAAACGGTCCTGCCGTAATCCCGATGTTTGTTACTTTGGATGTATCGAGCATTGCGGAAAGCCTGAATTTTCCGAGGGAATAGGAGAGGGCGGTGCCCCAGAAGGTATCGAGCGGTATTTCGGAATGCAGTTCTCGCGAGGAGACCTGCCCGAAGTGCGCCTCGCCCCGCTTGCTCCTGTAGGTGAGGAGTTCCTGCGTGCCGAGCCTGAGAGCGAGTCTGCGGAATACAAGTTCGAGTTCCTTGCGGTGGCTCGAGACTCTTCCTGTGGAATCGAGCCGGAGTTTCGTTGTGTAGTGTCCGTGGTAGAACTTGCGTACGGAATCGGGCATGGGTATGGTTGGATCCCCGCAGGGCTCGCCGGAGTAGATTTCGGCAAGTGCGCATGCTTCCCGCATGTTGCCTTCGTCCATCAGCGAAAGGATCTCGTTTGCCTCTTCGGGTGCGATTAAACCGTCGTCCCACCATTCGAAAACCTTGGCCTCGGTAAGTTCCGCAGCCAATACCTGTACGGCAGCCATCAGTGCCATGAGTAGAAGTCTCTTGCCCATTTCTTCTCCGCAATAGTGCTCTACTTATAAAGACGGTTTCGCGGGCAAAATAAGCCGTTTGATGACCTTTTTTCGTATCTTTTTTAAATTTGGGGTATGGCAAGTTCGTCCTGGTCAAAAAAAACATTCGCTCGCGCGGGCAGTTCTGCGGGCCGCGACTTTGTTCCGCATATCAAGGCACCGCGTACCGATTTCCCGCTGTTTAATGGCAAGCGCGTGAAGCCCTCGCTTGAAGGCCTCGACAAGCTACTGCATTACTATGGCGTGGAACTCCAGGAAAGTTCCCTCAAGCAAATCTGGGAATTTCACCAGTTGCTACGTGCCAACAACGAAGACCAGGACTTGACTCGCCTGAATGCATTCGAGACGATGGTGGAACGCCACTACGCGGACTGCACGCTCATTAACGCATTTGTGCCAGAGTGGCCTGCCCGTATGATAGATGTCGGGAGTGGCGCCGGTTTCCCTGGAATCCCGCTCAAGTTGGTAAACCCGCGCATTCGCCTTACTTTGTGTGAACCGCGCCCGAACCGCATCAACTTCCTCAACATGGTCATCGAGAAGATGGGCCTTAAGGGCATCGACGTCTTTGGCCACAAGGTTACGAGCAGGAGCATGACCATCCCCGTGGATGGCGTCATCAGCCGTGCGTTCGAACTCATGGAGAAGACACTCCCGCGCATCGCGAACTCGCTCAAGGTCGGCGGTTGCGTGTATTTTATGAAGGGTCCCGCCGTCGCCGACGAACTCAAGACTTTCCACCCCGAGGATTTCGGGTACAAGTTTGTCGGGAAGCATTTCTACACCATCCCGAACAGCACGCAGGACCGCGCCCTGATAATACTCGAACGTGTAGAATAACCCGCGCTTGTATTGAGGAATGAAAAAAGTCGGGCCCGTTGTCCGACTTTTAAACTATTGTCTAGTGATTGACTGGTTAGAACTTGAACAGGGCGCCGAAGCGCATCTGGCCGTCACGTACGCCGTCGTTGTCGCCCACGTCCATGATGGTGGCGAGGTCGAACTGCAGCATATCCGAAATCATGAATCCAATACCGAAGTCGGCTTCGTTACGCTTGCCGGTCCGGTCGTAGAGGTAGCCGAGGCGCAACGCCACGGTGTTCGAATAAATGAATTCCAGGCCGGTGTTGAAGACACCCTGTAGCAGCGAGTTCTTGAATGCGGTAAATCCGTGACCGCCACGTTCGGGGTGTCCGATGGACTTCCAGCAGGCTATGTAGAACGGCTCGGGGTCGCCCTTGTCGTCGTCGTACACGACTTCGCGGTTGTAGTCCGCGGCAATCGTGAGTCTGTAGTCGGCAAGCGAGAGGATTTCGTAGGAAAGTCCCACGCGCCAGGTGAGCGGAATCGGGTCCTCGATGGTCTTGTCTACGTAGTAGACGCTCGGGCCGATGTTCGCGAGCACGAGAGCGAAGTTCAACTTGTCGATAAACAGGTCCTTCTTGAGGATGCCGATATCGAATGCGTAGCCGAATGTTGTCGCTTCTTCTTCGCCGGCACCTGCACCGGAACTCAGGTCGGAGTAGAACAGCTTGATGGAGAGGCCGAGGCCCCAGTTGTTCGGGAACCGCGTGCCGTAGCTTACGCCGCCCACGATTTCGGAACTGTTGTAGGCCACGAGGTCGTCGGCGTCTACGTCGCCCGAGACGACGGTGGAACCGAAACTCACGAAGTTCACGAAGAACCCGAGCGTTCCCCATTCGGCAACGGGGACGGTCATGCCGCCGAAGAGGTGGTAGAGGTCGGGAATGTTCAGGATAGGCAGGAGCTTCTCGTAGAACGCGACGAGCTGGTAGTCGGCGTCCTTGTAGAGTTCCATGCCGTTTGCGGTACTGAACCACACGTCGCCACCCTGCGGCAGGACCTTCCATACCTTGTTTGTGCTGAGTCCGTTACCCGAATGGAAATGCAGCCACTCGTCTTCTTTCTTGACGCTGCCTTCCTGTTCGGCGACTCCGCGTTCGAGTTCTGCCTTGCGTCCGCTTGCGGTCGCGTAGTCGGGCAGGTGACGCCACACGCCCTTGTCGGTTGCAATCCAGATATGGCCCTTCTGGTCTACGGAAATATCGTTCACCACGTTGCCGTCGAACTGCACCTGTTCCCACTTGCGCAGGTTGAAGTGGCTGAGGCCGCCCTTGTGCGCCGCCCATACGTGTGCGGAACTGTCTACGGCGAGCGCTGTCGGGTGCAGGTCCATGATGCCGTCCTCTTCGGTGAAGAGGCTCCAGCGGTCCTTGTCGTTGATACTCTTCTTGGGCACGAGGCGCGCGATGCCGGCGCCGTCAACTGCAACGTAGAGTTCCTTGCGTTCCTCGGACCACACGAGGTCGTTAATCTTCTGGCTCGGGAGCACCTTGCCCTTCTGCTCGAACTGCCCGTTACGGTACAGGAACAGGCCGTTGTCGGTACCGATCCAGAGCGATGCGCCCTGGTTCTCGAGCGCATTGATACGGTGCGACCCGAGTTCGCTTTCGTAGCTCTTCCAGGCCTTGCCGTCGAAGCGGTAGAGCGCCTTCGGGGTGCCCACCCAGAGTTTTTCCGTGCGGCTCTCGTAGAGGAGCGCCGTGATGGTGTCCTTCACCACGAGGTTCCACGGGATTTTCACTTCCACGACGTGCGATTCGTCGTCGGCGTTCTTGATGTCGTTGAACTTCTTGACCTGGCGGGTGTATTCGTCGAGCCCGCGCTCGGTGCCGGCAAACACGCGCACGGCGTCCTTGACTTTCGCGTTGCCCTGGAGCGTCACCGTGTGGTAGTCGACCCACTGTTCGCTATCGTATTTCAGGATGCCGTTGACCGTACCTGCCCAGAGTTCGCTCTTGGAGAAGAACCCGTTCTTGGAACGGCTTGCCATCTGCGTAAAGTGGGGAGTCTTCTTGCCGTCGGCGGGGTACGAGACCTTCCATTCGTCGGCGAGAGGCCCGAAGGCGAGACCTGCGGGGTTGTAGAACATGGCCGAAGCGTCGTCGGCAAGTGCGGCACCCGCTTCGCCCATGCCGAGCTGGCGTGCGCCAACGGGCATTTCGAGGGTGATGATGGCCGAACCTGCAGCTAGCGAGATTGCCGGTGCAAAAAGTAATGCAGAAAGTAGAGATTTACGCAAGATGCCTCCAGTCGGGGACGTCGTAGGAGCTTCCGTGGGTGGGGACGACCGCTTTCCAGCCGGACTTGCTCGGGTTTTCCCAGGGCTGCTTGGGCAAAAGCTTGCAGTCGCAGCCGAGCACGTATGGCGGCAGTATTTCCGCATGGTTGCGGATCTGTTCGCGGGTAATAAAGTTTTCTTCGTGGACGAACTTCACGTATTCCTTGCCCTTGGGGCCGAGTTCAATCCTGTAGGTGACGGTGCCGTTCTGGTCGCCGTCGTCGATAGTCTTGATGGTTTCCTCGATGGAGGCGTTCCACTTGTCGAGATATTCCTTCCGCTGTTCGGGGGTGAGCTGTTCCTGCGTCTCGAGCCAGGCGCGGATGGAATTTTCGGAGGGTTTCACTGCTGTGATGGATTCCCTGGCCGGGCGGACGACTACGGCGTATTTGCCGGACACGTCGATGACCGGCTTGACTTCCTCTTTTTCGTCGGCACTATGGATGACTACATAGGCTCCAATTCCTGCGAGGATGACGGACAGGATGATGATAACTATGACAATGATGACTGATAGCATAATCTTTTCCGTTCTATATTAGAATTCCTCTTTTCTCAAAAACTAGCATTTTCTATCTTGTGGGGTAGGAGTTTTTATGTTAAAAATGAAGTTTTTTCTTGTTCTGTTGTTTTCTGGCATAGTATGGGCCATCCCTTTCAATGTAGAAGTGGTAAAAACAGGTGATGGCGACGAGATTCGTGCGGGCCAGCTTATCAAGGTGCACTACAAGGGCTACCTCTATGCAGATATTGTAAAGTTCGATAGCCTGAAGGTCGTGGCGGATTCCATTGCCAAGGCCGATTCCGTAGCGAAGGCGGCGGCACCGAAGGCCGATGCAAAGAAGGGCTCGAAGAAGGCCGACAAGAAGGTTGAAGAGGTTAAGCCGGATTCCGCTGCCGTGGATAGCCTTGCAGAAGAGGCCCCGGTCGATACGCTTACCCCGTTTGCCGATACGTACGCAAGCGGTGAACCCCTCGAGTTCACGATTGGCGTGGGCCAGGTGATTGCGGGCTGGGACAAGGGCATTGTCGGGATGAAGGTGGGCGAGGTCCGCAAGCTTACTATCCCTTACGTGATGGCATACGGCGAAAACTCGCTCGAAGGCATCCCCCCGTATTCCGACCTTTATTTCGAGGTGGAACTCGTGGCCGCAGAAAAGCCCATGGAACCGGACGTGTTCCCGGCTGATTTGAACAAACTAAAATGGACGGACAAGGGCAAGGGACTCAAGATTTACGACGAGAAGGTCGGTTCGGGCAAGCCCGCGATGATTGGTACCAACCTCAAGGTGCACTACACGGGTTGGCTCGTTTCGGGCCGCAAGTTCGGCAGTTCCAAGGATATGGGCAAGCCGTTCGAGGTGGTGCTTGGCGCGGGCAAGATGATCAAGGGCTGGGAACAGGGCCTTGACGGCATGCGCGAAGGCGGTGTGCGTTGGCTGCGCGTGAGCCCCTCCATGGGTTACGGCGCGACCGCGTTCACGATGATTCCGCCGAACTCCACTCTCGTGTTCCGTGTCGAACTTGTGGAATCGATGGTCGACCCCGAGATTGCCGCCAAGATGGACTTCTTCCCCGATACGACAACGCTCACCTTCGAGCACGGTTCCGAAGGGCTGCGCTATGCGGTTATCCAGCAGGGCGAGGGTGAACCGGCCCGCGCTGGCGCGAACGTGAAGGTGCATTACACGGGCTGGCTCACGAACGGTTACAAGTTCGACAGTTCGCGCGACCGCGACCAGGCATTTGTATTCCCGTTGGGCGGTGGTCGCGTGATTCGCGGCTGGGACCTTGGTGTGGCGGGCATGCTCCCGGGTGAAAAGCGCATATTGATTATTCCGCCGGGACTCGGCTACGGCAGCCGCGGCGCGGGCCCCATTCCGGGCGGTGCAACCCTCATATTTGCAGTGGAGTACCTGGGCGAATAATGCTCAAGATTCTGGCCGAAAAACTTAGGGAGGCTTTTGCGTCTGTCTTGCCGGTGACGCTTATCGTGCTGGCGCTCTCGTTCACGCCTCTTGTGGACTTTACGGCCAGGGAACTCCTGGTTTTTGCCGTGAGTGCGGTGTTCCTGGTGATAGGCATCGGACTTTTCAATTTGGGTGCTGACCTCGCCATGACCCCGATGGGCGAGCATGTGGGCTCGGGCCTTACCAAGTCGCGCAAGGTGCTGCTGCTCCTTTCGGTCTGCTTCATGATGGGCGTGCTCATCACTGTCGCGGAACCTGACCTTTCTGTGCTGGCCGAACAGGTGAAGAACGCCGTGGAACCCATGCTGCTGATAGTGACGGTGGGTATTGGCGTCGGCCTGTTCCTGTTGCTTGCCATCGTGAAGATTGTCTGGAAAAAGGACCTCTCCACGATTATCATATTCTTCTACATGGCGCTGTTCATGATAGGCATGCTCATGCTTACGGTCGGCAAGGAGGCGTTCGTGCCGCTCGCCTTCGATTCGGGCGGCGTGACGACCGGCCCCATCACGGTGCCGTTCATCATGGCACTCGGCGTCGGTGTCGCCGGCGCCATCGGCGGCAAGAACGCAAACGAGAACAGCTTCGGGCTTATCGCGCTCTGCTCCATCGGGCCTATCATCGCGCTCATGGGGCTTGTGCTCTTCTCGAAGGGCGACCTCACTTACCGCCTTGTGGAATCGAGTTATTCCATCGATGCCTTCCTCGGTGAAAACTTTATCCCGACGGTTGCAGGCGTCGCGAAGGAAGTACTCATCGCCCTCGGGCTCATCATCGTGTTCTTCCTTGCCCTCCAGTTCGTGGCGCTCAAGCTTTCGCGGGCCAAGCTCGCCCAGATGTCGTTCGGAATCTGCTATACGTTCGTGGGGCTCGTCATCTTCCTTACGGCGGTGAAGGTCGGCTTTATGCCCATCGGGTTTGAACTCGGGTCCGCCCTCGCGAAAATCCCGCGGCTTCTCGTTGTTTCGGGCTTTGTCATCGGCATGGTGGTCGTGCTCGCCGAACCCGCGGTCCACGTGCTTAACAAGCAGGTTGAGGAAATCACCGGCGGGCTTGTGACCAAGTGCTCGATGCTTATTGCGCTTAGCGTGGGTGTGGGCATTTCCATCGGGCTTTCGATGTTGCGCATCTTCTATGGCTTCCCGCTCGTCTACTACCTCATTCCGGGCTACTTCATTTCGCTCGGGCTTTCGTTCTTTGTTCCCAAGCTTTACACGGCCATTGCCTTTGACTCCGGCGGAGTCGCGAGCGGGCCCTTGACTTCTAGCTTTATCTTGCCGCTTGCCATCGGGGCATGTTCCGTAATCCACGACGGCGGCGATTCCATACTGAGTTACGCGTTCGGTATTGTGGCGATGGTCGCGATGACCCCGCTTATCACCATCCAGGTGCTCGGTTTCAAGGCAATCGCCTCGAAGAAGATTAAAAACCGCCTGATGATGCGCCGTATCCAGGATGCCGACGACGAACAGATTATAGATTTTGTGTAGGTTGGAATATGGCTGAAACTAAAAGGACAGGAATTGCGAGAAGGCTTTACGGGAAGGCGAGCGGGCGTTCGCGCGTTACCATGAACCGTCTCAAGATTCTCGTGACCATCGTGAACCGCGCGAAGGCGGATTTCTACATGGACCATATCCAGTCCTTTGGCGTGAACATGCAGATGGTCGTGTTCGGGAAGGGTACCGCCCCGCGCGAGATTGCGACGGCGATGGGCCTCGCGGATTCGGACCGTGCTGTAATCTTCAGCATTATTGGCGAGGACAAACTCCGTTCGGCGCTTGACAGCATCGAGGAAAAATTCAAGACCATCGTCGGTGGCAAGGGCATCGCCTATACAATTCCGATGTCGAGCATCATCGGCAAGTCCATTTTTAACTTCCTGAGCGACAACCGCGATGCGGTACGGAGGAACGAAGCATGAGTGCAGTCAACCACGAAGTCATTTTCTGCATTGTGAACACCGGCTTTTCGGAAACCGTGATGGAAGCGGCGAAGGATGCCGGGGCGCGTGGCGGTACTATCCTGAATGCCCGCGGTACGGCGAACAAGGAGGCCGAATCGTTCTTCCACATAGCCATCCAGCCCGAAAAAGAGATCGTGATGATCCTCGTGGATGCCAAAATCAAGGATGCGGTGCTCCATGCCCTCTACCAGAAGGCGGGACTTGACACCATGGGGCAGGGGATTGCGTTCTCGGTGCCCGTGGAGAATGTCGTGGGGCTTACGCCGTGGAAGGCCGAAGAAAAGCCCGAGGCTGAAAAGCCTTCTAAAAAAGCCGAAACAAAATAACGGCACCCGCACAGGCATTGCCCGAGTAAACGAATAAACGAATTCGTTTACTATATTATTTCATTATGAACATCCTGGTCTATTTCCTGTTTGCCCTTTCCGGGTTTGCGGGCCTCATTTACGAAGGCTCGTGGGCCCGCTACCTCAAACTCTTTCTCGGGCATTCCAGCTACGGCCAGGTGCTCACGCTCTGCATCTACATGGGTGGCCTTGCCATCGGTAGCTTTGTTGCAGGCAAGATGGTCGAGAAGGTCCGGCGCCCGCTGCTCGGGTATGCCGCGGTGGAACTCGCCATCGGTATAGGCGGTGTGGCATACCACCCGCTCTACAACTTGCTCACGGGATTCTTCTTCGATAGCGAATGGGTCGCGGGCCTCGGCTTTACCGGCGCTGAAGTCGCGAAGGTCGTGCTGGCTACGGGCTCTACGCTCCCGATTGCGATTGCGGTGGGCATGACGTTCCCGTTCATTGCTGCAGGCCTTATGCGCAAGAGCGGTGCCGAAGTCTCGCTCCCGATGCTCTACTTCACGAACAGCTTCGGTTCTGCCATCGGCATCTTGGTCACAAGTTACATGCTCATTCCCGAACTCGGGAACCACGTTACGTTGTGTGTTGCCGCCTCCATAAACTTCTTGCTTGCGATGGTGTTCGGCTTTATCGGCTTCATGACATCGCCGACCCGCGAAGAGGATGAGGAAGACCTCCCGTTCGTGGGCGAGGGCAGCGCCGAACGCGAGCCCCTGAACGAAGACTACGTGGCAGAACACAAGCTTGCGATGCCCCCGAAGAGCATGTGGTTCTGGATTGCGGGCATTACGGGCCTTACCTCGTTCATCTACGAGATTGTATGGATCCGACTGCTCTCGCTTTTGATGGGTTCTTCGAGCCACAGCTTCGACCAGATGCTTTCGGCGTTTATCCTCGGGCTTGCCATAGGCAGTGCCGTCTCGGGCAAACTCTTGAAGAAGGATTCCCTCGTCGTGCTCTCGATGGCGCAGATCCTCATGGCATTCTTCGCGCTGTGCACGCTGTATTTCCACAAGCCCTTCTGGGGCATGATGAACGAGGCGAACCAGATATTCAACCCCACCAACGATGGCTATGTCTGCTGGAGCCTCTTCAAGTATGCGCTCTCCGTGCTGTGGATGGTACCTACGAGTTTCTTTGCGGGCATGACGCTCCCGCTCATTACGATTATCCTCACGCGCGCCTTCAGGAGCGAGGCCCCCATCGGGAAGGTGTATGGCTGGAACACCGTCGGTTCCATTATCGGTTCTGCGGGTGGCGGACTGTTGCTGCTCCCGCTTTTGCAGCTCAAGGGCGCGCTGGTGCTGGCCGCCGTGCTCGACTTTGCGATAGGCTTTGCGCTGCTTGTCATCTACCGCAAGCGCTTCCGTTATAGCGTGCCGTTCTACGTGATATGCGCCTTCATGATCTTGCCTTCCATCTTTATAGGTTTCGACCCGCACCTGATTACCTCGGGCGCCTTCCGTGCCTACAAGAACCTCCACCCGGATGAAAAAATCATAGTGCGCGACGGCAAGACGGCGACCATCAGCTTCCACGAATCCGAAGTGCATTACTATATCAAGACGAACGGCAAGGCAGATGCCAGCCTGGGCAAGAACCGCGAGAACCCCATCGAGGGCGACGAGCTCACGCAGGCTGCGACCGCGTTCATGCCGATGGCCATGAAGACTGAACCCTACGACGCCGCGATGGTCGGATTCGGGAGCGGCATGGGGGCGCATTACCTGCTCGCCGACCCGCTCCTGAAGGATTTCGACTGCGTGGAAATCGAGCAGGAGATGATGGACCTGGCGAAGGGGTTCTATCCGTGGAACTCCCGCGGTTACGATGATCCGCGCATCCATATCTACATCGACGATGCGCAGACGTTCTTCCTCACGAACCGTCGCAAGTACGACCTGATGATCAGCGTACCTAGCAACCCGTGGGTCTCCGGCGTGGCTAGCCTGTTCAGCCATGAGTTCTACACCAAGATGCGTCGCTACATCAAGCCGGGCGGACTCTGGGTGCAGTGGATCCAGACATACGAGTTCAACGACCAGCTGTTCCTCAACATCTTGAAGGCGCTCGATGTCGCGTTCCCGTACGTGAGCCTTTACAAGGCGCCCGAGGAACCCGACATCATTATCATTGCGAGTGACCAGCCCGTATTCCAGAAGGGCATCGGGCGATTCAGCACCGACTCGGCGCTCGTGAAGGAATTCAGGCGCATCCACCGTGACCCGGAATTTTTCGGTGAGCAGAATTTCCTCTTCACGTCGAAGATGGTGAAGTCGCTCCTGGACGGCGTGGCCCCGAACAGCATCTTCACGCCAATCGTGGACAACAAGGCCGAGGAGGCGCGCTTCGTGCACTCGCAGGCGCATATTGTGCAGGTGTTCGACAGCTGCGAAGTGTGCTGGCCCGAATATCTAGATTCAGCAGAGAATGAACTCCGCCGTCCATTCCGCGTAAAACAGATGATGCAGGGTGACGGCGACCCGTACAAGAAACTCGCCTTGCTCGCCTACCTCGACAAGGTGCAGGCGCAGGTCGATTCCGCAGTCACCGTGAATGCCGAACGCCAGGCTGCGCAGGCCCAGGAAGCCTCTCGCGCTCCGGCCGACTCGACCGCGGACAGCGTTGCGGTTGCCGACACGACAAGGCCCGCTCTGCACTTCATGGTGGCGGAACGTTCGCCGGAATGGGTCAAGTTCCGCATGGAATATATCGAGTGGATCCGTGGGGTCCCGATGGAGGCCCGCGACAGCAACGAGGTGTACAACCGCGTCCGCGACCTCGTGGATATGGGCGCCTTCCCGGCATCGTTCACCGACGAGTTCAACATCCTGGAGGTCGCCCGCGTCAAGGATTACCCGACGGCGGCGCGCCTTGTGGCGGACTTCTACGAGAAGTACGAGATCAAGGAAATGGACGAGTTCTTCCTCAGGAACGTACTGCTCATCTCGCTCCTTGCTGGCGAACCCGAACTCGCGAACGCCATCTACCAGGATGCCATCAAGAATCACGAGAGTTTCTTCCCGGTGGAGAAGTTCCTTATCGAGCGTGAGATCGTGAAACTCCGCCGCAGTTCTATCCGGAAATAAGCCAAGGCCATGTCGCAGCCCCGTAGGGGCAAGAGTGTCCACTGGCGTTAATCACCCTGCAAAGCAGTTTAGAACAGGAAGCAGATGCCTACGGAGGCGTAGCTCGTAAGGAAGTTCGAGTCCTTGAAGGAGGCCTCTGCGTTCAGCGTCTGGTTCAGGAGGTTCGTGAACCCTTGTACCAGGCGGATATTCAACTGTACCCAGCGCGTAAGCATGTAGCCCAGGTCGACCGCCGCTCCGAGTTCGAAGCCCGTTGTCGCGATGGTGTTGGAGCGGGTCTTGTCTTCGCCCAGGTCGAGGTTCTGGTTGAATTCGGAGGAACCGGAGAGCTTGAGGCCGAGGTTCAGGCCGAGGCCTACGAACATGTTGAGGTCCACAAACGTGTAGCGCACCACGAGCGGGATTTCGAACATCATGATGTCGATGCTGGCATCGTCGTCACCGAAGTCCGTCTCGTTCGCATAGCGGTAATGGCGGTACGTGAACACCAGTTCGGGGACCATGTTCAGGTTCTTGACCCCGAGCGGCAGAGTCACCAGAAGGCCGGCAGATCCCTGGAAGCCGAGTCCCCATCCCGAGGTCTCGTTGCCGATAAACGTGTTGACGCCGGCGCTAGCGCGAACGCCCAGCAAGATGGAACGCGCGAAACCTTCGGCACGCTGCTTGTTGATCTCGGCTTTCGAGGTCTTTTCTCTTCTGTACTGTGCATATTCGGCTGCGTATTCCGCGTCGTCGGCGAATTCGCTTGCTGCCGAACCGTCGTACGACTCCGAACTGCTCCTTTCGGTAGAGGTTGTCGTTTCGTCATTATCGAAATCGTCAAATTCGTCTGCGAGGGAAGGCTCAGTTGCGGCGAGCATTGCCGCGGCCAGGAAAGGTACGATTCTCAGGTTCATGCTTGAATTATAACAAAAGAAGGTTAAACACCTTCTCTATTATAAATATCTTTGCCGCAAAAAGACAGGGGGCAAATTTTTTTTTACCTACGGACGGAACTTTTTATGCCGTTTTTTCGAGTTTTTCCTACAGGAACAGCGAGATGCCGATGGTCGCGTGCGTTCCCAACAACTTCGCATCCTTGACTGAGGATTCAAAGACTACGTCGCTGTTCAGGAGATTTGTAAAACGCTGTATGACACGCAGGTCCACGGAGACGTTCTTGTTCACGATGTAGCCGATCTCGAGGACCGCGCCCATCTCCAGTCCGGCGGTAGGGAGGGTGTTGTCGTGAGTATCGTCTTGTTCCGTAGTCGTGCTCGTGTTGATGGTCTGGTCGAATTCCGATGATCCCGTGAGTTTGAGGCCCAGGTCGAACCCGAGGCCGAGGGTGATATTGCCGCCGCCGATTGCGTACTTGATGATGACCGGGATCTCGAACAGTGCGACATTGACCTTGGCTTCGTCCTCTTCGCTGTAGTCGTCGAACTCGAAGTCGGCCTCGTAGCGGTAGCGGAAATAGCTGAAGGAAAGCCCGACTGATGCGAACAGTCCTTCGATGCCTAGTTTAGTCTGTGCGATGATACCTGCCGTGGCTTCGTATCCGATTCTCCAGTCATCGGTCTCTTCGCCGAGGAAAATCAGGTTGAAGCCGCCACCGAACCTGAAGCCCAGGCTGAACCCGCTCGAAAATCCCTCACGGCTTGCGCGGCTAATGTCTGCGTTCTCGTTGGTGTAGCGGTCGTAGGTGTCGTCGTCATCATCGTCGTCGTCGCTGCTTGCGACTTTGGTATCGGGTGCGGAATCCTTGCATTCCGGGAGGAGCGAGTCCGCAGGCGTGCAGTCTTCTTCTTCGTCGGAATCGGCGCTCGCGTCTTTAGTTTTTTCTGGGGCCGATTCGGCCACGTTATCGCTGCTGGCCTGTTCCGTGGTGGGCTGGGCTGTAGCCTCTCCACAGCCATCCCCGATGCAGTCGGGGTTCGGTTCGTCGGAACCGTCGTTCATTTCCGTGCTGCCACCGTTCTGCGAGGCAATCCATGCGGAATCCACGTCGGCCTCGTAGGAATCCTGTGCGAAGGCCGTGCAGGCAATCCCCGAAAAAATGATGGCGGTAAATACCCTAAACAATTTCATGGCGATGAATTTAGAAAAAAAAAGAGGTGGTCAAGGGGGGCGGTTATGGGAAACGGCCGCCAATTTCGAACATTTTTCTTACAGAGTACCCGCGTAGGTATCTTATAGATAAATTTATTATATTCAACAAGAGTACTATAAGGAGAAATTCTGTATGTCATTAGCCTTCCGCAACATCCCTCTTTCGGCAATTGCCTTTGCAGCTGCCATGCCGCTTGCCCTTGTCGCCTGCGGCGACGATTCTTCGTCTGCGAGCAATGAGGAACAGCCGGGTTCTTCGAGCGATGAAACGGTCTTGTCCAGTTCCTCGAATGTCGACGAAGAAGATGAATTTGCTCGAATCGAGACGCTGTGCATCACGGCCGGAACGAAAATCGGTGGTGTATGCGGTGTTTATGGGTATATTCCTGTGACGGGGTCGGTTTTCAGAGATTGTTATCTCTATACTGAAGATGGATGGGTTTCCAAGGGCCGGTCTTTTTCGTACTGTAGTGAGTATTTAAGTAACTCAGAAGACTATACGGATGTGGGCGCGACTGAGGGATGTCCTGCCGAAAGCGAGGGTGTGTACAAAACGGTGTTAGATACGATTGCCGTGTATGACAATGGGAACGTAATGGAATGGACTTCCTATTATCACTGTGAATCGGGAGAGTGGGTAAAGACTGAATGCCGTGACCCGCTCGACGCGTGTACTGCGGACAATGAAGGCGAAATGAAGAATGTCGTATGCTCGCAGCAACCGGATAATCCTAAGGCCGCAAAGACCGAGTGGGACTTTGTATGCAAGGACAAGAAATGGGAGAAAATGTCTGCTGAAGAATCAAGGGTAGCTCGAATTAATGCACAGTGCACCAAGGACGATACGAAAATCGGAGATGTTTGCAGTATCATTTCTGGCGGAAACGTGGCTTTTGGGATAATGCCCAACCTTCTAACTTGTTATGTCTATACCGAAGAGGGGTGGGTTTCGAAGGCTAGCGGCAGTGTTAGCTCAACTTGCGAGGAACTCTTGAACGCTCCGGCGGATTCTATTGAAGTGCCTGCGGACACGACGGAAGCTCCTGCGGCTTCTGCTGCGGCAGAAGATTAGGATTACCCATAAAACGAGAATCTTTTTGTAATTGGCCCTGCAAACGCGGGGCTTTTTGTTTAAAAAAATCTTGTTTTTGTTTATAATTTTGGATTTTTTTTAATTATTTTTCAAAAACTGCCTAAATTCGCTCAAAAAGGCCATTTCTGTTTTTAAAATGGTATTGCGCTACGTGGCGCGTTTTTTTATTTTTATTATCATGCAGCCTGTTACCGAATACAAAGATTATCGTGAATATTTGTTGGATTATTATCGCGAACGAAAGCGCAGTTCCGCGTTTACGTGGCGCGAATTTGCAAAATTGGCGGGGTTTGCTTCGGGGGCTCATTTGAAACTTGTTTGTGATGGCAAGATGCGGCTTCGCGAAGAAGGGGCGAAGAAAACTGCACAGGCAATGAACTTATCCGCGTTTGAGCAGGAATATTTTGTCTTGATGGTGCGTTACGAACGGGCGAAAACGGATCTCGAGAAGAAGAAATGTTTTGAAGAAATGCAAGCGCTCTGTGAAGCCAATCGTGTGAAAATTCTCGGAAGCGAACTTTATTCCTACTATGAAACATGGAAACATTCTGTCGTCCGTGAACTTGCTGTAGCGATGCCGGGAGCGAAGCCGAGCGAAATTGCCAAAGCATGCAGGCCTCCGATTTCTGCTGCAGATGTCAGCGAAAGTTTGTATTTTCTGGTGAAGTCTGGGCTTTTGACGCGCGATATCAAGGGGAACTATCACCAGACAAATCAATCGCTCTCGTCTGGACGCTTGAACGTTGTCGCTGTGGCGGTTCACTCGTTATTGCGCCAGATGGGCGAATTTGCTCTCGAAGCATTGGATAAATTGCCTATTTCGGAACGAAACTTTAGCGGTATTACCATGGGCGTGTCTGCAGAAGGTTATGCTAAAATTGTTGAAGAACTTGCCCAGTGTCGCAAACGCATTGTCTCGATTGTCACAGAAGACAAGAACGTGGAAAAAGTTTGTCGTTTGAACATGCAGCTTTTCCCGCTGACGGAAAATATTTGCAATGGCACTTCTGTAAGAGGCCCAAAAATAAATTGATTTTAAGCGAGCGAGTGAGAATATGAAATATTTGTATTTGTTTGCAATTATAATATTGTTTTTGGCTTGCTCCGAAAACAATACCGCCGGCGGGACAAGCGAAGAAGCCGAAGGCATTGTCGCGATTGAGAATCGTGAAATTACGGGCGTAACGCAGAAGGGGCCTTTCTTGGTGGGGTCCTCGGTGGCGATTCAGGAACTTGATGGCGAAACCTTGGTTCAGACAGGTAGGAGTTTCAAGGCTAGCGTAAAAAGTGATTATGGCGATTTTTCTGTCAAGAGCGTGAATCTCGCATCGCAGTATGCCTTGCTTGAAGTGACCGGGTATTTTTATAACGAAGTTACTGGGAAAAAATCTGAGGGAATGATTTCCTTAAATGCCCTTACAGACTTGACAAACCGCAATAACGTTAATGTTAATGTGCTTACGCATTTAGAGGCGGATCGTGTTCTTAACCTCGTTCAGAAACAGGGACTGTCTTTTACAAAGGCAAAAAAACAGGCTGAGTCAGAAATTTTTTCGTCATTCCGTTTTACGGGTAATCTAGGGTCTCCAGAAGATATGGATATCTTCTCGGAGGAATCAGATGGGGCGTTGTATGCTTTAAGTGTGCTGATGCTGGGAGACGGCTCCGTAGCTGATTTTTCTGAGCGACTCGCTTTGGCTGCTCGTTCTTTTGCGGAAAAAGGTGAATGGCAAGGCGCAGAAAAAGATGAAGTGGCGGATTGGGCGTATCAGATTGAAAGTTCTGTAGACCGTTTGGAAGAGATTAATCGTAATTTGGCGGACTGGATGGAAGAAAAAGTGGGTGATAAAGATGCTTACATCAATCTACCTTATATAAATGAACTGCTTTATAGGTTTTGGACAAATGAATATCACCTTGGACCATGTGATAGAGATCATTCTGGAGTTACGAAAAAAATCTCCAATATTCATAGCAAATACTATAATAAAGACTTTATATGCTACTCCAATAGTGATGATACGTGTACTGATGATGGTTTCGGATGCCGGTGGTATTTTGCGGAGGAACCGATGGAATTTAATGATGATTCTACCGGTTATCTTGGACGCAAGATGATTGGGGATGTTTTTTGGACGGCCGAAAATCTAGAATATGATTTTCATGATACGGTTAATGCGAAACAAGCGTGTTATGGCGATGTGCCTACGTATTGCAAAATGTATGGAATGCTCTATGACTATAGAACGGCTTTGAAAGCGTGCCCGGTTGGATATCGTTTGCCTAAATATGGTGAGGTTGAAAATCTTTTGCAATATTATGGTGGCGCAGGCAAGAATGCCGCCGACTCACTGCTTGTGATGAACGATTATGAACGTGGTATTTCGGGTTTTCAGGCTTTGCTTGGGGGGCATGGCGAATATGAAGGTTTGAATGAAAATACGGCGTTGTGGATTTCTTCGGATGATTCTATTGGTACAAGGTATGTTTTATGGATTGATTCATCTACGGCAGAAATTAGGCCGTATTCATCTGAATTAGCCTACGTTCGTTGTGTCTTGGATATCGATAGTCTTGTTGCCTCGCGGGGATACGATGAGATGAGAGATTCTCGAGATAATCAATGGTACCATTATACTTATACTTCGTCGGAATTGTCCGGAAGTCTTTGGCGAAATATTCGGATCTTTGTTGAAAATGTGCATTATGACGGTGATTCGCTCTATTCTTGGAAAGATGCTGTAGATGTTGCTTGTCCTGAAGGATGGCGGCTGCCTACTATTGAGGAGTGGAAGGGTATTTTCACAGGGAATGGGGATAATCCTTCTAGCGTTCTTTCTGGGGATAGTTCACAGAATGTGGAATATTATGATGTTGACAGGGGAAATTTTTTCTACTATGAATTGTTCAGGAAAGACAAAAAAAATTCTTATTGGACTAGTTCTCAGGGAATCTTTGTAGATTCTTTGGGTGAGAGTGTCTCGGGAGGGTATGTGGTGGACATGAATAGGCTGGACCGTGGTGGATATGAAGTGAGAATATTGTTGGATGATAAACAGGAAAGACATTCTGTTCGTTGTGTTAAAGATGAATAATTATATAACATTTAAGGAGCGCTAAGAAGATGTGTTACAAAAAATTTATTGTGTCTGGATTGATTCTTCTTGTCGGAACATTCTTTTGGGCATGTTCGTCCGAAAGTGCTTCTGGCGGTAATGAACCTTTTGAGGGCTCAATTAACGGTGTTTCTCAGAAGGGGCCTTTCTTGGAAGGTTCGTCGGTCGTGATGCAGGAACTTGAGGGGAAATCGCTTGCCCAGACAGGTAAAAGCTTTAGAGGGAAAGTGATAAATGACAGGGGCGATTTTTCTATCGAAAATATTGCCTTGGATTATCCTTATGTTTTGCTTGAAGTGAACGGTTATTACCGTAATGAGGTTACCGGGAAAAAGTCGAAAGGCTCAATATTCATGAAGGCTATTGCTGATGTAAGTGGCCAGTCAAAAGTGAATATAAACTTGCTTACGCATCTTGAATATGAACGAGTTCAGACTTTAGTGGAACAAAATAATATGTCCATTGAAGAAGCAAAACGACAGGCGGATCGCGAAATTTTTGCAGCTTTTTATGCTGATGTCGATTATGATAAGGTAGAACACTTGAGCATCTTTGGAAATGGCGATGGGGATGCCGCGCTATTGGCAATCAACGTTCTTTTGCTCGGAAACGAATCGGAAGCGGACTTCATGGAGAGTTTTGCCAAGATGGGTCAAGATTTTGCGGCAGATGGCGTTTGGAATGATTCCTTGCTCAAGATTAAAATTGCGGATTTCGCTTGCGAAGCGAGCCGTTCGGGAAAGCTTGCGGAGATTCGTCAAAATATTGAATCGTGGAAAATTGCCGATGTCCCGCCATTTGAGACCTATGTGAATCGCTTTTGGGTGAACCAGTATGGCCTCGGTGAATGCAATGCATCGAATCTTGGAATGAGGGTGTTGTTTATTGATGACACAAGAAGTTCTGTTTTTCATGATTCTGCGTTTAAATGTACCGAAAACGGGTGGATTCCTTATACAAATGGTGAAGTCTATTCTAAATCCGTTACAGAGGAATGTACTGCAGAAAATGAAGGCGAGGTCAAAGTTGTGTGGGAAGGGAACCCCAAATACGGATACAATACTTACAATAGGTGTGAAAGTGGTTTATGGGTTCGTGGGGATATTAGACTCACTTGTGATACCGCTGGCGTGCAGGTGGGTGACATATGCCGGAGATATGGATCGACGAACATATTCCAGGCAGGCATGAACCCCACATCGCCTGAATATGTGTTTGTTTATGCAGGCAACGGTGTTTGGGAGGACTTTGATGGTTTGGCCAAAATGACCAAAGAGTGTACTGCCGAAAACGAAGACGACATGGAAAAAATCGTTTATGGCCGTGATGACAACACATTGATTGTGTATTATAAGTGTACAGGCGGCACGTGGACCGGAATAGACGAGCCTACTTTTTACAACTGTGCGGATTCCGCCTCTACCAGTGGAACCTGCTCGTTTGAAGTAGATGGAAAAATGGTGTACTATAAATACAATGATGAAGAATTCTGGGTTAATGGCAAGATGGTGGATAGCGGCTGGGTGAAAGCCAGCTACGATCCTGAATTAGGTTTTTGTCCAGTGTACTATTCTTTGTCTTCCTCATATAATCTGCCAAAATTGCTCGATTCCGGTTATTACTATTGCTGGGCCGGGCAATGGGAAAAAGTAAATCTTGTACCGAAGCAATATACGGACCCTCGAAAAGAAGGCTTGACAGACGAGGAATACGATGTCCTGGATTTGCCCAAGGATGCCAAGGTAGGCGACCGTGCCGGTGGCTTGCTGGAAAAATGCGAGTATAATCAGGAATTATATACGGTAAATGGTTGGGAAGTGTATGATTATTGCTTATCTCAAAATTATTACCGCTATCATGAAGATGGTTCTTGGGCAATAGAAACGACGGATGAATTTTTTGACGATATAAATTCCTCTAGTTTTGAATGTAACGCAGAAACAGAAGGCCAACAGAGGATTAGAATGCCGGACGAAGATCAACCAGGTGTAGTTTTGCAATGTGTTGCCGTTGATAATGGGACTATTGAATATGAAGAAGTAATTGTTGAATACATCTTTAACCAGTCTGAAAAGAAATGAACACCCTCTTTTTAGGGTTCTAAGCATCGGGATGGCTGACCGCCATCCCTTTTTCTTGCTAAATTTATGCCCGAAAAATTTAAAGAGGCTTTGCTGACGGCTGCTGATTGACCTGCTGACGAAATCTTTCGTCTTTCGTCTTTCGTCTTTCGTCTGGCAGAACCAACCTGAGGTATAAAGCAATGGCAAAGT
>Ga0247611_10004209_pt1 | contig 20207 bp, 17 predicted proteins | sample 177DNAGHGhighgp2_FD_192422 | JGI IMG/M metagenome (GOLD analysis project Ga0247611, IMG submission 192422) | Sheep rumen microbial communities from Palmerston North, Manawatu-Wanganui, New Zealand - 1770 DNA GHGhigh gp2 | ecosystem: Host-associated > Mammals > Digestive system > Stomach > Rumen...
GACGACATGATATAGGTACAACATATAGGTACCACAAAATATAATAGCAGCTACAGTCCAATGTGATTGTAGCTGCTATTGTTATGGTATAGAGGTATTACAACCTGTGGTTTATCGAATGCTTACGCTGTAATTGACAGCTAACATTAGGAAGCGAGAACCCGCGCCGACATCCTCGGCCTCGGTTCCCGCTCCCTTTATGTTATTCTGATTTTAGAGAATTCCTTGGTTCAATAGCTAATTCAACTGCTTTTTGGTATTCGCTCATTAATTCTCGCCTCAGTCACAATTTCCCCCTTTGCAATTAGGTAAGAAACATTGATATTAGGGCATAGCATATATTCTTTGAAGTCACAAATCAAGATGGGAGCCAATATAAGCTATGTAGATTACCCTTTCATCTTCATCTGGGTATATGTGAATACGTATATCACCTAATTTGACATGATGAAAACAATATTGAGAGCCTAACTTTGCCGAGATGTTAAAATAGCGTTGCTGTTTTAATTGGGGTTTTCTTTTAACCGTATCAGACTCATCAGATATTGTGACATTGTATTCTTGCTGCACTACTCTTAAACGGAATCCACCTGACTGCCATGACTTTGTATTATAGTTATCCAGAGACATCAAGGACTCCAAAACTCTCTTGAAAGAATCGCCATTACCAAGATTTTGAATCTGCTCCAAAGCTGCGCTCGTCACTTTAATCTTATCAAAAAGAAGCGAGCTAATTGAATCAAAGTTTGTTCCATCTGCAATATTTTTTGCTATAGATTTTCTATTTGAGCAGAAAAAGTCAAATGTGCAAACATGATTCTTATCCTCCATTGCAAACCAGCCCCACAAACAATTTGCCCATATATCTGGATATGCTGCATTGAGTCTATCTATATCTGCGGAAATAGTCACAGAATGTTTCATTCTGCGAAGCATGGACGGTATAATGCGATTTATCAAATCCTTATGGGATTCTGCCAATTTCGCATACAACGTTAAGTCTTTTGCATACTCTACAGTATAAAACGAGCCATCATCATAGAATGTTTCATTCTTATCTTTCTTTAAAAGAGCCTTATTCAAATCCTCAATACTGCTCTTGATAAGAATGGTATTTACCCCCTTATATGAATCAGGACAAAAGAAATAATTTATCATTACTTATTCTGCTTTGCTTCTTTCAATATAATTCTTTTGAGTCTGATCCATAAAGCCGTCTGGCCATTCACTATAATCTCCATTCGAATCCAAAGTTATAGGTGTGATTAGAGGTTCATCAGAATCTGCATCCACACCATAATTATTGATAGTAACATGATTATGCCAGTCCTTATTACGAACTACAAACAGTTGAATCCCATCTACGACGTGGTCACTGTGAGTTTCAATAATTACATTAACACCAGCATGTGCGATTGTGGCCAAGAAATATCCAATGGCTGTTTGCGCAGCGGGGTGAAGGTGTGCTTCTGGATTTTCAATAATAAAGAAACTGCCTTTTTTTGCCACAAGCCCATCAACAATAATTGGCAACACAAAACTTACTCCAAACCCCATATTAGGAGCGTGAACACTATTCGAAAATTTATTTGAGACTTTCAGAGAAGCCCGCAACAACGAATTGTCTATATTTGCACTTATCTTAATACCAGGAAAGATATATGAAAGCCATTCATTTACCTGCGCATCTAAGTTGGGATTCTTTGAGCCTTGAAATATTCTTTCATTATCAATTTTGGTCAAGCCGCCCTTAGTGGCTATTACTTGAGCTGTTCTTTCTCCTTTTGAACCAGAAGACAAGAATTCCATAGATGCTAAAGGCTGAGAAATTCTTGGACCTACACGCTCAGCAGACACATAATAGAATTCTTTTTGATTCAGGTTTTCTAACTTTACAGCACTGGGGAAAGAGCAACTAAGGGTTAGTTCTTCGTCTTTGTCTTCTATATCAAAATGACATTCTGCATTTCGTATATTGTTTTCCGCATCGGTTAAAGACAAAACGATTTGTGATTCTGAATAGTTTTGATTAATAATGTCAATTACTTCTCCTAATTCTAAGCCATAATCGCCATTAAGATTAACATACGAAGAGTTATCAATCGCCTGCTTAAATAACAATAAAGCCTGTATAGTTGAGCTTTTCCCATATCCATTAGCGCCAACCAAGACTGTCAAATTATTGAGATTAATATTTGAGTCCTTGAAACATTTGAATCCCTTTATATTGAGTATTTCCATAGACTTTATTTATTTAGGTTTGACTTAATAATATCATCAGCAACATCAAATGCAGTCAATATGTTCTTGCGTCCATTAGTTCCATAAGATAGAGCTCGGTAATAATCAACGTCTGTATATATTCGTTCTCCTAATATTCGAATGAAACTATATTTTTCCACATTCTTTTTAATAATATTACAATTGTAATCGGCAAGAAGAACTGACCAACTAACAAATAGAGCCTTGTTCACAAGAGACTTGGGGCTATCATTTCGAGTATTTATATATACTTTCCTAAAAGCATGCCTACCAAAAAGATGACTAGCAATTTTCATCGCTGAATCAAATTCTGCAATATATTTGTCAAATTCAAAGTCACCCATTTTATTTAACAAATCTACAAAATCATCTAAATCAAGATCCATATTGCCTGTGTACTTCTTCAGAGCCCCCTTCTTATAATGGAATCTGAAGAATATGAATCGTAGAGCCAATTCTTGCGCATCCATTCGCATATCGGATATGCTGCCACCTGTCGCTTTCTTGAAAGATGACAATGAGGCCATTTCTCTCAAAGCCTTACGGACTTTTTCTTTTGCAAGGCAATTCCTCAACTCTTGAGCATTAAGCGGCCGTCCACCTGTGTTTAATCGTCTAAATATATCATACTTGACTTTCGAGGGTGACTGAGGATCAATGACATTAACAGACAATTGAGTCATATTAAACCATCTATAATATTTTTCCTCAATTTTATTTTCCACTCCACTATAGGTCTTTCCTTCACAAGTATTTGTGAGATATTCCAAATCACGCAAAACAAGTTTGTTGTCCATAAACTCCTTGATTGCTGTCAATCTTTGCAAACCATCAACAACAAACAATTTTCCTTCTTCATCCTGTGAAAAATAAAACATTGGCAGAGGTATACGCAAAAGAATAGACTCAATCAAACGAGACTTGCGGAATGAATCCCAAACAATGTTTCTTTGGAAGTCGGGAGAAAGGTCTAAATCTCCTTCTTTTATCATGTCATAAATCAAGCGGATAGAAAAAGTTCTGGACTCAACGCGAATTTGGTCTGGATTATAAGGCTTTTCCAATGCTCTTTTGCTCAAAGAAATCGCAGACAAATCTATACCCATCTGAATTGCCTCAACAACTTTAATTGCCAAATCATTCAATTTGTCAATTAAGTCCTCTTCTGTTTCTTCAATTTCACGCTGACTGACAATCTTAAATCTGTTATCCTCTGCCAGTTGAAGTCTCATAAAAGGATTCTCTATATCATCTTCACAATACACCAATACATAATCTTTTGGAATTTCTAATTCCTTAGATTTGTCATCTAATGGTAAGACATTCAATTTGGTCTCACCATATCCTTTCAAATTTAGTGTAATTTGCATATGCTCTTTTCAAATTTTGTTTGCAAAATTAGTGATTATTTTGCAGATTAACGAATATTTTCCTGTTTTTCCACATTATTTAATAATATAGCAATTTATGTACTCGGTGGCAAGGGCATGTTCCAGGCTAAATTCTATGGTCTGGGTGCTGATGGTACCGTAGGTGCTAACAAGAACTCAGTTAAGATCATTGGTGACAACACCGACAAGTACTGCCAGGCTTACTTCTCTTACGACTCTAAGAAGTCAGGAGGTTTCACCTGCTCTCACCTGCGTTTCGGTGACACGCCCATCCGCTCTACCTATCTGGTAACCACACCTAACTTCGTGGCTTGCCACGTACAGGCTTACCTGCACATGTATGATGTGACCCGTGGTCTGCAGAAGAACGGTACGTTCCTGCTGAACACCATCTTCGACGATGCCGAGCTGGAGAAGTTCATGCCTAACAAGGTGAAGCGTTACTTCGCTCAGAACAACATCACCGTATATACCATCAACGCTACCAAGATTGCACAGGAGATCGGTCTGGGCAACCGCACCAACACCATCCTGCAGTCTGCATTCTTCCGCATCACTGAGGTGATCCCCGTAGAGCTGGCTGTCGAGAAGATGAAGGCTGCTGCCCTGAAGTCTTACGGTGCCAAGGGTCAGGACGTGGTTGACAAGAACTACGCTGCTATCGACCGTGGTGGCGAGTACAAGAAGTTTGAGGTGAAGCCCGAGTGGGCTAACCTGCCCGACGATGAGCCAAAGGTCGACAACGCTCCCGCATTCGTTAAGGAGCTCGTTCGTCCGATGAACGCTCAGGCTGGTGACCTGCTGAAGGTTTCCGACTTCGTGAAGCACAACACCGTCGACGGTTCTTGGATGGTTGGTACAGCCGCTTACGAGAAGCGCGGTGTAGAGGCCTTCGTTCCCGCTTGGAACAAGGACAACTGTATCCAGTGTAACCAGTGTGCATACATCTGTCCTCACGCAGCTATCCGTCCGTTCGTTCTGACCGACGAGGAGCTCGCAGGCTTCGATGGTCTTGAGACCCTCGAGATGAAGGCTCCTGCCGCTATGAAGGGCATGCACTTCGTCATCGAGCCTTCAGTACTCGACTGTCTGGGTTGCGGCAACTGTGCCGACATCTGCCCGGGCAACCCGAAGACTGGCAAGGCCCTCACGATGGTTCCGTTCAACCCCGATGCAGCCGACATGAAGAAGATGGCTGCCGACTGGGACAAACTGGTTAAGGTGCCCAGCAAGCAGAACCTCGTTGACATCAAGAGCAATGTGAAGAACTCTCAGTTCGCACAGCCTCTGTTCGAGTTCTCTGGCGCTTGCTCAGGTTGCGGTGAGACTCCTTACGTGAAGCTGATCTCTCAGCTCTTCGGTGATCGTCAGATGATTGCCAACGCTACAGGTTGTTCTTCTATCTACTCTGCTTCTGTTCCTTCTACACCTTACACGAAGAACGAGAAGGGTCAGGGCCCAGTCTTCAACAACTCTCTGTTCGAGGACTTCTGCGAGTTCGGTCTCGGTATGGCTCTGGGTAACAAGAAGATGAAGGAGCGCGTAGCTAAGCTGCTCGCCGAGGCTTCTCAGGACGAGAAAGCTTCAGAGGAGTACAAGGCTCTGGCTGCTGAGTGGATCGCCAACAAGGACGATGCCGAGAAGACCAAGGAGATTGCTCCGAAGCTGCGCGAGCTCATCCGTGCCGCTGCTGCTGCAGGTTGCGAGATCAACAAGGAGCTCCAGACGCTCGACCACTACCTTGTGAAGCGTTCACAGTGGATTATCGGTGGTGACGGTGCTTCTTACGATATCGGTTACGGCGGTCTCGACCACGTGATTGCTTCTGGTGAAGATGTCAACATCCTCGTGCTCGATACTGAGGTGTACTCTAACACCGGTGGTCAGGCCTCTAAGGCTACTCCGCTCGGCGCTATCGCTCAGTTCGCTGCTCAGGGTAAGCGCATCCGCAAGAAGGATCTCGGTATGATCGCTACCACCTACGGCTACGTCTATGTCGCTCAGATTGCTATGGGTGCTGACCACGCTCAGACCCTCAAGGCTATCCGCGAGGCCGAGGCTTGGCACGGACCTTCTATCGTCATCGCTTATGCTCCTTGTATCAACCACGGTCTGAAGGCCAAGGGCGGTATGGGTAAGTCTCAGGCTGAGGAGAAGAAGGCCGTTGAGTGCGGTTACTGGCATCTGTGGCGTTACAACCCAGCTCTGGCTGATGAAGGTAAGAATCCGTTCTCACTCGACTCTAAGGAGCCTAACTGGGCTAACTTCCACGACTTCCTCATGGGCGAGGTTCGCTACCTGTCAGTGAAGAAGGCTTATCCTAACGAGGCCGAGGAACTCTTCGCCGAGGCTCAGAAGATGGCTCAGCTCCGCTACAAGACTTACATCCGTAAGGCTGCTGAGAACTGGGAGGATTAATCCAGAAAAAGTGTGCTTGTCAGCGGTTCACCCGCTGACAACACCTTCCATAAAAAAAGAGCATCCGCGTCTGTCGGGTGCTCCTTTTTATTCGAATTTTGCATTATGATTCGTAAATATCTGCCATTACTGCTTTTGGGCATACTGCTCGCCGGATGTTCCCATCGCAATTATCCGACTGAAGTATCCAATACTCGCAACTGGCACTTCCCATTACCCGGTGCCAAAGTAATTAGCCCCTTCGGTAAGCGTGGCGGAAGGATGCATACTGGTGCCGACCTGAAGACAAAGGATAAAGATAAGATCTATGCAGCTTTCGCTGGCGAAGTGGTCTACTCGAACAAACTCTCCGGCTATGGCAATCTTATACGAATCAGACATTCTAACGGTCTTGAGACCTATTACGCCCATAACTCGAAGAATCTTGTTAAGAAAGGTCAGCACGTCAAAGCCGGTCAGGTAATAGCCCTCGTAGGCCAGACGGGCCGTGCCACAACACCTCATCTGCATTTTGAGACGCGCGTCAACGGAAAGCCCCAGAATCCTGCCATGTATTTCGACCTCAGCAATGGTAAGCTACGCTAACTTCTAGAGTCCTCGAGCTTTCCAGATGCGCTCCTTGGCAGCATTGATCTCCTGGAATTTCTTCTCGGCAGCCTTACGGACATCCTCACCCAGAGCGGCAACCTTATCAGGATGATGCTCCAGGGCGAGTTTGCGGTAGGCTTTCTTCAATTCCTCGTCAGTGGCATCAGGACTGACACCCAGCACCTTGTAGGCATCCTCAAGGGTATTGCCTGAGAGGTGGAGCATCGAGTCGACCTCGCTGCTGCGGAGCCCCATCCACTGGGCACACTCCTTGAGAGCTGCAACCTCACTCTGAGGTACCGAACCGTCGGCCTTGGCTACCATCACGAGGAAATCCAACAACTGCAGGCGCTGCGAGTAGTCCATCTGCTGGTTGATCTGACCGCAACATTGGCGCACGGTCTGTTTGAACTGCTGCCACCCTTCGCGCTTCTGTTCGTCGAAGAGGCGGTTCAGTATCTCATTGCCTTGACTGACGGCATCGTTGCCGAAGTTTTGCCTGAGCATCTCCCTCACGAGTTCCATCTCGGAGTGCATCGCCTTGCCGTCAGCCTTGATGATATACGAAGCAAGCACAAGCAGCGAGAAGAGGAAGCTGTTGCGCTGTCCCTGCTGCATACGCTGGCGATAAGCCTGCTGGTATGCCTCATTGTAAGCCTCATAAGTCTGCTGTCGCTGGGAGCCTGCGCCCCAGGTACCTGAGTTTTCAGGGGTGTTAACCCCGTCGAGCATCGAGTCGAAGAGTGAGCCTACCAGATAGCCAGCCAGTGCCCCAAGGGGACCTCCTGCCATCCAGCCTATAAAGCCACCGATCCATTTTCCTGCTGCCATAGCTTATCTGGGATTAACGACCTCGTCGATAGCCTCGCCGATACAAGCGTTAGGCTGCTGGATATGTAGCATCTGTGTGATGGTGGGAGCGATGTCGGTGATGTGCACCTCACGACTCGTGCTGCCGTGCTTTACCTTCCAGCCGAAGAACAGCAGGGGGATATGGGCATCATAGGGATTCCATTCACCGTGAGTGGTACCAATGGGCGACGATGACTTGGAAAACTCATACCAGCCTGGCTCAAGCACCAACAGCAGATCACCTGAACGATGTGGGTGATAGCCCAACAAAGCACGGCTACGGAGCACATCAGGTACGCTCCAAGTGTTCACCTTCTCGAAATCCATCACAAACTGCACATGGGGAACCTCACGGGCATAGCTGACCAGTGCATCCTTCACCTGCGCCAAATCAAGGCCCAAAGCCTTGATCTTCCCATGATTCAGATAGACGCGATAAGCCATAATGCCATTGATGATCGAACGGTCGACAGCAGGGCCAAACTTCTCCTTCAGGTAAGTATCCAGTTTGCTAGTCAGCGCTTCATCAAAAACCTTCCAAGCACCACCAGCCAGTTTATGGTCGATCATGAACTGGAAGTTATGGGCACCACCGTGATCGGCAGTCAGGAACAGCAGATAATTACCCTCGCCCACTTGATCATCGAGTGCCTTCAACAGTCGTGCCAAATCCTTATCGAGTTCGAGGTAAGCCTCATCGGTATGTTCGCCACGGGTACTATATTCATGTCCGATAACATCAGTCTGTGAATAGCTCACGCACAGCATATCCGTCACCTCACCCTTGCCTAGTTGCTCACCTTTGAGAGCAGCAATCGCCATATCGGTCGTGATGTGGCCGCAGACGGGAGAGAGCCCTAAGTTCTTCCCCAGTTTCTGGGCTTCCTTGTTCTGCTTGAGCGCCTGATTATAGGCTTTCGCCCAATCTGGCAACTCGGTGCGATAATAGGTGCTTGTCATAAACTGGATATTGTCTTTATCGAGCCAGTAGGCATGATCAGAACTTCTTCCTGCCGGGAGGATAGAAGCACGGTCCTTATAGGATATACCGACCACCTTCGACTTGAAGTCTGTATGCAACCGGATCTGATCGCCAATTGTCGTAGCCAACAGATTTCGGGGCGACATACAGCCACGTTTGCGGTTGTCTGTTCCAACCGGATCAACACTATGGTCACCCGTACAGTAAACGGGTTCATCGTCGATATAGAAGTCGTTACCACAGATACCGTGCAAAGCCGGTGTAGAGCCTGTATAGATGCTCGTATGGCCTATAGCCGTAATGGTAGGCAGATAGTTGATCAGACAGTTATCACAGCTGTAACCCTTACCAATCAGGCGCTTAAAGCCATCGTCTCCAAACTTGTCATAATACCTGGCGAGATAATCCCAGCGCATCTGGTCTACCACGATTCCCACTACAAGCTTCGGACGCTCGTTAAAATCCGTATGCGCCTTCATCGTCTGACAAGCACACACCATCATCAAACATACAAATAAGAGTTTTCTCATATACCTTATATAATAGTTATTACGATTTACTTGGGATCATAGTTCCGCTCAATCGGTTTGGGAGCATCATAGACACAGAAGTTCATGGTGCTTTCCCATGCTGGCCAAGAGTTGTTGATGGAGTTCTCTCCTTTAGTACCTGACGGTACAGTCGCCTTCACGGTATTCAGATAAAGGGTGTCGCAATGAAGATTCCAATTTTTATCGGCTCCGTCTCCATGTCCAAATGCATTACCTAAATCGGTATCAGACATCTTCTTAGCACTTTCACCTTGAATAGTTTCACCGAAAGATTGCGTATGATAGCAATTGGAAAGAGAACATCCGGGACGGCAAAACACAGAACTGATACAATTTTGGATTGTTCCATTCTTGACCACATGATTAAATGGTGCACAAGAACTTGTGGTAGGGCTCATGTTAAAAGTCAGCGTATGACCATTCCCATCAAATACACCTGCAAAATAAGGAGTCTCTGTAGAAATCATTTGGGAAACAGTAAGATCAGCAGTTAATATGAAATACTTATCGTAATTATCATTAGTGAAAGCCTGACAACTATTCCAGTCTTCTACTGAGCTGATTCGATACGGATCACTCGACGTTCCTGAACCACTCAACGCATACGCCATATTCCCCCCACCCGACAAGCCGTCCAAAAGGAGAATAACAAGCAGAATTCTTATGATGGTTTGAGTATATCGTCTCATTTTATGGCATATTTGGGGACAAAGGTAGCAAAAAAGTCTGAAATAAAGACAAAATTAAGACTTTTTTTTTCACATTTACCCTGTAAAGGGTAATAAAAGGTCCCGAAAACGATCCTGCTTCGCCACTTTTCGCTGCTTGTCGCCGTTGTTCCCCGTAAGCGTCTTCCATAAGACGTCAGGGGGGAGGTACGTGTACCTCTACTATGGCCCCCTTTATATAAGGGGGGCCTATATAGAGGGTACACTCCCCCCTGACTCGTTATGAAGACTGCAGAAGGGGAAATTTAATCATAAGAAGCAGCCATTTGTGAGAAACACGCCTCAAAAACGACCATGTAAACAAAATTATATCAAAATTAGTCCTACATAATTGCTCAATCTAGCGTAAAACAGAGAAAAAATCGCTTCGCTTTAAGAAAATACCTGACAGATTCTGCACGATTCCGAATTTGTCGGTACCTAACTGGTCGTTTCTCGTAAGCGGACTATCCGTTTGCTTACGGGTAATTAGCGGTTATATGGCATGTTTCTGGTGGATTTAAGGCTGCAATTTAGCGCAAAAAAGCGCCTAAATTTCATAACAGATTCAGTATCAGTAAATTGTAAAACCATCATAACTCCCGTATTTACAGCCAGTTTTTCATGCGCTGAAAATACGGGAGTCTCACGAAGCACATTGCAAAATATCTTAACCAAAAACTTTACCTTGGGGTCAGGCCCCAAGGTAAAGTTTTAGCACAGAAACGCTTTGTTAAGCGTGTTACTGTTTGATTTCGATATCGCGCTTGACGTTATTACGGATCTTCGTAAGATAAGCCTTCATGCCGTCAGCATTTTTGGTATCGATAATTTCAAGCAGTTCCTTCAGTTCAGTACGGATCTGCGACACCTGATCGTGGGTGTAGGGGTTGAAGAGAATTTCCTGCAGGAGGTAGTCGTCTTCGTTGAGCACACCCTTGGCGATGCGCATGTGGCGCTTGAAGGTGGTACCAGGGGCATCCTGGTGTTTCATAACGGCAGCAAACACGAACGTCGACACGAAAGGTATTGACAATGAGTAAGCTACGGTCTTATCGTGCTCCTCGAAGGTGTACTCATAGATGTTGAGTCCCAGCTTCTGATAGAGGTCCTTGAAGAAGATGCGACCCATGTAGTCGCCCTCACTGATGATGATGGCATTCTCCTCGGAGAGCTGCTGCAGGTTGGCGAAGGTAGGACCGAACATCGGGTGGGTAGAGACGTAGCGCATACCCGTTGATTCGTAAAACTCTTTCAAGTCGGTCTTCACACTGGCGATGTCGCTGATGATGCACTCCTTGGGGAGATAGGGAATCACCTCCTTGAAGACGGGGATGGTGTATTTCAGCGTGACGGCGTTGATCATCAGTTCGGGCTTGAACGCCTGGATTTCCTCGTATGTGGTAAAGCGCTGACAGTTGTAGGTGAAACGCATGCGCTTCGGGTCGCGCTCGAAAACTGCCACCTCGTGGTCGAAACTCAGCAGGTCGATGAAGAATGATCCCATCTTGCCTGCGCCCATTACTAATATTTTCATAGAATAAGCAGGGGGCTTTTACTTATTAATGATCTCAATCTGCTGGCGGACAGACTCCTCATGGATGTTCTCAAAGACGTGGGCCACGAACTCGGGATCCATGCCGCAGAGGGCACCCTGGGCGCCACGCTTGTTCAGTATCTCGTTGTAACGGTTGGCCTGCAGCACCGTCATGTTATGCTGCTTCTTGTACTCACCGATCTCGCGACACACCTTCATACGCTTGGCAAGGAGATCCATCAACTGGTTGTCGAGCTCGTCGATCTGCTTACGCAGCTGGGTGATGCCCTCCGTCTGCGTGTGCTCATCGCGGATGACGAGCAGCGAGAGGATGTAGTCGAGCACATCGGGCGTCACCTGCTGCTTGGCATCGCTCCATGCCTTATCAGGATCACAGTGGCTCTCGATGATCAGACCGTCGAAGCCGAGGTCCATCGCCTGCTGGCACAAGGGTGCAATCAGTTCACGACGGCCGCCGATATGCGAGGGATCGCTGATAATCGGCAGATCGGGGATGCGACGGCGCAGCTCGATGGGAATCTGCCACATCGGGGCGTTGCGGTAGATCTTCTGCTCATAGCTGGAGAAGCCGCGATGGATGGCGCCGAGACGCTTGATGCCTGCCTGATTGATGCGCTCGAGGGCACCGATCCAGAGTTCAAGGTCGGGGTTCACGGGATTCTTCACAAACACGGGCACATCGGCACCTTTCAGGGCGTCGGCGATGGCCTGCATGGCGAAGGGGTTTGCCGAAGTGCGGGCACCAATCCAGAGGATGTCGATGCCATACTTCAGGGCGAGCTCTACGTGCTCGGGGGTAGCCACCTCGGTAGAGACGAGCATCTTGGTCTCCTTCTTCACCTCGGCGAGCCACACGAGGGCGGGTTCACCGTGGCCCTCGAAGCCTCCGGGCTTCGTGCGGGGTTTCCATACGCCGGCACGGAAGTTGTGGCAGCCTTTCATTGCCAGTTCACGGGCAGTTGTCATCACTTGTTCCTCGGTCTCGGCAGAGCAAGGGCCTGCAATCACGAAGGGACGTTCGTTGTCACTCGGTAAGTTCAGTGGTGCTAATTCTAGTTCCATATCTTTTGTATTTACGATTTACTATTCCTATTTGGCACGCCTAAAATATTTCCTTGATTCTTTCTAATGCCTGCTGGATCTTTTCCTCTTTGGCGCAGAGGGAAATGCGGATGTAGCGGGCACCGTTGGAGCCGAAAATGAAACCTGGGGTGATAAACACACGGGCTTCGTGGAGCACACGCTCCGTGAGTTCCTCGACATCGGCGTACTTCTCGGGAATCTTGCCCCAGAGGAACATACCCACCTGCCGTTTGTCGTAGGTGCAGCCCAGCACATCCATAATCTGCTCGGCCCACTGACGACGACGGGCATAGGTCTCGATATTGTACGTGCGATGCCATTCCTCAGAGTTGTTAAGCGCCTCGGCAGCAGCCAGTTGGATACCGCGGAAGGTTCCAGAGTCGATGTTCGACTTCACCTTCATGATCCACTGGATAAACTGGGCGTTGGTGATACACATACCCACACGCCAGCCCGGCATATTGTGACTCTTCGACATCGAATTGAACTCGATACAGCAGTCCTTGGCACCAGGCACCTGGAGAATGCTCAGACGCTCCTCGCTCAGAATAAACGAATAAGGATTGTCGTTCACCACCACGATGTCGTGATCCTTGGCAAACTTCACGAGCCGCTCGTAGGTCTCTCGCTGTGCACGGCCACCTGTCGGCATATTCGGATAGTTGGTCCACATCAGCTTGACATGCGAGAGATCCATCTGCTCGAGCTCCTCGAAATCAGGCTGCCAGCCGTTGTCCTCCCGCAGGTTGTAGTTCACGATCTTCGCCCCGAGGATCTTCGAGAGTGAAGTATAGGTGGGATAGCCGGGATTGGGCACCAGCACCTCGTCGCCTGGATTCACGAAGGCGAGGGTGACATGGAGGATACCCTCCTTGGAGCCGATGAGCGGCAGTACCTCCGTATTACCGTCGATGTCGACACCATACCAGCGCTTGTAGAAGCCCGCCATCGCATGGCGCAACTCGGGGATACCCACCGTTATCTGATAGCCATGGGCATTGGGATCATGGGCCACCTCACAGAGCTTTTCGATTGTCTGCTCCGAGGGCGGCATATCCGGACTGCCAATGGCGAGGCTGATGATATCGCGCCCCGCTGCATTCAGCTGGGCCACTTCCTTCAATTTACGACTGAAGTAGTACTCCTGTACCAAACTTAATCTGTCTGCTGCTTGTATCATAATTCTTCAATTTATACTCAATTCGTCTGCTTTCCGTCCTTGTATTCCCCCAGGATCTTCAAGTCCTTCGTCAGCGGGATGATGGCATCGATGCTCTGGCGATAGCGCGTCAGGTCGTCGTACATCACATCGACATAGAACAGATACTCCCACTCGTGGCCGATAATCGGCAGCGACTGGATCTTCGTCAGGTTGATGTGATAGAACGAGAGGATAGCCAGCACGTGAGAGAGCGAGCCCTCCTCATGCGGCAGCGAGAACACGATGCTCGACTTGTTGGCTTCCGTCAGCGGGCGCAGCAAATCGGCCTTGTTAGGATTTGACACCACGAGGAAACGGGTGAAGTTGTGCTTGTTGTCCTCGATATGGTTCTCGAGCACCTTCAGCCCGTAGAGCTTCGCAGCCTCCGCATGGCAGATGGCCGCCCACCCTTTCTTCTGTCCCTCGGCAATCATCTTCGCCGAACCAGCCGTATCCTCGGCCTCCACATTCTTCAGCTGCGGATGCTGGGCCAGGAACTCGCGGCACTGCATCAGGGCCACAGGGTGAGAGTGCACCTCGGTAATCGTATCCCAGTCGTCGTCAGGCAGACAGCAGATGCAGTGCGAGATGTGGAGTTTATGCTCGCCGACAATCGTCGTCCCTGAGTCGCGCAACAGTTCGTAGTTGTGCAGCAGCGACCCCGCAATGGTATTCTCGATGGCGAGCATACCGATGGCAGTGGGATCCTGCTTGATGTTGGCAAACACCTGCTCGAAGGTGCTGCAACAAATCAGCTGAATCTGTTCCCCCTCGAAATACAGGTGAGCCGCGATATCGTGGAACGACCCGATCAGTCCCTGAATGGCTATTCTCTTCATATTCCTATTTCACTTATATTTGACGATTTATAAAAAAACTCCGCTTTCACCTTTTCGTGAAGCGGAGCCTTATTTCATTTCTTAATATTTCTATTCTTCAATCTTACTTACGACCACCCGCTTCACAATTGCTTGTAAAGTAAAAGTAATAGCCGTAAAAGTAAGCGTTCAACATTGACATAATTCTATTTTTTATCGTTATCGGGTGCAAAATTATCACATTTCTGCGAAACAAACAAATATTTTGCAGGAAAAATCGCGTTTCTGCTTACATTTTTTCATTTTCGTTCCCTTTGAGTGCCAATTTCGAATCTATCGGGTTCGCATAGATACCCAGATACAGATCCTTCAGCACGTCAGGTTCGGCAATGTCGAACGTGTTCAGTCGCTCCATGAAAGCCTGGAAGGCATTCAGCTCCTCGTCGGTATAATGGTCGCGGTAGAGCTGCTGTCCGTAGCGCAGGTCGTGGGCGATGTAGTTGTTCGGCGTCAGCTGGTAAGCCTCGATGATACGCTTGTCGATCAGCTGGGCCACCGCACGGTGATACTCGTTGTTCGTGCAATTGTCGAACTGATGGAGATCAGCCTCCGTAATCTGGTCGCAGAAGGTGAAGTTCACCCTACCCTTCGGCTGGGCGATACCCGTCAGGATACTGTTCAGATCCTCACCCGGCTTCTTGATATACTTGCTGTAGCGCGACTCGTAGAGTTCGAGCGCCTTCAGGATGTCGCACGACTCCCACTCATAGCTGACGCTCACGGGGATGATGTTCAGTTCCGAGAGCGCCTTGATCTTATCCGTTGGCTCACTCATGCAGAACATCTTGATGATGCCCTGATCCGTCTGGTCCTTACCGTCCTTCGTACGTCCGTTGCGCTGAGCGATCCACATGCCCTGCCCCTTCTCGGTGAGCACATAGCGGATATACTCGCTGAGGTTCTTCGACGACATATAGAAGTCCTTCATGTTGCCGCCACGCTCCACACGGAACATCTTGTTGGCCTTGCCGATATCGATCACCAGAGGCGACGACATCAGGTTGGCACCGAAAGTAATCTCCGTCGTCTCGTGCCCGTTCCTATATAATATATACTGCAGCAGACAGGCATCGAGCATGATATCGCGGTGGTTGCTGATGAAGAGATACTTCTTGTTGGGATCAAGCTTCTCTACCCCACTATACGTGAAGGAAGTCATGGAACGGGCGATCACCTGCTCGTTGACGCATCGCATCACCTCAAGCTGGAAGTCGCGGATAGTCTGGAAGGAGAGCATCATCTTCTTCACATCCTCAGGATTCTTACCGGGATAGACATAGGTACAGAGCAGACCGAAGAAGTCGCTGTTGACGATACGCTCCATCGCGGCAGGAATCTCACTGTCGTAATACGGACGGATGTCGTCGAACTGTTGTGGATTATACTTACTCATAATGCTTATAGATTTATTTGTGATTACTCAATTGTCTTTAGCCATTTCAGAAACGCATCGAACCAGCCGCTGGCTTCTGCGGAAGTCTTGCTCCAGGTGGTGCCGAACCCATGCCCGCCCGTCTGATACTGCACATACTGATGGGGCACATGCTTTGCCGTCAGGGCCTGATCCATCAGCACGGAGTTACGATAGTCGACGACGGGGTCGTCTACGCAGTTCATCAGGAACACAGGCGGACAGTCGGCCGTCACATGCTTCTCCAACGAGAGGCTGTCGCACATCCTAGGCGAGGCTTTCTTATATTCACCCAGCAACCCACGGCGTGAGCGCTTATGGACACATGACTCAGACATCGTCACCACAGGATAGCAGGGCACGATGAAGTCGGGCCTCAGCTCTCCCTTGCCGAAGATACCTGCGGAGAGTGCCAGATGGCCGCCTGCCGAGAATCCCATCACGCCCAGGCGGCGATACTGCTTCTGACGTACAAGGCGGATGGCCTGTTGCACATCGTCGAGGGGCATCGGGTGATGATGACCCGAAACCACCAGACGGCTGTGCGTGATAAAAGGCACGACACCACCCGTGCGGTATTTCAACACATAAGCTGCGATTCCCTGCGCCTTCAGACTACGGGCTACGCTGTCGCCTTCGGTCTCTATGTCGAGCCAGAAGTAGCTGCCGCCAGGACACACAATCACGGCGGTCTCAGCAGGCGTATCAGGCAGGTATTCAGCCAGCGTCACCTTGCTGGAGCCCTTGCCAGTGCCTTCCCAGATGCGGACCGTCGACTGCGCCGAAACACTCAGCCACGCACACAAGAGCCATAGGATTGTCAGCCGTTTCTTCATGCGTCGAGAATAGCCTTCACTTTCTTGGGGTCGAGTTGGTGATACTTATGCTGGATATCAGCTGAGAAGTCGACCTCGTAATACTCCTCATCATAGAACGACAGCTTCGAATTGGTATCCGGGGCACATTCGATATAGACCATATCGTTGAAGTCGATACCTTTTGCCTCACAGATCTGATCGGCCAGCTTGCGACCGGCATAGGTGATGCTCGTACCGGGATTCTCCTGATACAGCTCCGTAACCACCACATAGGTCTTGCCCTCATGGCGGCGTATCTTCAGACCGCAGGCGCAAGGCTGGTCCCACTGTCCTAGATAATTAAATATCTCGTCGTAATATTCCTTAGGAACTTTCATACCTTATTATATATTATACATTCACATTACGCTTCGAACGGTCTACCTGATGGCCAAAACTCTGGTTCATCAGCTTTCGGTCACGCGGCCGATAAGTGCCCTCGTTCATCTCACGCAGGGCCACATTGCAGAACAGGTTGAACATCTTCTGCTCCTGCGTCTCGTTCTTGTAGAACGACTGCCATGCATACTCATAGACATTCTGCAGCTGCTCGGGAGTCATGTGCTTGGGCTGGAACACCACCTGCCCGGCATTGTAATGGTTCCAGTCGAAGTCGAAGATACGCCCCTGGCGCAGCAGGTCGTCGTAGGTCTTCGTATGAGGAAACGGCGTCAGGATGGTGAACTCCGCCAGGTCGAGATCGATCTCGCCGAGGAAATCAATCAAGCGCTTACAGTCGTCCTCGGTCTGGTTGTCGAGGCCAAGAAGGATGGTACCCTCTACCCCGATGCCGTGATCGTGATAGCGCTTCACACGCTCCTTGATATAGTCGCTGGTGTCGTAGACGGCCTGATACACATACCAGGCACCGGCATCATAGGCGAGCTGCAGCACCTCATCATCGTCCTCGATGGTGTGGCTGATCCACTTCTTCTTCAACGGGGCGATGGCCTTGAACAGTTCCTTCTCCCACTCTTTGTTCTGTGCCAGCGAGTTGTCGACGATGAAGAGCCGGTTGTTCTCGATGGCTGCCATATCCTCTACCACCTTGTCGATGGGACGAGGACGGAACTGGCGGCCTCCCAGATAACTCACGGCACAAGGATAGCAGCTGAAGCGGCAACCACGAGAGGCATGGAACAGATCGACCATCTGCACACCCTTATGGTTATACAACTCACGCTTATAGAGGTCGCGGCGACAGGGGCCTACACTCTCGATGGGCGGCATCTTGCCCATATAGTTATACACTTTCTTAAGTTCGCCACGGACGAAGTCCTGCATCACAGCTTCCATGCGGCCTTCGCTCTCGCCAAGGAACAGGCTGTCTACATGGTCCACCATCTCCTCGGCATGCAGCATCGAGGAGATGCCACCGGCCATCACCAGTTTGCCGCGCTTATGGTATTCGTCGGCAATCTCCCAGCCACGCTTCACCTGAGTGGAGAGCATCATTGAGAGTGCTACGATATCGCATTCTTCATTGAAGTCGATAGGCTCTACGTTCTCGTCGGTAAACGACACATCGACGTAATCGGGCAGTGTGCCTGCGAAGGCCACCGGTCCGTGAGGCGGTAAGTTAAATGTTGTCTGCCCTGGGAGTTTCTTCCACTTCGGGTAGATCAGTTTCATTCTAATCTTTTCCATATTGATCATTATATAGGTTTATCTTTTCTATGAGTTTGTTCTGGCCTACCAGGGCTTCAACGGTGTTGACAGCCGTCAGGGGCACACCGCAGATGCCGTGCAGGTTGATGTTCTGACCTGTCAGCAGCAGGTTCTTCACCTTCGTCCAGATGGGCAACTGCGACAGCATGATATCCTTGCAGTCCTTGCGCACACCATAGAGCGCACCTTCGGGCTGATTGTAGAAGTCGCGGATGGTCAGCGGGCTCGATGTCCAATACTGGTCAATCGTCTGACGGAAGTCAGGATAGAGTTTCTCCAGTTTATCAATCACCAGTTCGGCATGATGCTGTTTCCATGCCTCGTAGTCCTTGCCGCGATGACCGACTTTTGTATCGGCCCACTGGGCCACCACCGAGAACGGCATCAGGCAGTTCACGATCATCTTGGCGGCATAGGGTCCCTGATCGGGATCGGCAGAGGTCATATACATAAAGCCCCGAGGCCAGTTGTCGGCATCATACAGGCCGTGAGTCCACACCTGTCCGTAGTCGTCCTGACAGTAGCAGGTATGGTTGATATAGGGGAAGGCATCGGGTTTGAACTTGATATAGACGGAAAAGGCCGAATAGGTATTGGGGATGGAAGCCACCCTCGTACGATAGGACTTGGGGAAGGCATGTGGCGCCATCATCTCCACAAGTCTGGAGGGATGGATGGCCGAGATATAGTAATCGCCGGAATAAGAGTGACCGGCTGAGGTTACGACAGCCGTAGCGATGCGCTCCTCGTTGACTTGCACCTGAGTGACCAGTTCGTTTCTGACGATGCGGCCGCCTCCTGCGGTGATGACGCCGGCAAGCAGGTCGGCCATCTGCTGACTACCTCCGATGAAACGGTTGGGTCCTTCGATATACAGCACATTGATCAGCGCATGGATATAGGCAGGGGTATGACCGAGCACACCGCCATACATGGGGTTCATATAAGCCAGTATATCCCTCAGACGGGAATCCTTGATATAGGCGGCAATCAGGTCGCTGGCAGCCCAGAGGAACTGGTCGCTGTGGGCGAACAGATCAGGACGGCCTTCACGCAGATGAAAGAAATCCACCTCGTCGGTCATCCGATAGAGCGTCTCCACATAGTCGCGGATACCCTGCTCCTCATGGGGGAACTCACGGATGAAATAATCCGTAAACGCCTCCCTACCCTCTGGGACACGGAACTCCCGACCGTCGGCCAGATAGCGGATGCTGTCCATGCAGTCGTGATCCAACTCACACATCTGCAACTGGTCATAGATACCCAGATAGCGGCAGATCTTATAGACCGAACCGCCAGGGCGCAGACCACCGAGGATATGCATGCCCGTCTCGAAGGTGATACCACCCCGCGAGAAGGTCTGAAGTCCACCACCAATCACGGCATTCTTCTCAATAAGTGTCACCGCGTAGCCTTCCTTCGTGAGCAGGGCGCCTGTAAAGAGACCGCCTAGTCCGCCACCAATGATTACGACCGTCTGTTTGTTCATGCGTTGGCTTTTATGATGTCTTGAAAAATCCGTTCCGACGTCAGCAGTTCCGAGCAAGTGACGATCGTTCCCACCAGCACCCCAAGGATACCGTGCGAATTGATGTTCTGCCCTGTCAACAGGAGATTGGGCACCTTCGTGCGATGGGGTACACGGCCTGCAGGACCCAAGTTGATATCCTTGGCCACACCATACATCGAACCGCCTTCCGTTCCTGTATAGTCTTGATAAGTCAGGGGTGTTGAGGTCTCGTAGCCGGCGATGGCATCCCTCAGACAGGGGAAATCGCGGCACACCACATCGATCAG
>Ga0247611_10004210_pt1 | contig 20204 bp, 14 predicted proteins | sample 177DNAGHGhighgp2_FD_192422 | JGI IMG/M metagenome (GOLD analysis project Ga0247611, IMG submission 192422) | Sheep rumen microbial communities from Palmerston North, Manawatu-Wanganui, New Zealand - 1770 DNA GHGhigh gp2 | ecosystem: Host-associated > Mammals > Digestive system > Stomach > Rumen...
ACTGCTCCATCGTGCTCTTGAACAGGTTCCCCAGGTCGTCGTTCCCGATCTTGCCGATGTACCCCGACGGCATGCCGAAGATGGCGGTGCAGGTGACGGTGTTCGCCGCGGAGCCGCCCGGCACGTACTTGACACCGTACTCCTTCAGAGCTTCCCAGATGCGGTCACCCGTTTCCATGTCCACGTGCTGCATGCTTCCCAGCGGAAGATGGTACTTCGTGAGCAGGGAGTCGTCCGGGAGGACGGCCAGGATGTCGGTCAGGGCATTGCCGATGCCAAGGATGGATTTCATCGTATCGGGGCGTTTTACTTTATTAACCTACAAATTTATGCATTATTTAGGGATTTTCCACTAACTTTGTCCCTGCAATGGACAAGAATTTCAAAAGAATCCTCCAATACATCCTGTGGACCGGGGTGGCGGCGGCCTTGCTCTGGTACTCCTTCCGGGGTGTGAACTGGAAGGACTTCGGCAAGGCGCTCTCAAGCTGCCACTGGGGCTATGTGGTCCTGTCCATGGTGTTTGGAGCCCTCGCGCTGTGGTTCCGCGCCCTGCGCTGGCGGATGCAGCTGCTTCCCATCGACCCCTCCACATCCCGGCTCACCTGTTTCGACGCCTATAACATCTGCATGGTCGTGAACCTCGTGGTGCCGCGTGCGGGCGAGGTGGCCCGGAGTGCCCTGGTGACGAAGAATTCGGGGCGTGACAGGGAGGGACGCCGGCTTGCCACGTTGGACAAGGTCATCGGCACGGTCCTCGCGGACCGGATGTGGGATGCCATCTCGCTCGTGCTGGTCATGGTCCTCGTCCTCTCCGTCATGTGGGACCGGTTCGGCGCCTACTTCAAGGAAACGTTCTTCCCCGGCCTCGCCGACAAGGCCGGCCTCTGGTGGGTCGTCGCCCTGGTGATTCTCGCCGTCTGCGGATTTCTCTTCCTGTGCTGGAAGTTCCGGAACCGCGGCCGCATCTGGGGCAGGGTCTGGGGCTGGATCCGGGGACTCGGAGACGGTCTCTCCTCCTGCCTGCACATGAAGGACGGCTGGCTCTTCATCGTTTATACGGTCATCATCTGGTGCATGTACTGGCTCATGAGCGCCACGATCCTGTGGTCCCTGCAGGGAATCGACACGGCGGGGCTCAGTCCGGAATTCGCGGGGGCCGTGGACAAGCTGAACGCCATGGGCATGAGCGACGCACTGTTCCTGATGTTCGCCGGGGCCCTGAGTTCGGTCGTCCCCGTCCCGGGCGGGTTCGGAGCCTTCCATACGGTCGTTGCCGGAGCCCTCTCCAGCCTGTACGGCGTCCCCTTCGGCGTGGGGATCGTCTTCGCCACCCTCTCGCATGAGTCCCAGGTACTTACCGACATCATCTGCGGTGGCTGCTCCTATATCCATGACACTTTCTTCCGCCGCCCGTGAAACGCTTCGCCCTGATCGGAAATCCTGTGGCAGGGTCCCTGAGCCCGCAGCTGTTTGAGGCCGCCTATGGCGGCCGGTATCCCTATGACCTGCTGGAAGGTCCGTCCTTCGGCCCCTTGTGGCAGCGCTTCCTGGATGAATATGACGGTATCAACATCACCGCCCCTTACAAGCAGGATGCCTTCCGGGCCGTGGACAGCCTGTCGGAGAGCGCCCGGCTGTGCGGCGCCGTGAACCTGGCCGTGAAGACGGACGGCGGCGTGACGGGGTACAACACCGATGTGGACGGGGTCGTCCTGGCCGTGCGTGAGACGGGACTGCCGGTCTCGGATGCCCTGATTGTCGGATGCGGGGGTGCGGGCCGTGCCGCGGCCGTCGCCGCCGCGCAGCTGGGCTGCCGGGTGACCCTGGCGAACCGGACTCCTTCCCGGGCCCTTTCGCTCGCGGAGGAACTGGGCTGCGGCTGGGTGCCGCTCTCAGGACTGTCCGCCCTGACGCCGGACCTGGTGATCTATACCGTCCCCGGTTTGACGGAAGTTCCTTTTCCGGACTTTCCCGATGCCGTGATCCTGGAAGCGAACTACCGGACGCCGGTACTCGAGGGGCGTGGGCGGTCCTACGTTTCCGGGCGGCGCTGGCTCCTGTACCAGGCCGTCGCCGGGTATGCGGTTTTTACCGGAGAATCGCCCGACACACGTGCAATGTCCGGGATTTTTTGTTAACTTGCAGGAAATATTTTGAGTTATGGCACTGAATAAAGTAATGCTGATCGGTAACGTTGGAAACGACCCCGAAATCCGTTACCTCGATTCCAATCCCCAGGGTCCCCAGGGCAACGCCAAAGTGGCCTCATTCCGCCTTGCGACTACCGAGCGCTACCGTGACCGCAACGGTGAAACCCGGGAGAACACGGAATGGCACAACATCGTCGCCTGGCGCAGCAACGCCGACGTCATTGAACGTTTCGTCCACAAGGGCAGCCAGATCTACGTGGAGGGCAGGCTCCGTACCCGCAAGTGGACGGACCGTGACGGCAAGGACCGCTACACGACTGAAATCCAAGTGGATAATCTCCAGCTCCTGGGCAAGCGCCCCGACCGCGAAGGCGACGGCCAGAACGGTCCCGGCTACGGCGCCCAGCAGGGCGGCTATTCCGGGCCCGGCTACGGCCAGGGCGGTTACGGCGGACAGCAGGCCCCCCGTCCGCAGCAGCAGGGGTGGCAGCAGCCCGCTCCCCAGCAGCAGCCCGTCCAGCCGTCGGCCCCTTACCAGGCGCCCGCCCCGCAGGTCCAGCCTGCCGCCGATGCGGAGGACGACCTTCCGTTCTAGGACGGCCTTCATGCGTGAAACAGCGCTCCCGTGGGTACGGAATGTGGACCCACGGGAGCGTTTCGTATTGAGGGTCCGCGGAATGGACCTGCGGAAACGCGCTTCAGGCGTTCCGCTGGCGGACGGCCTCGAAGAGGAGGATGGCGGCGGAGACGGAGACGTTGAGGCTGTCCAGGCGGCCGAGCATGGGGATGCGGATATGGGCGTCGGCCGCGCGGCGCCAGAGGTCGGTGAGGCCGGTGGATTCCGTGCCCATGACAAGGGCCGTGCCCCCGGTCATGTCCACTTCGTAATACCACGAGGAGTCCTGCAGCTGGGCGGTGAGGATGCGGATTCCATGGGCCTTGAGCCAGGCGATGGCCTCCTCCGATGAGGCCGCGACAGTAGGCACCGTGAAGATGCCGCCGAGGCTCGCCCGGATGAGGTTCGGGTTCCAGAGGTCGGTGAGCGGGTCACAGATGACGACCGCATCGGCCCGGGCGGCGTCCGCGCTGCGCAGCACCGCGCCCAGGTTTCCCGGCTTCTCCACCGCTTCCAGCACGATGATGAGCGGATTTTCCGGCAGGTCCAGGTCCTCCAGCCGGCGCTCCTTCACTTCCACCTCCGCGATCACGCCTTCCGTCCCTCCCCGGTACGCGACCTTCCGGTACAGTGCTTCGGGGATTTCGATGACGAGGGGCTCGCCGGCGAGATTCTTTCGTCGGCCTCCGGCCTCCTCAGAATGACAGGTGGATGTCGTTCCGGGCGAAATGTCCTTTGTCATTCCGAGCGAAGCGAAGGAATCTTCCCCCGCCAGGTCCGGGCAGACGAAAACAGTCCGGACGGTAAAGCCTGCTTCGAGGCAGTGCTGCAGCTCGCGCCGGCCTTCCACCACGAAAAGACCCTGCTCCCGCCGCGCTTTGGATTTTTCCTGCAGCAGGAGCAGATTCCGGATTTTCGGATTCTGCGCCGATGTGACCTGTTCGACTCGCATATAGATTCTTTCGTCGGCCTCCGGCCTCCTCAGAATGACAGATGAATGCTGTTCCAGCCTCCTCAGAATGACAGGGAAACGTCATCCCGGGCGAAGCGCCCTTTGTCATCCCGGGCGAAGCGCCCTTTGTCATTCCGAGCGAAGCGAAGGAATCTAGAATTTTTCAGGCCGCATGGTCGGGAAGAACAGCACGTCCTGGATCGCCTCGGCACCCGTCATGAACATGGTGAGGCGGTCGATGCCGATGCCGATGCCCGAGGTGGGCGGCATGCCGTATTCGAGGGCGCGCACGAAGTCATAGTCGATGTACATGGCCTCGTCGTCGCCCTTGGACTTGAGGGCGGCCTGTTCCTCGAAACGTTCCAGCTGGTCGATCGGGTCATTCAGCTCGGAGTAGGCGTTCGCGAGCTCCTTGCCGGCGACGAACAGTTCGAAGCGCTCGGTGAGCGTGTCGTCGTAGCGGCAGCGCTTGGTGAGCGGGGACATCTCTACGGGATAGTCGATGATGAAGGTCGGCTGGATGAGATTCTTTTCGCAGAACTCCCCGAATATGGCGTCAATCAGCTTGCCGACACCCATTTCCGGAGTGACTTCCACGTTCAGCTGCTTGCAGGTGGCCCGCAGCTGCGCTTCGTCCATGCCCTTGACATCGACCCCGGCGTACTCCTTGATGGCGTCCAGGATGCGGAGGCGGCGGAACGGCCCCTGGAAGGAGACCTCGTTGCCGCCGATGGTCTTGGTGAGACCGCCGGTGACCTCGGCCACCTGCTGGAGCATCTTCTCGGTGAACTCCATCATCCAGTTGTAATCCTTGTAGGCGACGTACAGCTCCACGCAGGTGAATTCCGGATTGTGCGTCTTGTCCATGCCCTCGTTGCGGAAGTTCTTCGCGAACTCGTACACCCCGAGGAAGCCGCCCACGATGAGGCGCTTGAGGTACAGCTCGTTGGCGATCCTGAGGTACATGTCCACATCCAGCGCATTGTGGTGCGTGATGAACGGACGGGCCGTCGCTCCGCCCGGGATGGGCTGCAGGATGGGGGTTTCCACCTCCAGGCAGCCGGCCTCGTCGAAGTAGCGGCGCATCGTGGAGATGATCTTGGCCCGCTTGACGAAGGTCTCCTTCACCTGCGGGTTCACCACGAGGTCCACGTACCGCTGGCGGTAGCGGAGTTCCGGATCGGCAAAGCCGTCATGGACGGTGCCGTCGGCGTCGGTCTTGACGATGGGAAGGACGCGGAGGGACTTGGAAAGGACCGTGAGCTCCTTCGCGTGGACGGACAGCTGGCCGGTCTGGGTGATGAAGGCGAAGCCCTTGATGCCGATGATGTCGCCGATGTCCAGCAGTTTCTTGAAGACGGTGTTGTACAGGGTCTTGTCCTCGCCGGGGCAGATCTCGTCCCGTTTGACATAGACCTGGATGCGTCCCGCGTGGTCCTGCAGTTCCAGGAAGGAAGCCGCGCCCATGATGCGGCGGGACATGATGCGGCCGGCGATGCAGACGTCTGCGAAATTACCCTCTTCGGGCTTGAATCCCGCCGCGATCTCCGCGGTGGTGGTGTTGATGGGATACAGGGGGGCGGGGTAGGGATTGATGCCCAGCTCCCGGATCTTCGCAAGGGATTCCCTGCGTCCGAGTTCCTGTTCGTTGCGTTCGATGGAAGTTGCCATATCGGTTTTTATACTAAAAGATCAATGAAAGGATTGCGGGCACAAAGGTACGAAAAACCTCTTACAAAACGATTGAGCTGCGATTTAATTCAATAAAAGTTTGAAAAATGTTGGGAAAATTAGATTATTCTGCTTAAATTTGCGAACGTATACGATAGTGTCCACACGGGACGCCGAGTCCTCCGACTCCGGAAACGGGGGTGTAAACGTGTCGTTATACCTAAAAATAAAAAGAGAACAACAACAATTCTTATCATATGAAACTGAAAAGCTTAACACTGATTCTCGCATGTGCGCTGGGTGCCCAGGTGGCATTCGCGCAGCAGAGCACGACCGATCCTACCTTGGAGTTCAATCCCCATTGGTACGTCCTGCTTCAGGGGGGCGCGTCCTACACCATCGGTGAGACCGCTCTCAAGGATCTGATTTCGCCGGCGGCAGCCCTCTCCTTCGGCTATCAGTTCAACCCCTCCCTGGGCCTGCGCTTCGGCGCCTCCGGTTATCAGGGAAAGGGCAATGTCGTGAGCCCGCTCGAGGTGTACAAGTTCAACTATGCCCAGGGCAACGTTGACCTCGTCCTCGACCTGGCGAACCTCATCGCCTACAACCACAAGCGCGTGTTCAACCCTTACCTCTTCGCGGGTGCGGGCGTGGCCTATGCCTTCAACAACGGCGCAAATAACGTCACCAAGACCAATCCGAAGGAATACTTCGCCCTCCTCTGGGACAAGAACATGATCTCCCCCGTGGGTCGTGCCGGTATCGGTGCCAACATCCGCCTGTCCGACGCCGTCGCCCTCGTCCTCGAGGCCAACACCAACATCCTCTCCGACAAGTTCAACTCCAAGAAGGTCGGTCATCCGGACTATCAGATCAACGCCCTCGCCGGTCTGAAGATCAACTTCGGCAAGACTACCCGTCCGAGCGCCAAGTACCTCGCTGACGTCGCCGCCGCCGAGGCCGCCGCTGCCGCGCTGAAGGCCCAGCAGGATGCCGAGCGTGCCGCGAAGCTCGCCGCCGAGAAGGCCGCCGCCGAGAAGGCTGCCGCTGAAAAGGCCCTCGCCGACAAGCTTGCCGCCGAGAAAGCCGCCGCCGAGCGTCTCGCTGCCGAAATGCGCCAGGTGAACACCTTCTTCACCATCAACTCCGCTGTCATCTCCGACGAAGAGGCTGCCAAGCTCGTCCGCTACATCGACTGGCTCAAGGCCAACCCGGAAGTGAAGATCGCCATCGCCGGCCATGCCGACAAGGGTACCGGCAACAAGCGTATCAACCAGAAGCTCTCCGAGCAGCGTGCCGCCGTCGTCAAGGCGTTCCTCCAGGAGCGCGGTATCGCCGAGACCCGCATCGTCTCCTGCGTCGCCAACGGTGACCGTGTCCAGCCGTTCGCCGAGAACGACCTGAACCGTGTCGTGATTTCCACCATCGAGTAAGGAAACAATCAACTTTAATTCTATACCAACTTTATGAAAGTCAAATTCACCAAACTTGCAGCGCTGCTCCTTTCCGGAGCCGCCCTGCTCGCCGCGGGATGTACTGACTATGAAGTCGACATCCAGAACGTGGACAAGAAAGTGGATGCGCTTGCTAGTGGTCGGGTGGCTACCCTTGAGACCCAGCTTGCTGCTTTGCAGACCACGCTTCAGACTGACTACGAGACGATTGCTGCCCACAATCAGGACATGCAAACTCTCCGTGGTGAGATTAAGACCCTGGAAACGACCCTGAAGGGCCTCATCGACCAGAAACTGGACAAGACCACGTATGAGGCTTTCCTGGCCAACATCGCCGATGCCCAGAAGACCCTTGAAGGCCTCAAGTATGCCGACAAGGACTTCGTGCACCAGGTCGCCAGCCTGCTGAAGGACCTTGATGCGCAAGTTACCGCGAACAAGGACAATCTCGAGAACATTACCAAGGAAGGCGGTCTCCTGGACCAGACTCTCGTGAAGGCCAAGGAGTACACCGACGGTGAAATCTCTCGTCTCGAAGGACGTCTTGAGAATGCTGAGAAGGCCATCGAGGACCTCACCAAGGAAGGCGGTGTCATCGATCAGCTCAAGAAGCAGATCGGCGATCTTGAGAATAACAAGCTGGACAAGGCCGCGTTCGATGAGTACTACAAGGCTGCTTATGAGAAGTACACGAAGGGGACTATCAGTCTCATTAATGAATCCATCAAGGCGCTTAACGCTCTGACCGCCGGTTTCCCGGAGGACACGACCATCAAGGATTACATCGACGCCGTCAAAGCCAAGCTTGATGACTATGTCCTGACCACCACCTTCGAGGAGTTTGCGAAGATCGTTGGTACGAAAGCTGAGCTCGAGGACTTCGAGGGCACCATCATCGGTCGCCTGAAGAGCCTGGAGGCCCTCGCTGCCGGTTTCCCGGAGAACAAGACCATCAAGGAGTACATCGACAAGGAGACCGAAGCCCTGCAGAAGCAGCTTGACAAGATCACCAATGAGGAAGGCACCGGCCGTCTCGACATCCTCGAGAAGGTCGCCGAGGAGTACGTCCAGAAGGTGGATGACATCGTTGCCATGCTCCAGTTTGCTGAGGGTGACCTCCAGGGTTACATCGACGACGCCGACGCTGCTACCCTCGAGGCCGCTATCGCCTACACCGACGAGCAGATCGAGGCGCTGCGTGCCGAGCTCGAGAACTACATCGTGGACCTCTACAACATGGTCTTCAGTGCCCTTCAGCGCGTCCAGAGCGTCGTGTTCGTCCCGACGCACGACGACCTCAAGATCACGACCAACGTCGCCATCGTCACCCAGGATGCGGTGAACGAGGCCGGCCAGGTCGAGCGCATCGCCTACTACATGGGCCAGCCTACCGAGGTTACCTATAAGGTCACCCCGACCGAACTTGCCCCTTGGGTGGCTGATCTCGTTACCGACAAGGAACTGTCCCAGCTCTACAAGGAGTACCTGGACTGGGAGCAGCCGGCCGTCTTCTTCGATGTGAAGCCGCTTGAGACCCGTGCCGACGAAGAGGAAGAGGAAACTCCCGAACTGGAAATCATCGGTGTCACCAAAGCCGACCCCGTGTCCGGTGAAATCACCCTCGTCGTGATGCCTTGGGGCATCGCCAGCCCGGAATTCATCGCCAATGCCAACAAGCCTAGCGGCACTGTCGAACTGAACGGCGACGCCTTTGGCAACACCGCTTTTGCTGACAGCTTCCAGGGCCTGATCAACAAGTATTTGGGCGCCCACGGCTACACCCTGTCTTACTGGGATGCCGCCGAGCTCCAGGCCTACATGTTCCGCAAGCCCTACGCCGCCAGCCTGACCGTGTACTGCGCCGACGTGGACAACTGGAACCTTTACACCAGCGACGGTGACCTTTACATGGATGACTATGTGATCTTCAGCAATGAAGTGTCCAGCCCTTACAATGTGCTCTATCCGGAGACCATGACTTTCGACGTCCTTTCCGATCCGTACAAGCCCGCGCTTGACGAGGAAGGCAAGGAGATCCTCGACGAGGATGGTTTCCATGTGCTGACTAAGTCCGTCCCCGAGAAGCAGTACCTCCCGTACAGCTCGCTCCGCAACAATCCTGTGGGTGAGCTCGACAGCCAGAATCCGAAGGGCTACCGCATCGTCCTCGACCAGGCCCAGCCGGCGGTTTCCGTCAATGGCAGCGAGCCTATGCTCATGGAGGAGGCTTCCGCGAAGTTCGGCGGTCTGTACTATCCGATCTACTACATCGAGCCCGTGAAGTTCACGGTTGCCCAGGGTACCGCCACCGCCGAGGTGAACGAGAAGAACTTCGTCTTCACCCAGCCTGAGGGCGGATTCGAGGAGGATATCCAGTTCGAGGAAGACGGTCCTACCTTCGACGGCTACATGGTTGCTCCTCAGTATGTTGAGAAGTATGCCGAGGTCGAAATGAGCGCGGAAGCTCCCGCTTCCCAGCGCAAGCTTGCCATCGGTAACATCATCGACGGTACGTACACCTTCACTTCCTTCCTCGGTTCCTTCAACGCTGTCGGTCAGGTTGAGATCACGCCCGCCCTCGGCGAGGTGGATGTCGACGCCGAGATCGTCTGGACCTATAAACTGGATGCTGACACGGACCACAACCGCTTCTATGAGACCGGTGAAGAGCCTACCGTTTACAGCCGCAAGAACCTCGTCGTGAACATCGACGCCGAGGACATGGCTTATATCGACAAGAACCTGGACATCCAGCTCGACGACTTCGCCGGCAAGGATCCCAAGTCCTACACCATCACCACCACCGATGCTAAGGGCGAGGTCATTGACGTGAAGGGTCAGGTTTACTTCCCGGGCGAGCACCCGATCAAGATCACGGCCGACGGCAAGCTCACCATCGACATCGAGGGCTTCGAGTTTGACAAGGTTTATAAGATCGTTGCCGTGTACGAGCTTCCGGATGCTACGATTACCGTGAACGGCACCATCACCACGATCGACCGTTCCCGTGAGACCGTTGTCATCCCTGCTTACGAGTACACCTTCGACATCAACGAGTTCGACGAGGAGAACGGCTTCGGCTTCACCGAGGACAAGAAGTATCATTGGGAGTCCACTCCGATGCATGCTCCGATCTTCGAGGCTTTCGTTAACGGCGGTGTCGTCAATGTCAAGGAGAACATCGACTTCGCGTTCAACGCCGACCAGGCCAAGTTCAACACGGCCGAGCTCATTGACAAGATTGCTCCTGGTGATCCGGCCGGTGACGCTCAGTATGTCCAGATTGCCAACAACGGCATCTACGGTTACTGCGACCTGACCGCTGCCCAGCTCAAGGAAATCAACACCGGTGTGCAGGATGAGAATGATCCTTACATGTTCAAGGGTAAGAAGCTTGTCCGTTACATCACCACCTACATTGGTGAGACTGTTGAGATTCCGTTCTACTTCAACTACCGTGTCCCGGCTTACGACTTCCTGCACCAGACCAACTTCACCTTCAACGACGGTAACTGGTATGGCATGGCTTCGCCGAAGTATGTCCTCAACAAGCGTTCCCTGCAGAAGTACGATGTCGAGTACATGAACATCCCGGCCCTCGCCTTCAACATCATTGATGCGAAGAACCGCTTCTTCAACTACAAGGATGAGGTTACTGCCACCGACGCCAACTACTTCTACGATAAGAACCTGAAGATCAACTTCTTCTACTCTGGTCCGAATCCGGTCGACGAAACTCCGCTTGAGTCCCAGAGCGCTACCGCCCGGCTCACCAAGTATGGCGACCTCTGGTTCGACGCCAACGAGGAAGCTGCCGAGTGGCAGGTTGTCGAGGCCGACAACTTCGAGCACACTGTGTTCTACTATCGTTCCACGCGCGACGCTATCCCGATGTACGGTACTCTCGATATCGTGTCCGACGGTGTCCGCTTCCGGATCCCGACCTCCTTCGAGGCTGAGAACGGCGGCAAGTACATCGCCAAGCAGGACTACTCCGACTTCGAGCTCCGTGCCTGGAAGCCGTTCTACGTCCCGACCTACGACCAGACTCTCTACATTGACCTTGACGAGCATGGCAAGTACACCCTCAACGTTCTCGAAGGCCTGCAGTTCTTCGATGGCCGCCAGGTTGCTGCCAGCACCCCGGTGAATGAGGTGAAGACTCCGTTCGTGGAGGGTGTTTACAGCCTGGCTGACTTCAACAACGGTACCAAGGCTTACTTCCGTCCGATGCTCGGCGAGGTGAACAACAATGGTACGAAGGTCTGGAGCTGGCTTGTCGGTAATGCCAACGAAGCCGGTACCAGCATGGTTCCTGGCGCTGCCGCCAACGGTTATTACAACGGTGTCACCTCTTGGGAGGCCTACGACCTGCAGACGAAGAACTTCGTCTTCGACAAGAGCTCCGGTGTCCCGGTGGATCTCCGCCGTCTGATCGAGGTCAACGAGCAGAATTACGTGATGACCTTCGACTACAACAGCCAGATCCAGTTCTCCAAGACTGCTGAGGTCAGCTTCAGCTTCGACTTCCAGTCGCCTTGGCAGAAGTTCGACAAGCCGTTCAACGTGGTTGTCGTGATCCGTGGTCTCGATGCTCAGTAATCGACTGCTGAGTCCAGTATGAATCGGGCCGGTTCCTTCGGGGACCGGCTCTTTTTTTATTGCTCCTTTCTTGTTAACTTTGTGTTGGTTTTGTACAGGAATTCTATGATGAAAAAGTTTGCTTTTCTCTTTACGGCGCTTTTCTGCACGTTTGTTTCTCTGAATCTTTCAGCCATGCGGGATCCGGATGCTCCCGGAAGCAAAGTCATTACCGTCCAGGCCGGCGGTTTTCCCGGTTACGGCGGGTTGGTATCCGGGAATGTCGCCATCACGCGGCTGGGATCGGCAGCCCATCTGTATGGAGGGCTTCAGGCCGGTGCGAATTTCCGGATCGGCCATGCCACGGATGCAAAGAAACTGGATCTTTCCGTGGCTCCCCGTTTTGTTCTCGGGTTTAATTTTTCACGGGTCGTCGAATTTCATGCCGGCGCCTTTGCCGGAGTGGACGCGCAGCGTTTCAATGACAGGAAGATGGATCTCCAGTTCTCTTACGGCGGTTTCGGCGGTTTCCGGTTTAATATCAGTCCTTCCGTGGGCCTTCTCCTGGAAGGCTGCTACAGCCCCTGTCTTCCGTACACGCTCGCCGGGCTGGCTTTCCGTTTCTAACTCTGTTTGAAAGACATAGAAAAAGAATTGGCCGGGTCTCCTCCCCAAGAGACCCGGCCGGTATATAAAACGAACTTAACAAATAGACATCAATTGGATTTGATGTCCATGACAAAGTTATAATCTTTTAGGATACTGTGCAAGTTTTTGATAGTCTTTTATCAATTAAATTATTTTAGTTTAAATCTAAAAGATTTTAGATTCTTCGCTACGCTCAGAATGACAGAGAGTTGCGCTCAGAATGACAGGGAGTTACCCGTTCCGGTATTCGGACGGGGTCATGCCGGTGTGGGCCTTGAAGAATTTGTAGAAGACGGACTGGTTGGGGAAGTGGAGCTGGAAGACGATCTCCTTGATCGCAAGATTCGTGTATTTCAGCAGGTTCTTCGCTTCCAGGATGACGAATTCGTCGATCCATTCGGGAGCCGACTTGCCGGAGGCCTGTTTGATGAGCTTTGAAAGGTACTTGGGCGTGAGGCACAGTTTGTCGGCATAGAAAGCCATGCCGCGTTCGGAGCAGTGGTGCTCGTTGACGAGGGCGATGAACTCCTCGAAGATCTGGTTCAGGCGTGCGCTGTGCTGCGTATTGGCTTTCTTCCTGGCTTCGTCCACCTGATGGGCCCATACGTCCGTGGACAGGTAGGTAAGTGAAGTCAGCAGGGAGCTGATGATTTCTTTCTTGTTCGTGAAGGGGGCCTTTACCACTTTCTTCGCCAGGTTGAAATAGTCGTTGGCCAGGGACATCTGGAATTCGTCCAGGGTGATGCAGGGGTTGTCCAGCAGGCGCATGCTGTCCTGGAAGACTTTCAGGAAATCGAACCGGATGCCGGACATGAACTCCTTGGAAATCAGGACGAAGATGAGTTCCATATCCCCGATGCGGTCGGCCTTGTAGTCCGACACCTTGACAATGTTGCCGGGCACCTGGATCAGGAGGGACTTCTCCCGGACCTCGTATGAGTTCAGGTTGACGTCCACGGTAAAGTGGCCTTTCTTGAGGTAGAAGATGATGAAACCGTCGAAACGGACCGGATACTGGAGCATTTCGAGGATGGCCTCGCTCTGTTCCACGTCCTTTCCGCTTACTTCGCCGAGGATGAAATCTTCGCCGATGCCCTGTTCTTCGATGTACGGGGCCAGTGCCTTGATGCGCTTGAGGCTGATGGTTTGGGGATTGTCGTTCATTTCCTTTCTTCGCTTTTTGCAAATATAGGTAATTTTCTTTATTATTTGCATAACTTCGTATTTTTCTACCAAAATAAATATTTTAAGGAATAGTTGTTCACTAAATTGGTAAATAGTGGCAGTATCTTTGCACGATCAATCGACCAAAAGAAAATAGTGACAAAATGTCAAAAGGTAGAAACAAGCAAAGATTAGCCATCCTGGCAGCCGGTCTCCTGACGCTCGTCCCGGCCGCCGCGCAGCAGCGACTCACCCTGGATGACTGCCGGGAGATGGCCCTGCAGGCAAGCAAAGACCTGGAACAGGCCCGCACGCAGGTGGAGATGGCCGGTTACGACCGGAAGATTGCCCTGGCGAATTATTTCCCGAACGTTTCCGCGACGGGCGCGTATATGTACAACAACCGGGACATCGCCCTGGTCGATGAGTTCCAGTCTTCGATGCTCCAAAGTGCCGGTTCCCTCATGCAGGGCGTGATGGAAGGAGCTGCTGCATCCATGCAGGAGCAGGTCTCCGGCGCCATGTCCCAGGCCATGACCGGTACGATGACCCGGCTGATGACGGCGATCCAGTCGAATCCCGCGCTCGCGCAGGAATACATGTCCAGCCCGATGTGGCAGACCGTGCTGGGGATGCTGCAGAACATGGACCCGTCTTCCCTGATGCAGCTTCAGCTCCCGGATATCTCCGAACCGGTGAACGCCATCGGCGCGGACATCGACAAGGCCCTGCATCCGGACTTGCACAACATCTGGCTGGGGGTGGTGAGCGTCCAGCAGCCGGTGTTCGTGGGCGGTAAGATCGTGTACTCCAACAAGATGGCGGCCCTGGCGGAGGATTTGGCGCAGTCCCGTTACGACCTCGAAGAGACGAAGGTCGTGCTGGATGTGGACCAGGCCTACTGGCAGATCGTGTCCATCGCCGGGAAAAAGCGTCTTTCCGAGTCCTACGCCGACCTCCTGCACACCCTCCAGGCCGATGTGGACGCCTCGGTCCGGGCCGGCGTCATGACCGAATCCGACGCCCTCCAAATCAAGGTCAAGGTCAACGAGGCCGAGATGCTCCGCACCAAGGCCACAAACGGGCTCACCCTCGCGAAGATGCTGCTGTGCCAGCGCATCGGCCTTCCCCTGACAGCGAGATCGAACTGGCCGACGAGAACCTGGACGTCGTCCCGCTCCCGCAGCGTACCGTGGACAAGTCCCTGGACGACATCTGGGCCGACCGTCCCGAAACCCGCAGCCTGGACCTCGCTTCCCGCCTCTACGATGCGAAGGCGAAGGTCACCCGTGCCGACGGACTTCCCAAGGTGGCCCTCACAGCCAACTGGATGGTATCCAACCCGAACGCTTTCAACGGCATCCAGAACACTTGGAACGGAGGAATGCTCAATGCCGGCGTGATGGTGAACGTCCCGCTCTTCCATGGGCTCGAAAACATGAACAAATACAGGAAGGCGAAGGCCGAGGCTTCCCTGTACCGTACGCAGCTCGAGGAGGCTAAACAGATGATCCAGCTGCAGGTCACCCGCGAGCGCAAGGCCTATGACGAAGCTCTGGAGAAACTGTCCATGGCGCAGGCGAACCTCGAGAGCGCCGAGGAGAACCTCCGCACCGCCACCGTCGGCTTCGAGGCCGGTGTCATTTCCACGTCCACCGTCCTTTCCGCCCAGACCGCCTGGCTCTCCGCCCACAGCGACTGCCTGGACGCCGGCACGGAGCTTCAGATGGCCGCCGCCGCCCTGCGCCAGGCCGAAGGAACAAGATAATCATAAAAACGAAATACGCATTATGGCAAAGAAGAATTACAATCTGCTGATCGGCATCAGCGCCCTGGTGGGCATCGTGCTTGTGATCGCTTTCGTGGGATACCTCGTGAGCAAACCCCGTCCGCATGTGATCCAGGGTGAGACCGAGGCGACGGAATACCGGGTTTCCTGCATGGTGCCCGGTCATGTGACGGAACTCTACGTCCGGGAGGGCCAGACGGTCCACCGGGGCGATACGGTCGCTTTCATCGATTCCCCGCAGGTGCGGGCGAAGCTGGCACAGGCCCAGGCGGCCCGCAGCGCGGCGCAGGCGCAGAGCGCCAAGGCCCGGAACGGGGCCCGGCAGGAGCAGATCGCCGGGGCCTATGAGCTGTGGCAGCAGGCGCTGGTGCAGGAAGACGTGATGAAAAAGTCCTTCGACCGCGTGCAGACGCTCTATGACCAGAAGGTGATCTCCGCCCAGAAATACGACGAGACCAAGGCCAAGTACGACGCTGCCGTCGCGCAGGCGAAGGCCGCCCGGAGCCAGTACGACATGGCCCTCAGCGGGGCCCGCAGCGAAGACAAGGCCGCCGCGGCCGCCCTGGTCCATCAGGCCGACGGGGCCATCCGGGAGGTGGATTCCTACCTCCAGGAGCTGTACCTGGTCTCCCCGGCCGACGGGGTGGTCTCCAACGTCTATCCCCGGCAGGGCGAACTCGTGGGCCAGGGCTCTCCGGTCGCGACCGTGACCGACCTGTCCGACCTCTGGTTTACCTTCAACATCCGCGAAGACGAGCTCCACGGCATGCAGACGGGCAATGAACTGACCGTGAAGGTGCCTGCCCTGGACGGGGCCACCCTGAAAGCGAAAGTGAATTACATGGCGGTCCGGGAGTCCTATGCCACCTGGAAGGCGACCAAGGAGACGGACCAGTACGACGCGAAGACCTTCGAGGTGCGTGCCGTGCCCATGGAAACCGTACCGGGCCTGCGTCCCGGAATGACCGTTCTCATTGTGAAATGACCTTCCTGGATAAAATAGACAAAGTCATCCGGCGGGAAATCCGGATCTGGGCCAGGCGCCCGATCTATTTCCTGGGATCGGTGGTGGTGATGGCCTTCTGCACGGTCTTTTACCTGACCTTCCTGCAGGACGGCGTCCCTTCGGACGTGCCCATCGCCGTGGTGGACCGGGATGGCAGCTCCATCTCGCGGAATTTCTGCCGGCAGCTGGACGCTACCCAGCTCGGTAAGGTGGTGCATTACAGCACTTTCGCCGAGGCGGAAGCCGACCTGCAGGGCGGCCGCGTGACGAGCATCTGCCTGATCCCGGAGGGGTTCGCCCGGGACATCCAGGCGCAGCGGCAGCCGACGTTCAGCTTCTACATCAATGGCCTGTATTTCCTGGGCGGCTCGCTCGCCTGGAAGGACATCCTGACGATGGTGAACCTGACGGCCGGCGCCGTGCAGCGGGAGGTCCTGCAGATGAAAGGCGTCCCGGAAAGCCAGATTTACGGCCTTCTGCGGCCGGTGGACATCGACATTCACCAGATCGGGAACCCCACGATGAATTACGGGGCCTATCTCGCCAACATGATGATTCCGGGCATGCTGCAGATGGTGGTGATCATCGTTCTCATCTACTCGCTGGGCGCGGAGCTCAAGTACGGGACGAGCCGGCATCTGCTGGAGGCCGTGGACCATGACATCTACGCGGCCGTCAGCGGAAAAATGGCCCTGTACACCGTCCTGTTCACGCTCATCGGCTGGACCATCGAAGTGATCCTGTACAAGTGGATGCATTTCCCGCTCGCGGGAAGCCTTTGGCAGATGCTGCTCGGCTGCTTCCTGCTGGTCGTGGCCTCCGAAAGCGTCGCCGTCCTCATCATCGGCTGCGTGCCGGTATGCCGGTTCGCGCTTTCCATCGGCGCGCTGTACAGCGTCCTGGGCCTGTCCCTGACCGGTTTCACCCTGCCTGTCGAGGCGATGCCGGCCGGACTGAGGGGACTGACGGCGATGTATCCGCTCCGGCACTATTATGACCTGTACGTGCAGGTGGGCATCTTCGGCAGCGGATTCGGCGAGTGGTATCCGCAGGTGATCGCGCTGCTTCTGTTCTGTTTCCTGCCGTTCCTGGTGCTTCCGCGCCTGGGAAGGGCCTATACCTATCTGGATTATGAAAGGAATTGAGTACGCCAGACAGTGGGTGCGGGATGCCCTGGGCATCTTCAACCTGGAGCTGAGGAACATCCTCCACGACGGCGGCGTGATGATCATCTTCGTGGTGGCGGGCTTCCTGTACCCGATCCTGTATAATTTCGTCTATCGGAACGGCATCCTGGAGGATACGCCCATCGCCGTGGTGGACGACGCCGCCTGCAGCGACACCCGCCGGATGATCCGGGAGATGGATGCGACGCGGGAGATAAATATCGCCTGGCGGTGCACGGACATGAACGAGGCCAGGACCCTCCTGCAGCAGCGGAAGGTCAACGGCATCGTGTATTTCCCCGCCGACTTCGGCGACCGCCTGGCCGCGAAGGAGACGGCGACCTTCAGCATCTATGCCGACATGAGCAGCTTCCTCTACTACAAGAACCTCCTCATGGGCAGCGAGTTCGTGATGCTGCACGAGATCAACTCCATCAAGGTCGAGCGCCTTTCCCTGGACGGCCTGACGGACCAGGAGGCCGATGCGACCGTGAATACGGTCCGCTACGAGGACATCAACCCGTACAACCGGGCATTCTCCTACAGCATCTTCCTCATCTCGGCCATCCTCATGCTCATCATCCAGCAGGTGATGTTCTACGGGATGGGCATGTCCGTGGGGACGATGCGCGAGGAGAACCGCAGCTTCGCCTCGCTGCCGGACACCTATTCCGGCCGCGGCGTGGGCCGGGTGGTCCTGGGCAGGGGAGCAGTGTACTGGCTGCTGTTCATGGCCATCGGCATCTATGTATGCTGCATCGTCCCGGCGATGTTCGGTTTTCCCCAGCGGGGAAGTTTCGGGAACATCCTGCTGCTCCTGGCCCTGTTCGTCACGGTTTGCGTGTTCTTCTCGATGACCTGGACAACGCTCGTGACGCGGCGGGAATCGGCCTTCCTGCTATTCCTGTTCATGTCGCCGGTGCTGGTGTTCCTGACCGGGTTCAGCTGGCCGACGACGGCTTTTCCTGCCTTCTGGAAGTATTTCTCGTACTTGTTCCCCTCCACCTTCGGGTGCCAGGCGTTTATCAACATGAACACGGCGGGCGCCCCGCTCCCGGTCGTCGCCCCGCAGCTCCGGGCCCTTTGCATCCAGGGCGGCGTGTACTACATCCTCGCCTGCGTAGCGGTGTATGTGGAGAATTTCGCCCTGAAAAAGGGCCTCGCCCATCCACTTTAGAGGCTGTGGAATCCACTTTTCGAGCCCCTCCGGCGCTATTGCAACTGATAGGTAATCAGATGGTTGGCGTCAAGAGGGGCTTTGCCGTGTCCACTTTTGCCGGAAAAGTGGAATACCGGACGGGGTTTGTCCGTACTTTTGTATCGTCCGGCACTGTCCGGAACCACAGAAAGACACAACCATTCACAAACCCTTTATGAAAAGATTCGTTGTTTTCGTAATGATGCTTCTGTCCGTAGCCGCCTACGCGCAGAAGCGGGCCGTTACGGGAACGGTGACGGACGGGTCCGGCTATCCGGCGATCGGCATCACGGTCATGGAGCAGGGCACCCGGAACGGCACCGTGACCGATGCGGACGGCCGTTATTCCATCACGGTCTCCGGTCCCCAGGCCGTCCTCGTGTATGAGGCGCTGGGTTACGGGACCGTCTCCGAAACGGTGGCGGGGCGTTCCGTCATCGACGTAACCATCCAGGAGGAAGCCCTCGCGCTGGATGCCGTCGTGGCCATCGGCTACGGTTCCGTCCGCAAGAAGGACCTCACCACGGCCGTGTCCATCGTTTCCACCGAGGATGCCGCCCTCCGGCCCGTTTCCGAGGCTTCCGGCCTCATCCAGGGCAAGGTCGCGGGCGTCCAGGTCCAGCAGACCTCCGGTCTTCCGGGCTCGGGCATGACCGTCCGCGTGCGCGGCAACAGCTCCATCGCCTCGTCCAATGACCCGCTCTACGTCGTGGACGGCGTTCCCGTGGGCGAAGGTTCCTACGCCATCGCGTACCTTTCCCCGAACGACATCGAGACGATGCAGATCCTCAAGGACGCCTCCTCCGCCGCCATCTACGGCTCCCGCGCTGCGAACGGCGTCGTCCTCATCACCACCAAGCAGGGCGGCCGCAACCAGGCCCCGAAGGTGAATTTCACCGCCTACGCCGGTATCTCCAACGTGACGCGCTCCTATGAGGTGCTGAATGTCGATGAGTACCGCGACTATGCGAAGGAATTCAACATCAACGTCCCCGCCGGCCTCAAGGACGAGACCGACTGGTTCGACTACACCTACAAGACCGGCATCACCCAGAACTACCAGCTGGGCGTCTCCGGCGGCGGTGACAAGTTCCGCTACTACATCGGCGGCGGCTACTCCGACGAGCAGGGTATCATCCGGGTGGCCTACGCCCGCCGCTACAACGTCCGCGCGAGCTTCGACGTGGACATGTACAAGTGGCTCACCGTGGGCGCCAACGTGGCCTATTCCAACTACAGGAACAACGGCATCATCTCCGGTACGGGCGCGAACCGCGCCGGTGTCGTCCTCTCCGTCATCAACTCCCCGACCTATGCGCCGGTGTGGGATCCGGAGAACCCCAAGCAGTACTACGACAGCTTCTACGGCCTGGGCGGCTATACCACGCCGGCCGAGAACATGGCCCGCAGCGAGAACAACTTCGACACCACCGACCGCGCCATCCTCACCGGCTATGCGCAGATCAACTTCTCCAAGAAGCTGAACTTCAAGAGCACGGTCTCCATGGACCGCCGCTGGGTCCACAGCTGGTCCTACCTGGACCCGGTCCAGACCCAGTACGGCCGCACCCAGCACGGCGAGGCGACGGACACCCGCAGCGACGACCGCCGCATGATCTATGACAACATCCTCTCCTACAAGGATACCTTCGCGGACAGGCACAACCTGGACGTGATGGCCGGTACCTCCGCCACCACCTCCGACTGGCAGCAGCTCAGCGGTTCCCGCAGCAACTTCAACCCCGAGTACTACGACAAGATCTGGGGCCTCGGCGGCGGCAACAAGGGCGGCCTCCGCGGCCAGAG
>Ga0247611_10004212_pt1 | contig 20201 bp, 30 predicted proteins | sample 177DNAGHGhighgp2_FD_192422 | JGI IMG/M metagenome (GOLD analysis project Ga0247611, IMG submission 192422) | Sheep rumen microbial communities from Palmerston North, Manawatu-Wanganui, New Zealand - 1770 DNA GHGhigh gp2 | ecosystem: Host-associated > Mammals > Digestive system > Stomach > Rumen...
TATGAAACTTTCACTTCTGTTCATAGGGAAAGTTTGGCAGCATATCAGATGGGTCAGAATGATAATAGGTCGTAAGCACTCAGTATCTCTTCCTGCTTTAAACCCAGATACCTGCGTGTACACTGCAAATTTTGATGTGAATAGATTTCGGATAACAGGAGTAAAGAAAGCTCTGCATTTTCAGGGTTGCTCTCCCAAATATGCCGCCCCATCGTTTTACGAAGTGAGTGACAACTTATTCTTTTCACTGGAAGCTTGTATTTTTTCTTGACCTCTTTCAGCAAACGATTAAACCACTGGATAGAAATTACTGTCCTTTTTTGACTCATAAAACAGAATTCTCCAGGGTTCTTAATACCCATTGCCACATAACAGCTCTTCACATGTTCAACATAGTCTGGATTCAACTTAATTTGTCTCTCCTTCTTAGTCTTATGCTCAGTAATAGTCAGAACTCCCCCCTGGAGTAACTGGTTCCAATGTAATGACCTCAAATCTGTCACTCTCAAACCTGTCATTATTCCAGTGGCAATAAAGAGACTCATTACATAGTTCTTATCTCTATAGAGCTTATGTATCACATTAATTGCATCACTCCAGGGAATGAAATCTGACGTCGTTTTAACACCCTTCATATAGTTTCTGTTATTATTGTTTAGTAAATGACTTATAATGATTATACTCATTCAAGTACACCTAAGAGACTTAGAACACCTTGATTATCGATTCCCATCTGAAACTACGCCATGCCCCGCTCTCGACGCAGAATACAGCACTCGTTCCATAACATTCACGACTAACACCAGTGCCGACAATATGCTTGTCAATAAGTGGCTTGCAGGTGGTTGCGAACATTTCTCTCAAACTATGGTCACGTTTTTCAAAAATAAAGTGGGCTACCCCATTTGCTAACTTCTGCTTCAACTGCTCGATGAGCATTGCTTTGGCGATGCCAATTTCCAGTGAGCCTGTCCTCTGGGCAATTACATTAGCTCTGGTGATTGTCATGTCGCTGAGTGCGACTCCTGTTGTTGACTGCTTCATAATCTTAATTTTTTAATAGGTGAATACTCTTGATTACTAATTCTGGCACAAAGATACATCTTTTAAAGATAACTTCCAAACAAATCATTATCTTTTAAAGATAGTTTAACGATTCCTCCAAGATATTAAAAGATTTTAAAAATTATCTCCTTCAAAGATAAGTTTAGTTACAATTTATTATCTTTGCACAAAAATTCAATGAATATGAAGACGTATATAAGAGAACTGGCAAAAACAAAGGGTATATCCTTGACGGATATATTCAAGGAACTGGACTTGAAGAGCTATCCTTCATTCCTGCGTACCATTGATAATGCAGATAACTTGAAGCTTAAACAACTCCAAACCATTGCCACCAAATTGGATTGCACCATTGATGAACTCTTAAATGAGCCTGGTACAACTTCTAATATGTCAGTAACCAGGTGTCCGCATTGTGGCAAAGAGCTGAAGGTAAGGATAGAGTAAGATAACTCTATCTTGGCGAATGCTTTGACCAGACAGAATCCACCAGCTTTAGCGTTTCCTCTGTGGTTCCTTGCAACTTGGAATATACATCATGGTCAATACCGTTACTTATGATGTATTGAGGGCATTTCCTTGCAATTTGCCTCTTAGCCCTCTCGTTGACAATGGATTTCTCAGTGTCGTAATCCCCGAAATGTGCTGCCTTACAATATGCTCTTCCACCCCATCCCCAACATTTGTTCCAAGATGTGATATGGTTATGCCTGTAGTGAGCGCTAGCCATAAAGCCTTATCCTCTCCCTTGAAGGTCTCACAGAGGTATTCAGAGGCATTGAATCTTGTCCCACATAACGGGCAATAGAATGTCGTTTTCATGTAACGATAGTGGAGAATAGGGTTGTCCTTGGTGTTCTTGTCTAACTGCCAGATATGATTCTCTTTTTGTTTTTCTGTTGTAACCTCATTATTGTTTTTTTTTTAGTAGATTTAAGATTAGGGCTGAGACTGTCACCAGGGCAATCCCAACCCGTTAAAGTTGAAAATAGAATTATTCATTTGCTATTTCGCCCGATTTACACTTTATCGCTTTGGCAAAAGTACTCTTCAATTCTGACTCATTGTACCAAATACAGAATATTTTTCCTTCATAGCGATGAAGAATACACAGCCCATTGTTATTGCCTCTTATACCTTCTATTTCAAGTTCATCCCAGTTACCAACGCCGTACACATCATAATGTAATTTGCAGATTTCACCTGCTTTAGAAAGATGAAAATCCAAAACAACTCTCTTATTCGACTCTAACTTGCGGAAGATTCTTTTCTGGACTGTTTCATAGGATAATAAGTCCAAATATGCAAAAAGAAACCCACTTGTTATCTGACTGTAATTACGATATAATTCCGCAACATTCCACATAACAAAAATTCTCACGACATACAGCTTTAAGCTGTAGCCAACACTTCGTTTGATAATATTCATAATTTCTAATTTATAAATGATTAACTGCCAATATATACTACTAATTCTTTACCTTGGATGTTCATACCCTCAATCCAGAGGTCTGAAAGGGCGTGAAAGACGAAACCTTTAACCTTTTTGAGCATGGCATACTCCTTTGCCACAGCCATACAGAGTGAGTCCACATCAATGAGGGTGACATTGCCAAACACGCTCTTGTCAAGCGGTATATTGAACGTATGCGGTTCTTCCAGGGGATAACCCAGGGTGCATGACAACTCATCAATCCCGTCCAAAAGCTCTGTCGGCACTTCAACAGAGTGAGAGTAAGCTGACCTTCCATTGTACCGCAATAGGCTTGCGATATGTGCCATGAAATCACTCATCAGCTCAATTTTCACCTTCTTTTCCTTGCGCTTTGCAGCCAGTCCTTGAACATCAGCTGCGTTACTTTTTCTTTTACTCATTTTTTAACTATTTAAATTGTTAAACATATCGTTATACACACCGATGACATTATGCGCAATTCTGGTCATCTGGGCATCGGTCATGTTCTGCTTGTTGAATCTGAAATCCAGCCCCTTCATGTAGTCAGAGTGCTTGATGTAAAGACCTTTGCCTCTGGCAAACACTGCACATCGTTCGCCCGCATGTAACCTCTCTCGCTGTAGTCCACAGCCCATTCGTGCCTACCCATATACGGGTCATAGCCCTCATAGAAGAGGTAGAATGCCCTGTTACCACTAACCAGATGATTTCTCAACTGGCTCTTAATTACTCGTGTGAATATACCCTTCACACTGGGTTCCGAAATTATTACCATGGAAATTAAAATTAAAATGTAACATTATAAACCTATACAGGAGAACTCATTTCTGCTTCTGCGAAACAAATCTCATTGGCTAAGAACACGTCCTTACTTTCAGTCAATTCATTGAGTAGGTGCTTAATCACTGCTACCGTCCAGCCGTTCCCTAGCATCTTATACCTCTGGCAATTGGATATTTTTTCACCATTAACACCGTGTGCTGTGTAACCATCAGGCAAGGTCTGCAATCGTTCACACTCCATTGGTGACAACCTTCGATACAGACTGTACTGCTCATCAGTGTCCCTATTGTGTGGGATGTAGGGGCAATGGGGTGGCTGTTTGTAATAGCTTGCAAGCAACGGTTTGCTCTTGTTATCCCTGTGGTCTGACTTCCAATCGTAGTTGCGTAGGAATCCCTGCCAGTGCTTCTTTGTTAGATAAAGACAGGTGTCCTCATCTGCCCCAGATTCAACGATGTCGTTAATCGCAAGGGTGTTGAAGGATGGCACTTCGTCAATTCGTAGGTTCGTCCAATAGATGCGGTCACGGGTCTGAGCTGAGAATAGATTGCTGTTGATGTGAACTCCCTCAACTCCCAAACGTTCATTGATGATTTTTTCGCACTCTCTGCCCATCTTGACGTTTTCAAGCAGGAACTTGACACTGGGGTTGACGCTTTGGATGTGCTTCAAGATGTCAAAGTAGAACAGTATCAGCTTGCTTCTCTCATCACCAAAGCAGAGCCGTTTGCCAGCAAAGCTGAACCCTTGGCAGGGAGAACCTCCGATAACAAGGTCAATGCTGCTCCAGTCAATCTGCCACTCTTGCCACCTGGTCACATCACCTAACTGAATTATGTCAGGATGATTAGCCATTGCAACGCTGATTGCGAACTTGTCAATCTCACTAGCATAATAGTTAGTGACCTTAACTCCTGCTTCTTTAAGAGCCTGATAGCCACAGCTCATACCGTCAAATAAACTCAGAATGTTAATTCCTTTTGTATTATTTATTTTTAATGTAGTTTTCATATGAGGAAAATTGTTAAGTTTCAAATAAAAATTTACTTATGTCGCTGATTTCTAATAATGTACGTGTGTACACGAGGACGGTTAGCGGCTAACCTTTAGGGCGTAGTTCCCCCTTGCAGCAGCTTTTTGGGCTGTTGTCAGAACTTGATTTGTAAAGGGGTTTCCTTGCCTTTTCAGCTCAACCAGACTGAGCCAAAGGCTAATGGTTATGAGGTGTCAAATGGTTGGGGTTCAACACTCCTTGTTGCCTGCAATCGGTGGTACTCAAAATCAGTCTTTCTCATTATGCTATTTTTTTATTATGAATTTCAACATCATAGCGAAGCATCCTCAGACTGTAGTCTTCCTCGCCTACCAGTTCATTGTATGAAGTCATCACCTCACGGTTCTTGCCGTAGAGCAGAGCACAAAGAGCAATCGCAAACATCACATCCTTCTTCTCCACATTATAAATCGTGTATGTGTGTGTGAAGTTCAGACCATCCAGGCTATAGCCTCCAAGCATCACCTTGGTCGCAGGGTCATACTTGTAACCCCACTGCCCGTTGACGAGCTTCTGATTTGGATATGTCTCTGCTGGCTGCTTCATACCTTATTTATTATAAGAGGCGAACTCCTGACGATTGGCATATACAAGCTCTGCCCAAGCAAGCTGCTCTTCTGTGAGGTTCAGCTTGATGCCTACCTTCTTCTGGATGTCCTTGACCTTGGAAGGGTCAAGCTCACCTCTGAGGATGCTTTGGGCAATCTTGGTTGCTAACTTTTCTGAAGTTGTCATCGTCACGAGTCATTTTGTTATTAACTTCTTGGCACTGGACTTTCCTGTGTTGCAGTTCCACCTTTTCATATTCGTGTACGCTTGTGCGTAGCCTGTATGTGTGAAGGTTTCACGCTGCAAAATTAGACACAAAAATTGGATTAAAAAATTGGATTGGATTGGACTGAATTATAGTCAATCCAACCAATTGTGTTAAACAATCCAAAGACATTTTGTGGTATTGAATATATTACCTATCTTTGTAACCAAAACTCAATCATTATGGAGAATAGATACATAACAGACACAGATTTCTTACCCAAGGAACTTACCCACTTTCACGGCTGGTTCCCCAATGAAATCACAGATGACTTGTACCAAATTGCATATGGTGTGTTCAACTCTTGCGCCTGTCTTTATGATGTTTACGGGCTTGTTACGTCCATAATCAACAGGCAGAAAATTCCTGCACTAAGAAGATTCAAACTTCTTTCCTGGAAAAAAAGTCTTGAATCTATCGTAAAAAGTCTGAATACCAATTACAGCAAAGACTATAGAGTGATTATATATATTCCTTTCATGGATTACGAAAAATCCCTCTCCGAAGCGATTGACTGCTTTCGCCTGGCAATATTTACAATTGATGAAGCGTTGAATGGTATCGAACCTTCTATCCCAGAACCCCAATCCATTCCTGCTGTTCCAGACATTAAAACGCTCTTTGAAAAAACATTTTCATTTTTAATTGACCCGTTTAACAACATTGGTAAGGATGTCGAAGAAGATGAAGAATCTGGACTACGAAGATTAGCCAGAGCCGTTTTAAAGGAGTCTTTCGTAAAAGACGAAATGTACAGAAGAGGCATTAACTTCATTACGATAAACAATGAAGAAATTGAAATCACACCATCCCAGTTCTACCATGAGCCAAACAGATACAAAGAGACATTCATTGAAAAAGGAGAAATCCAAGAGCCTAATATGGATGAATCCGCCCCCAAACCGATAGTTTCTCATACTCTTGACTCCTTTGACCCAAGGTCAGAATATACGAATGTTCGAACTACTGTTATGTTCCATATGCTTTCAAGTTTTGTTCCCGTAACAAAGGAGAATAAGTATCGGGTTATGGCACTTTTCAACTATGCTGTTGGCAAGGTCTATGACATTAAGAAACCAAAACAGGAAACCAGAGACAATGCGGTGAGAAAGTACGTGGACAATTGCATTGCCAACAGGCTGCCTCCAAGCAACACTCTTGACTTTTGCAATACTGTAAAGAAGCGTCTTGTGGAATACGGTTTTGAAGTGCCAAGCATTATTGAGGAAGGGACTGAGGTAAAGAGACACAATGATTTTCACTGAGTCGTACACCATGCTCATGGAGAGTTCAACACCCTCTCCATGAGCCTGTCGGTTTCCTTCTCGCAAGCGTTCTTTATCATGTAGCCAACCAGTCTGTAGTCTGAAATGTCGCTGAAGCCTTCAAGCTCCTGGTAGAGCCTTTCCCTGGACTGCTCGATGTCGCTTTCACTCTCTGGTATCTTTTCCTTGAATTCCTGTCGGAACCTCTTAAGGAAGTGCTTCTGGAGTTCACTGAGGCTTGAGGGTCTGGGGGCATCCTCATGGGGCTGGAGTGTGCTTGAACCTGCTGCTTGACCTACTTCATCATGGAGTCCTTCACCCGAAGGTTCTTGATTATCACCAGTAGGTATTTCATTATCCTGGTATTCACTAGGGTCTTCCTTTCCCTCATTCTCATTCTTCGAATTCGGTTCAGTCATACCCTCTTCACATTCTCTTTCAAGTTCTTTATTAGAATCTTCTTTTAAAATATCATTTTTAGTATTTCTATTTTTAATATAGGTTTTTGTTCCAAATAAATCCTCATCTAACCCAGCACCTTCTGGTATACCCTCTTCTGCAATAGACTTATCTTCAATAGACTTACCAGAACTATTATAAGAAGGAATAGACTTACCAGAACTAGACTGTAATATACTAGACTGTACTATAGTACTAATGGGCTTTTCAGAAGATTCTGGCTCTTCAAGCTCCAGGTTAAACAGCTCGGCAAAAGTCTTCCTCTTCAACGGCTTCATCATCTGTTTGAAGTTGATTCTGTACTGTGAGGCATTACCAAGTCCAGTACCGATAATCCTGTCAACCAGGTTGTAGTCCTGGAGCTGTCTGAGGGCTTTCTGCAATTGGGTTCCGCCGACGCATGCAATGGCGGCTAGTTCCTTGTTGCTAATAATGACTATCCCAGATTCTTTTGCTGGTGAATTCAAGTACCAATCACATAATGCAGCCAATACCTTCTTGGTTGCAAGTTCAAGTTCTGACTCCAGGATGTTGGGAGGCAGTACCTCATTCATTCTTTCTTCTGTTATCTTCATAGCAGTTATCCTTTTAAATTAAATCCTAATAATAAAGGGAAGGAGAGGATACTCCAGCTCCCTCCCAAACTTATGATTAATGTAGAATTTATCTGTATAGTGCAAAGATATATTTTTTTTTTGAGAAAAACAAGTTTCTGGGGAACTTTTCTCAAAAATAACTCTTACTAAAATATTGTGTATCATAGGTTTACATCGTTTTTGCCCTCGACTTCTGCTCTGATACGCAGTGCCGTGTAGAAGTTGCAATGAGCCTTCTTCAAGAAATCACATACCCTAACAGAACCCGTCTCTTTCAGCATGGACACATATTCACGTCTTAGCCTCTCTTTATTTTCCTGGCTTTTGGCTTGCATCATACGCTCACGGTTGAATTTACCAGCACTTAGGGCATTTGATTTCCTATATCTCGCCCTCGTAATTTCATTAGAACAGTTCTCCTTGTGGGTAACAGCTTCAAGGTTTTCCAGTCTGTTATTGCTTCTGTTGCAGTCCTTATGACTCACCTCCAGCCCTGGAGGTATCTCGCCATTGAACGCCATGTATACAAGGCGATGGAGATAGAGTTGCTTTATTTTGCCATCCTTATTGGTTAACTTGACTGTCCTGTAGCCGTTCTTGGCTCTGGTTGGGAATAGTTCCCTTCTCTTTAGAATCTTTCCATTGCTGGCTTCCTTCTTGATTCGAAATACCTTTGAATTTGAATGTATCTCATAGTTCGGAAACTCATTAAGTGTTACAAATTTCATTTATAATCATAATTTGTTTTTAGTTATTCAGCCTGTAAATGTCACTCCATTTGCAGCCCTATGATTATAAATAGTCCAGGATTTCAAAAAGTAATAGACTAATAAGCAAATGTACACGCATACACATGCACGCACATGCGTATACGCACGCACGCACATGCGTACGCTCGTAAAGCGTTGTTGTCATCCTTCCTGGCAGTTAATCCACCAGGATTAACCGAACTCAACAGCGGGCTTAAAAATGGCTCTTAGGATTAACCGAATACCCTAGGCACAGGAGGGGGTATGGGTGGGCTATGTCCCGACCACCCACACCCCCCCCCAGTTTTAACACATACATGGGGGCAACAGTTCTTTTTTTATTGTCGGAGTCCCAGAAAAAATTCTGGAGAAAAAAATGACTTTTTGAATGTAGCTTTATATTTATATTAAAAAGTAACATTCAAATGAGCAAAATGATTATAAGATTGTCAGAGGAAGAACTTAAGAAGATTATGCATGAATCGGTGAAACGAGCTTTGCTAAAGGAACACGTGGAGATGGAGAGAGAGATACAACTGGCTCACAAGACCATGATGAAAATGAATCCATTGCTAACCGACCTGGGACTGAGATTGAACGGCACAAGATTCAGATTGTTATACCAGGATGTGCGTGATAGCATAGTCGCCTTGAATAATGCCATGATAAACCATCTACGTGGGGAGGGCAAACAATGAGTTATTTCCCGATAGACACCAGCAATCCAGAAATGATAAATAAACAAAGTGTAGATATATCAATGACAGACAGACAAAAGAATATGAAATACGCTAGACACATGCAGCCCCATACAGATGAGAGCAAGAGAAAGATTTCAGAGAGCCAGCGTTCTAGGTACGATTACTACAGGAAAGCGGTTTCAAATATGATAACCGAAGACAGGGTACGAGAGATAATCACAGAAACGATTAATGACTACTTTAAAAATAATACCACAGAGGTTAAGAATAACAAACACAATAACATCCCACTATAGACATGAAGAGGAATAACAACACAGAGACAAACAAGAGAATAAAGGAGCTGGAGAAAGAAATCAATAACCTAAACACGGCTCTAGGCTATTCACATTCCTTGAACGAGGTTCTAAACACCAACTACGATAGGGTTAATAATGAACGAATCAATTACAGGCGTATAATTAAGTATCATAGCCTGCTGATGGTGCTCGCCAACCTACTAACCCAGAATGACGGAAAAACAGATATAAACAGGATTCTAAAGCAGAACATCCTGGACTTCTATAGGGCAATGACTAAGGATTTAATGGAGATTTCGGAAGATGAAGATGAGACATTCGATGACGAAGAGTATGAAGAGAATGCAGAGAGTAGAGAGGATGAGTTTTAGTCAGCTCTCAAAGAACGAACAGATTGCGCTCTACTTGCATGACCATCCTCTTAGCCAAAAACTCATGCTGTACATAGCCACGCACTACATGAATATAGGGTATATCCGCAAGCGAATTAAGGAACTATACCCGAAGATTGTTAAGAACAACATACAAGACAATAATTTCGTGATAATTCCAAGTCATTATGAAGAAAAATAATAGTAAGAAGGGGTTCGCTTCGGTTGGACAGCCACTATTTACTAATCAAGACTTTCTTGCGTTTTTCAACAGTCGTATCTCCGAACTGATTAAAAGAGAGGTCGAACAACAGTTCTCAGATATGCTGTGGAAATAGCCGTTATATGCACGCATCGTAACCCGCTATGAATCAACAAATTACAGCACCATTTCCTCAAAATTCCTGGTTTATACAGGTTTCCCCAGGATTTTGGGTGGTGCTATATACATGAAAAAACGCATCCCTCTTCATGAGATAAATAAAATTCCAGCACCATAGAAACAGTGTTGGATTCATGATATACATATTTAAGAAAGGGTAGTCCGTTTGGGCTACCCTTACCTTTTACATATTAATTGCCATGTTGCAGTAGCTTTCATCAATAATGTCTGCATACTGCTTACTATCGACTTTGATATACTTCAAGAAGTTTGCTTCCGTTGTATGACCACTAATAGCCATGATAGCCCTTGTAGGAATTTTACGCAAGAACATATTTGTACAAAAAGAGCGTCTGGCTGTATGATTAGTGATGAATTTATACTTTGGTTCTTGTAGTATAACTTCTTTTCCACCTTTTATTCGATGCAATATCATCGGCTCGTCTATATGGGCAAGTTCACCACATTTCTGAATCTGCTTGATGGTCTTAGCCTTATCTACGCTCATAGGCAACTTCCCGTCATACTTCTGTATTATATGTTGCACCATTGGATGAATCGGGATTATAACATCCTTCATGGTCTTATGGGTTGTTACATTGATTCTATCCTTCGTAATTAATGATTTAGACAAGTCATGCCAATCACCATACCTTAATGCCGTCCAGCAAGCGATAATAAACAAATCCCTGGTTTGTTCAATATTACTCTTCGGGTCTATCTGCTTCTTTACTTCTGCATTTGAGAAATCAATATCATATAGTCTCTGGATTTCGTCTTCTGTAAGATATATGTTATCTACGTCATGGGCTTTAGTAGGGTACTTGTGGAAATACTTGTCAGTCATTAATCCTTCTATTTCAGCATCTGATAGCCATACCTTCATTATACTATACTGGCTCGCTATCGTATTGGCTGCGAAACCCTGCTCATTCATCCATGCAGTGAAGGATTCCTCGAATCTTCGGTTAAACAATTCCCAGACTATCTTTTTGTGTTTCTCCTTACAATACTGCTGTAATCGATGAAGAGCATTATTGTGGTTATAAATCGTGCCGCTGCATAATGTTCGCTTGGTCTGCTTATTAACCATCGTAGCCTTACGGCTAATATAGTCTTTAATAAACTCCTCAGCATTCATACGGATGGTCGCCTCTTTGCCTCGTATTTTACTGGCAAGAAACTTCTCAAAAGTCTTTTTAGTATAGGGAAGAGGGGTTGACATTAAATCCGACGAACAAACAGCATCTGCATAATCACGGCAGAAGCCAAGAATTCTTCTTAATTCTGAATTTATACGGGCATTTTCATCCCTCACTGGTTGAGGCATGTTACTACCCTCAATAGCTTTACCACCTCGTTGACTTCTTGGAGGCTTATCCCAGTATTGTTCTTCAATACGTAAGCCAGTATAGACCCTTGCACGTTCATTTTTTATTGTCGTTGTGAGCCATATCTGCCTTTTACTATTCTCTCCTGCTTTCTTTATAAGGTTAAAATTAACTCTCATCTTAAAAGCATTACCAACGTTAATGATGTTTTCAATCATTTTTTACATACTTAAAAGTTTAACAATGTTTTTCTCTGTCTTTCATGGTCGCTATCTAGAATACAACCTTTCGGGGCAAAGATATATATTTTTTTTCTTAATTCAAAATTTCAAGATATATTTTTTGCAAAATTACAAAAAAACAACCATTGCTGCAAATGAACAAAATCATACTGGTGTCAAAAACTGGTGTCAAAAAACAATCCTTAACATTTTTGTAAAAAATAACTAAAACATGTGATAAGCTACTGAAAATCAATGCAAAACAAAGCCCCAACCGTTAAGTTGAGGCTTCTGTATATAGTTCTAAAAGGCTGGAAAATAGCCTAAAAATTACTCCCACTCGATGGATTAAAACCTATTGTACATAGGCATTCCCAAAGAATTAACCCCATATAGTGGTCGTTTTTAGGGGTCGTATTTAACATTTTTGTTCATGCTCATATTCAATGAGTTATGCAAAGATAAGCAATTTATTTTCATCTGAGTTTATTTGCAGTTCTTAATCCAAAAACATTAACGATATTTAACCATACCCTTCCCCTTAGCACCTACACTTGCCCCTATTTGTATTTATAAGGTATGTCACCCATTGCCTCTTTTATGAACTGTAGTTCACTATGTCAAACCTTCTGTGTGCTCCCGATTCCTGGGAAAAATATGACATATTCTCAGAATCGGTCCCTTCCATATTGGGCATAATCCACCTTTTTATCTTCCATATAATTCCCATGCCCTTGGAGTAGGTGCTTTAAGCGCAATGAGAGAATATAAAAGATAATATGGTCACTGTTCTGATACAGTGCAGCACACTTTGCTGCCTCTTCCACCTACATTCTGTAGGCACTGAGTCGTTCCCATCCCTATCAGTTTTTAACAGCACTATTGGGCTCTTGTCCTTATTCGCTTTCGCTCTGGAATCAAGGGGCGTTTGGTGTCAACGTTGCCCTCACATCAGACAAGAAATAGCGGAGTGTACATGCTACTTTTTTGTTGGTGTAGCCTCAACCATAGTTTCTTTTAAGGTATTCAGACCCTTGTTGCAGTAGGTTAAACTAATAATAACTACTTGGACTTTTGCAACTCTTTTTCATCCTTATATTACAAATAATAATTGACAAAAGATAAAAATTCAATAGAATGACTTATCTTTTTTGAAATATAAACTATTTATTATATGAAGTAAGTCATATAACCAACTCATAATATAAATATATCAACAAAATAAAAAGTAGTATGAATAATCAAAATATTTGTCAAGTGCAGCAAAAAAAGGACAGACATGGGGCAAACAATCCCATGTACGGGAGAACTCACAGCCAAGAATCACGTAATAAGATGAGCCGAGCAGCTACGCTTAGAAACCAACTGTACAAACAATGGAAGGACAACCAGCCACATTTATCAATGGACGAGTTCCTTGGTAGTCAGCCTATGAGGGAATACATCAGTTCAATCATAAAAGAAGAAATAAGTAAGTTGTTATGAAACCATCCAAGGGAATAATCAGACAAAAATACATTGACATGGTCAAAAGATACGAGAACACAAAAGACTTAGCTAAGAAGATACAGATGAAGTACAAGTTCATGGATTGGATTATAAACGCAAAATTTTCGTTGACTGATGCAGAGCTCGAATATCTACAGCTGTCTATCTGCTATGTGGAAGATGTCAATTACTAATTCACGCTCAGTAAAATCACTTGTGCAGCCTCAACGTTGCACAAGTTCTTTGTATATGGATATTCAGCACTGTACAAGTGCAAGAAATAACAGTTTGACGTCTTTATCCTCGCTCGGCATGTTCAGATTTGCGAATGCCACGATTACCACTTTTTGAGAGCAGCACCCCCTTACGGATGATACACTTCTTGTTTTGGTAAGGATGGTCATACGACAACTTGTAATTGCGTAGGCTTGCATAAGTGATACCAAGCTCTTCGCTCGTATAGAACTCGTACATGTTGGCTATTGAGCCATAATAGTGGTGCTGACCATTGATTTCAAGGTGAATAACAGTTCGTTCCCTCTCCATAATCCTTCAATTTTGGTACAAAGGTAAGCAAAATATTGCAAAATTCAAATAGAAGTCATAAAAAGTTCATCCTTTTAACTGGGTTTAACGCTGGATAGTTGCATATATTAAATAAATGTCGTAAATTTGCACTGTAATCAGAAAATAACAAGTTTACAGCATGATGTACTCAAAAAATAACGTGTTATCAAAAATAGCAAATATATCTATCAACAAGTTCAAAAAGTGATACGAAACATGTTCAACGATTTATCAAAGATTAATATGAAAACAGCAGTCATCTACAGTAGAACAAGTTCAAGCGGCTACCAAGCCCATCGTCAAGACACAACAAGACAAGTGAAAGACCTCAGAGCATACGCAGATTATGCACAGATGGACGTGGTCAAGGTTTATGAGGAAAATGTTAGCGGTGCAAGCAAACAGAAACCCACACTTGTTGAGGCTATCGACTACTGCAAGCGTGAACATGTTGACATGCTACTCGTCAGTGAGCTCAGTAGAGTGGGCCGTAATGCTTTCGAAGTGCTTGCAACGGTGAAGGAGTTGGTCGATAACAAGATAAACTTGTTCATGCAGAAGGAACAATTGACCTTGCTCGATGAAAAGGGTGAGCCGACACTTTTTGCACCTATTATGATTGCCACGCTCTCAACATGTGCGCAATTGGAACGAGATAGCATCAGTTTTCGTCTCAACAGCGGACGCAAGCAATACGTGGAGAATGGAGGTCAGTTAGGACGTAAGAAGGGCAGCGTTAAGACACGTGAACAGAAGGAAAAGGAGTACAAAGAAGTGCTTACCTACCTACGCAAAGACTACAGCATCCGTGTTACTGCCAAACTTACCAATGTCAGTGTCGCAACTGTACAAAGACTGAAAACAGAGTTCGAATTGTAGAGAAATAGCAGTATTGTGTGAAATTTTGTAAAATTTTTGCCCGTATTGAGCGTTCTTCCAGAAAAATTGCGTATCTTTGAGGCGCATTCCTAAATGGGATTGCAGACATGTTGAAGAAAGCGCATTCGCTTATTCTGACCGTGTGAACTTGGACACTTCACATTCAGCCGCAAGGCTGATGCTAAATCAGAATAATAGGAAGGACGCTCTCTTGGTGTGTATTCGTTTTGTACGATATACATCCAAGTGGGGCATGTTCATTTTCCTTATCTGTTTAGCAAGGGAGTCCAAGCCCTACACGGAGGATGAGGCAGATGGTGGCTCCACTTTTTTCGTATGCCTTTAGACAATAACTATTAACCGCACTCACTGAGCCTAAAGTGCAGAAATGTTATTATGGGCAAGAATATTTCTTTAAACGAGAAAGTTAAAAAAGAATTATTGCACGTATTTGAGAATTTGAAGGATGATTATGTTCCGAACTCTGCTGACGGTGTGCTCATTGGGTTGAAAATAAAGGATGCGATAGAGAAAAACACTTTAACGACAGATAATCTCTTGGAACTTAAGAAATGCGAAAAATACAATAAGATTGTCAATATTTTAAGGGCGGCAAATCTCAATTTGGATTTATCAATCTTTGAAAACAAGTAGCATGAAATACTTACCCAATACAAAGACATGTGTAGTCTCAGAAGTCTTTTTGGGGTTGTTCTGCCTTGTTTGTGGGTGTGCCATCTATCTGCTATTTAGAAGTAGAACCCTCAACCTATACCAATGGTGTGAAGCAATAGGGTTGTCTGATGTGATAGATACACTTCGAGAACATGTTCAAAATTGGAGTATTTCAGAGTTCATTAAGTTCAGCCTCCCCGATGGTCTGTATAGTGCAGCTTATATTTTTATTATAGATGCCATTTGGCACGTTGGTAACCCACCCACGAAATATATCATCATATCATTTGTGCCTTTTGTTGCCATCGGTAATGAGATTTTACAATTTTTTGGTTTTGCCAAGGGAACCTTTGATATTTACGATTTGGCTTGTTATGCTCTCCCACTACCTATATACATAACGATTAAATTATTAAACAATAACACGTTCACCCAATTAAAACATATCCGCTTATGAAAAGAATATTTTACTCAATGTGTATGATTGCCCTCTTTAGCATTGGATTTGCCGCATCAGGCGAATCAAAGGACGAGACAAAAAGTGCTTCCTCACCAGTAGAGGAAAGTGTAGAGGATATAGTTCAACAAAGTGAGTCTGAACCTAAAGAAATCCAACTAATAGGCTCCAAAGATGTTAGCGAAGTAGAGAAAAAGATTGCAGGTACAATATGGACATATACGGAAGAGGGAAGTATCTATTGGACGAAACTTGAATTCGCAAATGATATGTGTAAAGTGTATGAAGCTATGCCACAAGACGGGAAATGGAAGTTTTCACATAGCACACCATACTATGTTACTGAGAAAAGACTTGAAGATGGCCACCGATATGTTTTTGTATATCTTCGATATGAAAAGGACGGTAAAGAACTACCTTATCCTATGGGAATTAATATAACTGATGGCTCCTTCATTTACGGTGCAATGGGAGCAATTGGTTATATTCGTCAATCTGACTATATTTGGGATTAATAATAATTGTTTCACTTTTAAATTTTAAGATTATGAAGAAGTATTTTTATTCAATGGTGGTAATGGCAATCTTTGCCATTGGTTTTGCTGCATCTGGTAATGAAGGAGGAAGCGATGAGAAATGTGGTACGTATAAAATTGTTGACAAGAGCGGCTCTGTTTTTCACCTAACACTTAATGAAGACGAGTCGGGGACAATAACTACAGCAAGCAATTCAACTTATTATTGCAGTTGGTATGTTGATGGAATTAATCATTGTATAATAATAAATTTTTCCGACGAAATGCCCACCATCGCTTTCCCAGGAGGTACTAATAATAATGTCTTATGGACTCATTGCTTGAAAAATGGCTTCTTTTACAGAGGAGAAGATGCTCTTAGCGCAAACAATCCCAATTGGAGGCTTAAAGCAGAGAAAATCAAGTAATTAGACAGCAAGTTTTACTAATAGACACATTATGGGTAATCAAACAGTAAAGCAAACATGGTGGCCAATAATTTGCGCCATATTCTATCTGCCATTTATCGTCTTCTTCTATGTGGGGAAAAAGTGCAACGATAAAAAATGGACAACCATTGGTGCTGTGTTTTTAGTCTTGGTTGGTGCGTTGTTCTCTATGTATGAGCAATTCCAAAATGAGACATGGTTTAAACTACTACTTGCAACATATTGGATATGTGGTTTGGTTCTTGCTCGCTATTCTTGGAACTCATATCGAAAAGAAGGTGCATGGTGGCCATTCTTTTGTGCCATTTTCTCTTTGGCATTTATCGTTTTCTTTTATATAGGAAAGAAGAGCGATAATAAGAAGTGGCAGACTTTTGGCATCATTTATCTTGTCGTATTTATCGCATTGTTTGCTTCATTAGCACTAATTCCAAACGAATTAATCACGATACTGCTCACTGCATATTGGGTATGTGGTTTAGTTCATTCTTGTATTTCATGGAAAACATATCTAAGAGAGTACCAAGGATGAAGTAATTTGCTCAAAAACTGAGGTGGGCCGGGAACGGCTCACCCCAGTTTTGCTTCGAGTTCGGCAATTTCCTTGTCGTACTTCGCTTGTTTTTCCTCGTACTCCTTCTGTTTCTGTTGACGTTCGAGTTTGAGGCGTTCAAGGTGCTTGCGGTCGTTATGCTCGACAAGTTTAACGCACTTTTCAGCATAAGCATCCAACAAGTCACTGAAAGCCCTAATTTTCTTCTCATCAGTCCACAGTTTGTTGTCAACGCAATCAAGACCTTCGAGGATTTCGGCATACTTCTTGTAGTATTCCATGGCCTTGACACGTTCCCCCTTCTTGCCCTCGTTAAGCTCACGCAGGTAGCGTCGTGCGCACTTGTAACGTACATCCACATCCTCGGTATGTTCGAGGTGTTTAACTTGTTCCTTACTAAAGCTCTTGTACATGTTTTTCATCATTACGAGCTTGTCATCCTTTGATAATCTTTTGGACATAAAATTAAAAATTTAAGTTAGTAATATTTCAAAAAACACTGTAAACAACATGTTTACATGTGCAAGAATATAGAAAAAATATTTAATTCCAAAATTTTCATAACACACTTTAACGAATAAAGCCCAAATTCCCGCAGAAACTTGGACTTGTTCATTGCTTTGGCTACACAAGTGTAGGTTGAGGCTACTCAAAATATTGTTGCATCAACTCAGCATTTTCTTCACGTGTTACCTTTATATATTTCATGAAGTTTGCTTCGGTAGTGTGCCCCGTCATTTTCATGATGCCGACAGTGGGTGCTCCCTTCAAATATAAGTTGGTGGCGAAGCTCCTTCGAGCAGTATGGCTCTTTATTAACTCATACTTCTTATGTTTAGTGCTCGTAACCTTACCACCTCTATTCTCCTTCACTATCACTTCATCGTTTATCTCTGCAAGCCTACCCAATTCCTTCAGATGCTCAATGAAACGTGACTTATAGCACATCTGAGGGAACTTACCTTCATACTTAGCGTATAATTCCTTGATGTAGGTGTGCATGGGTATCGTAACCTTCTCAGAAGTCTTTTCTGTCACAATGGTAATTGTCGGCTTTTTAGCCTCAACGTCAAACAATGCTCTATCAAGATGATTGAGGTCACTCTGTCGTAAACCCGTCAAACATCCTATAATAAACAAGTCTCGTGTTTCCTCTATTCTACTCTTAGCATCTATGACACCCTTACTCATCAGCGCAGGTATATCCAAAGCGTAGAGACGTGATATTTCATCCTCAGTTAAGTAGATATTATCCACATCTGCTGATTTGCTCTGATATGATTTGTAGGTATCGTCCTTTATCAGTCCTTGATGTGCAGCCTCGTTCAGCCACACCTTCAACACAGAGAAAGACGCAGGGATGGTATTGCTACGATAGTTCTTGCTGGTATAAGCCCAATTGATGAAAACGTCTTGAAACTGCCTATCAAACACTGAGAAATCATCCTTCATGTACTTCTCTGCAAAGAATGACTGAAAACGCCTCAACACAGTCTTGTGATGCCCTACAGTACGGTCTGAGATAAACTTTCGTGTTCGTGGGTCAACTCTCTTGTGCATGTTGTCAACATACGACTGAAAGAACTGTAAGGGCGTGATTTTCTTCTTCTCTTCCTCCCTAAGTTCACCATTTATTTGGTTTTGAATTATCTTCTGTATTACTTGCTTGACATAATCAGAGTCAGAGTATAGGTATTTACCTAACTTTTGAAAGATATTAGGGTTATCAAGATGAAACGGATGCTCCTCGAATAACTTTTTCAAAGAGGCATCTAAAGTGTCTAAAAACTTATTAAGACCTCGACTCGCACGATTGATACGGTCTGGGTAATTGGAGGCTATTATACATCTCTTTTGCTTATTATCCCATGCCTTTACGTATGCAACTTGTTGGGTCGAGACCTTGATACGTTTATCCAAATAGACTACTAAAATAACTAACGACCACTCATCTGTCTTGCTTTTCAGATTGTAGTTCAAATTGATATTTCCCTTTTTACTTGCCATAATCCTTAGAATTTGCTGCAAAGGTACGAATAAAATTTGAAACCACCAAACTTTGGTGGTCGTAAGGGGTCGTTTTTGGTGGTCGTTTTTGGTGGTTTTGTACAAAAAGACCACTATTCTGATAATCAATAGATTACGTAAAATAGTGGTCTAAATAACTGATTTATAATGAATTTATAATAATCTTCTCAGCATCCAAAAGGGTACTGTATTATTCCCACTCGATGGTTGCGGGTGGTTTTGAGGAAATGTCGTAGCAGACGCGGTTGACGCCACGGACCTTGTTGATGATTTCGTTGCTGACCTTCGCCAGAAAGTCGTAGGGTAGGTGAGCCCAGTCGGCAGTCATCGCGTCGGTAGAGGTGACAGCACGCAGGGCGACAGGATTCTCGTAGGTGCGCTCGTCGCCCATGACACCGACGCTACGGACGGTGGAGAGGAGGATGGCACCAGCCTGCCAAATCTGGTCGTAGAGCGATACCTCGATTTCGCCGTCGGTCATAGCGGCAGGAATGCCAGCGGCCAGTACTCTGCGGGCCTCTTCGCCCGAGAGTTTCACCTTATATTCGCGGAGTCCGCGGATGTAGATGTCGTCGGCATCCTGCAGGATGCGCACTTTCTCGCGGGTGATGTCGCCCAGGATGCGGACGGCAAGGCCCGGACCGGGGAAGGGGTGACGCGTGATGAGGTGTTCGGGCATCTGCAGCTGACGGCCTACGCGACGTACTTCGTCTTTGAACAGCCACTTCAGGGGTTCGCAGAGCTGGAGGTGCATCTCCTTGGGCAGACCGCCCACGTTGTGGTGGCTCTTGATGACCTTGCCCGTGATGTTGAGCGACTCGATGCGGTCGGGATAGATGGTGCCCTGAGCGAGCCATTTGGCATCAGTAATCTTCTTGGCCTCGGCATTGAACACTTCGACGAAGTCGCGACCGATGATCTTACGCTTCTGTTCGGGGTCGGTAACGCCAGCGAGGTCGGCAAAGAACTTCTCACTGGCATCGACGCCAATGACGTTCAAGCCCAGCACTTTGTAGTCGTCCATGACCTGCTGGAATTCGTTCT
>Ga0247611_10004213_pt1 | contig 20191 bp, 16 predicted proteins | sample 177DNAGHGhighgp2_FD_192422 | JGI IMG/M metagenome (GOLD analysis project Ga0247611, IMG submission 192422) | Sheep rumen microbial communities from Palmerston North, Manawatu-Wanganui, New Zealand - 1770 DNA GHGhigh gp2 | ecosystem: Host-associated > Mammals > Digestive system > Stomach > Rumen...
AAATCTACTTGATGAACCTGACCTTTTGGTTTTATTTCCTTAATATTATTTTCATTTTTCTTTAAAAATTTAAATATTTTAAGATTGTTTTCTTCTGTCTTATAATAATCATAGTGTGAATCATTTGGTTTATTTTTAAGATAAGATAAATTATCCAAGATGTGTTTTTTATCTCTAATAAAAGCATTTAATGTCCATTTTTTATTTTCTGCGTGAAAAATTTTATATTCATTATATAATTTCCATATATTACTCTCTGGTTTATATATATCATTTCCTATTTGTAAGAAATATGTTCTATCAGATAAATTTATACGATAGTTGTCGGCTACGTCTTTATCTTTTGCGTAATATAAACCCCAGCCGTGAGCAGCGTGTCCTTCACCTGAACCAATGGTATCAAGACTTGGAACATCATAATCTACTTTAGAACCAGCATAAGCAGGTTGTTCTTCTAGCTCTTCTTCCTCTTTAATTGGTTTAACCATATTTTTAAGAGTTTTTTCAATATCAGATGTATTATAATACTTGTTTAATATAGCTTTAATACGTTCTCTATCCAAGAAATTACCATCATAATATTCTAAAGCGTCTTTAACTTCTTGGTCATTATATTTTTTAATAGCTTTTTTACATTGTTCAATCTTGTCCTTATCTCTACCACAAGCTTGAATCTCATAATAGTAAAGTAAAGTTCTACATAAATCCATAAACTTCTTAGAATCTTTATAAAAATCAAATTTATAGGTTTCTTCTTGATTATTACGATTACAATATAAATAAAATGTTCTGGTGCCATAATCAACTGATACTTTTACATCAGAAAAAGCACTCAATAAATCATCAACTTCAAAATAAGGCTTATTATAAACCTTAGCTTCTGAAATAATATTATCAATCAAGTTATCATAAACCGGAGCGTCAGAGGTTGTTTTTTTAACTTCTGAAACGAAATCTTTTAAGAATTGGTTAGTATCAATACTAATGTCAAAGTTTGGTTCTACGGCTTCCTTAAGAGTTTTAAGATAGCTTTCAAATGATTTCTTATATTGTGGTTTATTTGTAAGATATTTTTTATAAGTATTATCAAAAGATTCTGATAATTTAGAAATTACTTCAAATGATTTATTTTCTATAAGATTAGAGAGTATTCTGACCTCAACCTTATCAGCAATTTGTTTTAATGTATTTTGAATATTTTTTGTTTTGAAATCTTCATTCTTAAAAATTGACAATGATTGGTGAGTTCCAGACATTTTATAAGTAATTCTTGTTTAATTCATATCCATATTTATCATTTTTTCAGGCAAAATGACGAATTTGAAAGTTAGCACCAATATTTAATAAATACATATATATTAAATATTGGTGCTAAGGATATAGTTTTATGACTATTCGTATGGGAAATGCTATAATAGCCGGTAGTAATGATATTGATGAAGCTTCTATTACGACTAATAGCTTAAATAAAATACAAGCAAGTGGTGTTATTGACCAAAATAGTGGTTCAACAACAATCAAATCATGGATTGGAACTTTAGCTGAGTATAATACTTTAATTGAAGATGGTTTAATAGATAGTAATACCCTTTATAATATTACAGATGATATAAATCCAGAACATCAAGATATACAACTCAATAATCCGTTTTCTCTGCTTGATTACAAATATTCAGAATATGAGTTAAATAACGCTTCTTGGCTGCTATCAAATGGACAATTTAATTCTGGTTCTGTATATCAGTCAGTATATGATTTACTGTTGCAAGAATTAAACGGAACTTCTAGCAGACTGCCTTATAAGTCTTATATCAATACTGTTGGTAGTCTTGTAAATACTGATGGTGTTTTGAGTGGATTTAGTGCTAGTAGTTATGCAACTTTGTCTAATGCTTTTAGTCCTAATTCTGATACGTGGGAGATTGTGCTTAAAATTAAAACAGGTTCTAACTATTCATCAACAAACTGTATAACTCGTATTTCTAATAGTTTATCTTCTTTGGCTATTGATTTATCAATAAACACAAGTAAACAAGCAAGATTGTCTTTATCTAGTAATGGCTCGTCTTGGAATATATCTCAAACAACAAGTACTTTTACCTTTGCAAATAATACTGATTATTTCTTAAAGCTAAACTTTACTGGTTCACAGTATGTATTAAGTTATTCGCTTGATGGAGAAAGTTATATAGATATAATTACAGTCACGAGTAGTGTGGCTGTTTACGCAAGTCAAAAAGTATATATCGGGTGTGTCGGATATGCTTCAACAGAATCTTTTTCAGGGACTATTAACTTAAACGAATCCTACATCAACATCAATGGTGAACGTTGGTGGACAGGTCGTAGAAAGATTATTACGAATGCTGGCGATTATACCGATACCGATTTTGTAATCAATACGACTGATACCACTTTCAGATTGCCAATTAAGGTATTGATGGCAGGAAGTAAGAGAGTAGCTGGTAACGGGATGGCGCTAGGTTTAACTAACGGAACTGTTAATGGCGGTATGGTACAGATTAAAGGTAATTATAATGGTCTTAACGCTAAATCAGCAGCATACGGCGAAGATTTACCGTATACTGATGCAGGTGCTATTCTTTTTTCACAAAATGATGGCGTTGGCGTTACAACAGACCCTGAAAAATCTGGTATTGAAGTCTCATCAACAGGTCTATACCTTTACTTCTATGTTGGTGAAACCATCCAAGATGCCAATATCATCGCTGCCGCTGGTGTGTTGACAGATGTAGCTAATTTGAAAAATGCTTCCAACTTTTCACAGACTGGTCTAAGCACTTTGTCCGGTCTTGGTATGCCAAGTGATAGGTATGAGGATTTGACATTAGGTGCATCTGGCGCAACTTATACAGCACCTGCCAATGGGTGGTTTTCAATTAATAAACAAATAAATGCCAGCGGTCAATATATTGCATTTTATAAGTTAAAAACTGGTAGAATAACGGTTAACACTAGTGATGATATTCAGTATGCGGTTGATAATAGCTATACAAACTCTGGCGGAGGAGTGAGTTTAATTATCCCAGTCAAAAAAAATGATATTATTTATGTTGGCTATAATGCAGGGGGAAATTTGGGGTTTTTTAGGTTTATTTATGCAGAGGGAGAAAACTAATGTTTACGGCAATAAAAAATAATAAAATTATCGCTTATAACAAAACCGGCAAATTTCCCCGTCTTGTATATGACAGAATTGAGGAAGTTGAAGATGCCGAGATGGTAGAAGTTGGTGGCGAGTTTGTGTTAAAGACTGATGACAAAGCTATTGCCAAACAAAAGAATGATGTTCGCGGGATTCGCAACTCATATTTAGCTACAACCGACATCTATATGTTGATAGATTTTCCTATTTCAGAAGAAGAAAAAGAAAATTATAAGACATATAGAGTATATCTTCGTAATTATACTGAGCAAGAAGATTGGTGGGAATCAGAACCACTTACTTATGAAGAATGGAAAGAAACTATCTAAAGTCCACAAATTTCTTTTACTTGTAAAGCTAAAGAACGCATAGTTTCATCTGAATCGATTAAACCGATTTCATATTTAATATTTGTATCAATTGGTTTAGCTACACCATTTGTTTCTCTGCGTTCATCAACTACTTGTCTTTTACCACCATCAATATAATAAAGTTTTGATGACCTTAATTCCATACTTAAAAAACTATTAAAATCAATGGATTCATCTTCTGCTGCTTTATATAAAAATTCTATATAACTATTTCGAGTGGGAAAAAATCCTGGTAAATCTAAAGATGCTTCTTTTTTATCTTTATAATACAAACCAGAAGCTGGTTCAATATAATCACATCTAGTATGATATTTTTTCTGAAACTCTTTAATATCAAATTCATCATTAAGGACAGCATCAATAAAAAATTGAGTCATTATAATTTCAGTATGTAAACCTAATTCAGGATAAAGCTTGTAAAGCTTAAGCATATTAGACTTCCATAACTCTTCCTTTTCAACAGTATGAAAACGATATGCGTTGTCATAAGAGGTACAAATTAAAATCTTATTCAATACTTCTAAATCCCTCATATGATTGAGAAATGGTATAAGATAATTGCCCATATTATAAATTAAGGCTGTTGTAATATAAATTTTATCCTTTTTACCATCTTTAACCATATTAGCACACTTGTCAAAGATTTTATAAAATAAATCTTTTACAACACTATCTCTTAATTCACAATCGAAAAATTCACCACCAATAAACCCAATCTCATTATATTCATCAACTTCTGGGTCATCAAGTTGTTTTAATATAAACTGTAATGATGATGATTTTTCTAAATCTTTTTGACCTTTATTACAACAGAATTTACAACCGTTATGACATTCTTTCCACATTTCAAATTGTAAAAATTTATTATTATTCTTAAAGCAATCCATTAAAACATTCCTTTAAATCGCAAATATAGCAAGAACCATTTTCTGAATATCTATTAAAATTAATCGAATGACCACATTTATTTTTTTCAGACATACATAGTTCATATTTTCCGTTATTATTTATATAAACTCGTTTTTCTTGGTCAAGAGATAAATTTTGAACATATTTACTAATATAACCTTCGTTTTCTTCTTCTACTGCTTGCAGAGCATTAAAAATATCTTCTCTACTAGCTGATAATTTTTTATCATATACAATATATGGAACTAAATTAACCCAACAACCAAAATCTTCCATTAAATTTTTTATTGATAAATTACCAGAATTGATTAAATCACAAACTTTTTTTGTTAATATTGTATTAGCTACCATATGTAAGTCTGAATAAACTCTTCTTATTTCTTTTAAATTCTTAATAAATATTTGCCTGATTTCTTCCGTTTTATATCTACCATCAAGGTCATAAGATGTTGTAAATCTAACCCTACTTAATAAACCCTGACTTTCAAAATTATCAAGCACTTTCTTCAATAATGTTAAATCCTCATATATAAGATTAGTATTTATATATAATAATTCAATGGTATTATTTTTCATATAATCAATTATATGATTATAAAAATCAAAGAGAACTACTTGGTCTGATAACGAATTTAAATGAAAAATCTCTCCACCAACTATTAACAAATGTGAACCTTTTAAAAATTGGTCAGATTCAATGAAACTCAAAACATTTTCAATAGCTTGTTTTCTTTGTGTTTGATTGTAAAGTTTTGGATTAGCTCTTTGAAAACAAAATTCACAATTATTATTACAATTTTCCCAAACTATAAACTCATATATAGGCATACATTTAGACATAAATCAGACCTTTCATTCTGATTAAGAATATATTTTTTAATTAAAAAAGTCAAAATTATACTGAATATTTGAACTAATTATTTGAACTAATTATTTTTTCAAAAGCAAGTTTATATAATAAAAACTTAAATAATCATTACCTTCAACCATAGGTTCAGTAGCTTCAATTGCAACCCATTTTTGACCATCCCATTGTTCAAGATATGCACCAGCACTTGACATAAAATCTGGATTTTTTGAAGATAACCTCAACTCACCTTTTTCAAACCATTGGTCTAATTGTTGATATGTCCAACTATCTGGCTTTCTACCCATAATATAATAATGTGTTCCACTACTATTAGATTCAAGATTATTATCATATATAAACTTTAATGCTTTACGAGAAGTATTTTTTCTGAATACTTTATATCTTTCTTTTGCAATTTTTAATTGTTCTTTTTGTTGTTTTTCTTCTTTCTTAACTTCATTATATGGTTTAACATAAGTTCCATTACTATCTTTTTTCTTTCTTACTTCCTCGCCATTTGGTAATATAAATGTATAAAAATCACCTTTTTCTTTAACCCAAATATTTTCATATTTTTGAACATTAGCCTTTGGATGATTTCTTGTTCCTGTCCAAATTATATATTCAACATTGGCTTTATATTTATTTTCATTATTTTGTGTTTTTTCTATTTTTTCAGATTTAGTAAAATCTTTCATTTCTTTATAAATTTGAATAAATTCATTTATTTCATCTTGGTCATAATCATTACTTAAATCTTCACCATTTTTTAACATTAAATAAGGAGTAATATCATACACATAAACTTCATTATAATGACTAGAATAATGATGCCATTCAGAAGAATAAATATATCTTCTTATGGCTTCAGATGATACACCCAATTTTTTAGCAGCAATAGATGCAGGATATTTACCCTCGTTTTCTGCATAAACAGCATTATTTGATTTAGAATATCCTTGATAACCTGCTTCCATAATGTTATTACTTTCACCCCATTCACCATAATTAAAGATACTTTTAACCTGATTTGTACCTTCACGAACAGCTAATGTAGATATTTCTCCATCGTGTTCTGCAAGTTCAATAGCATCATAACCAAGTTCCCAAATCTTGTTTATAGTTTCAGGGTTTTCAAAATATACCCAAGCACCAGACATTATTCTTTTTAAATGATTATTACGAGTTTCAATTTTCTTCTTAACTTCATTAAATTTATTTAAAGCATTAGTTAATATATTTTCTCTTTTTCTAAATTCTTGTTCCATAGCTGGGTCATTTTTATATTCGCTATGTTCTTCAAACCATTTGTTAATAATATTATTAACTTTATCATATTCAGCTTTAGCTTCATTATATTCTTGCTTATAGTCAGCTTTAAGGTCTAAATCCCAATGAGCTGAAATCTCTTTAATAACTTTACTATAATCTCTTGCTGGGTTAAAAATTTTAGTAGCTTTAATATAAACAGGCATTACATTTTCTTCTATGCCCATTTGTTTATATTTTTGCTTTTCATATTCTTTAATTTCCCATTTAGCAGCTTTTCTTATATCCTCATCATCGGCCCAATTATCGCCATAATCTCTTTTATATCTATCCATAACTTCTTTACGATAGTTAGATAAATCATCGGAACGCTGAAAATCTCTGACTCCTTGTTCTTGGTCAGGTGTTAATGGAGCATTAGAAGCCCATTCCTTTGCAAATTCTTCATTATAAGCAAAGAAAATCAACCCATCATCATATTTTGCCTTAAAGTTAGTAATATTTGGTTGTTTAGTACCGTGATAGAAGATAAGAGGATTACCTTGTTCATCAACCGTTTTAGAACCCTTAAACCACTTCCAAAAATTCTGATTAAGTTTTGGTTCTTGTGATTCATATAAATTACCCATACTAACTATTTGATTATCAAGATTATTCTGAACCTTAAACATACCAATATCATAACTCATATCACCATTTTGGCTTACAATCTTCCAGTTCTTTCTCAATTCAGATATATCATATGGTAAGCTATACTTATCTTTATTATAGATAATAGCAACTGGAATATCTGGTTGTGATTTACCTTTTGAAAGAGCATAATCTCTTATTGCTTTAACTCTATGTCTACCCTCATGGTCAAAAACTTTTAGAGTTTTCTTTTCTTCATCTATTTCACACCATAAGAATGGAATACCCATAGGTTTTCTGTCTGCAACATATTGATTAAAAAATTTATCATCACCATAACTGAATTTAGGGCATAGGTTTAAGAATTGGTCAGGGAACATAAAGAAGAATAAATGACAATCTTGTGTAGCACCAACTCCACCCAGTCCTTTACGGTCATTTTGCCAATTAACACCACCAGACCACCATTCATAAAGATTATCTTCTTCTGGATATTCATCATCAAATAATTTTACATCAAAATCACCAAATAAATGAGTTAATATCCAATTATTTTTCATTGCAGCTTTTTCTGATTTTAATACCTCGTTATAATCTTCTCCATTTACATAATATCTTTTATAAAAACAATTTTCATTTGTATCATAAAATCCCATATCATCATAAAGCTGTATACCTTTTTCTTTCTTTATATTTAACATAATATCATTATGAGTATATTCATAATCAGAACCAAAATAATAATTTCCATCTTTATCATAACAATATCTGCAAAATAATAAATTATTATCTTTCAATTCTTTACGACTTGGGTTAATCAATATAATATTTTTAAGGTTGCCATCATTAGATTCGGCATAAGCAATTTCTTCATTTATATTATTAGATGTAGTTGACCAATTACCATTATTATTAACTGATTTTATTTGGTTAGGATTAAATACAGCATAACTTTTATTTGGTCCTTCATATGCTTCAATACCATCAAAACCTCTTTCTATTAAAGCTTCTTTAAACTCTTTTGAATTAGTTAAAGCATATACAGAAACAGAATCACCTTTTACCTTTTGCCAAATATAATTAAGTTCATATTCACTAATACCAGTAGCTAATGATAATTTATGAGCTTTGACCTCATCTAATTCCATATTGATACTACCTAAATTAACTGGATTTTCTAATTTTACATATAATGCTTTAATATTCTCGTCATCAGAATACATACTAGCATATTTTTCTTTAGGTGTAACCCATATTGGTTTATCATTATTAAATATATCAAATTTAGATGTAGTACCGTGATAACATACCAATGGATTTCCTTGATTATCTACCACTTTACTATTACCAAACCATTTCCAGAAATTATCATTTAATTTAGGAGCAACAGCTTCTTTAAGACTTTTTTTACTATTCCAATCAACTTTTATTAACATTATTTTTGCTCCATTAACTTATCACTTTCAGACCATTCACCATTATTATTAACAGATTTTACATGTTCTGGATTCCATACAATATACTCATTTATAGGATTTATACAATCAGATAAACTAAACCCATCTACAACATTTTTAATTATACAACCATCATAGCCTTTATTTTTAGCATATTGAGCCCACTCATTTGTTGAATGAGGTTTTTGACCATAAGCTCGTGCTAAATTGATATAATCATCGGGATTATATTTTTTACTTTCTTCATAATATTGTTTAGCATCTTCCAAAGATTCAAAATACTCATAAGCCTTATACAGCTTTTCAATATCTTCATCAGTTAATTCTTTATATTTTTTCTTAAATCCCTCTGCGTTATAAATTTCTTGCCAATCTTGATTAAAAGCGTCAACTATAAATGGATTACTTATTTTAACAAATACTGGCATAGCACCATAATATCCATAACCATCAGCTACTTGTTGATTATCAGTAGTAAATATAAAACCTTTCTTAAACTTGGTAAATTCAGAGCTTGTGCCGTGATATAATACTTTTGGAGCACCAGTATCATCTACACATACTGAATCACCAAACCAATGCCAGAAATTTTGATTAAGATTTGGCTCTTTTGATTCATAAATAACCTTTTTTCCAGAAAGCATATCAATAGTATCTTGCTTCATATGTATATTAGGAAAATATTGTTTTAATATCGAATTATTATCTAATTTTTCTGCTTGTTCGATATAATACTCTTTCATATCATCTTCAACATCTACTAAATCCCAATCTTGAAAATAAACATTACCCTTATGACAAAATAATGTTGTTCCTGTTACATCATATTCATTTTCTACTTGATAATGTAATAATGGAGTATCAGCAGACCAAATAGCAATACTATTATTAGTTAATAATATTCTATACCATTTATTTTTCTTAACAAAATCATCAAATTCTTTTTTCGTTGGATTTATTATAACTTCTATATTATCAATATAATCATATGATTCATATATATTATTAGATGTTGTTGACCAATTACCATTATTATCTACTGATTTTATTTGATTAGAACTCAATGGCAAATATGAAATTCCACGATATACTAAACCACCATGTATATCATAATGACCACCCTCATCAAGTAATAAACCATCATAACCTAATTCTGGATGATATTCGGTTAAAAATTCTAATAAATCTCTACCATCTGTCCAATCCGGTAATCCTGATTCTTGTAAATCAGTACCACTGCCCATTTGTTGATAATAATACTTATAAAACTCATCTCTACATTTCTTTTTTCTTGTATCAAATGGGTTTTCTATTTTGAGATACACTGCATAAGTTCCAGGTTTTCTGGCTTCTTTTTTACGAGTTAACATACTAGCAAATTGGTCTTGATAACCATCGGCATAATCTTTATTTTGCGTAAAATAAGTTCCACCTCTTAATTCTGATAAATCAGCGTTAGGCGTACCATGATAAAATATGATAGGATTACCATTTTTATCTCTACAAACAGATTTACCAAACCATTTCCAAAAGTTATCATTTAATTTAGGATTTACTGCTTCATTTAATTGTTCAGTCAATGGCAACATATTATAAAATGGTATTTCAGATAAATCACATTTTCTAGTAAATAAATTACCAAAAGGTAGTTTATAAACTGTATCATAATCATCATCACCAACTTCCCATTGTCCTGTTGGGTCAAATATCATATAATATAAGAAGCTACTTATTTCATTATCATTTTCATCCCAACCACCGTCTTGACCTGTTTCAATATAATTTTGAAAAGAGCCTAAACTATCAATAAACTTATCCATATTATAATACAAACCATTTTTATATGCTTTTTCAAGCATATCAGCGTGAATACCTTCATTAGCATCACAAATCATAAATAAGCCTAAATTAGCATCATATACTATACGATATTCTTTTGGTTTATTCTGTAAAAGGTTAAGAATATCACGACCAGAATTAGTGATAAAGAACCCACCCTCATTTTTAAGGGATTCATTAACTTGTTTAATTATTTTAATCTGTGTTGGTTCAAATACTAAAAATTCCGAATCTCTTTCTATATTATCTATTGAATCATAACCTAATTCTTTTAATACTTTTGTAGTATCACCTTTATAAAAATCCATTAAATCAAAAAATTTAGCATTGGCATCAAAAATCGAATATCTTTTTGCTAAATCTTTATATTGATTAAATATATCTTTTTTAATTGTATTGTTAGCATTTGATGTATCAAGTATTTTAATTAATGAATTATCATCTAATACATCACTATCAAATATAAAACTATTATTGTAATTTAATTTAGCTTCAATTACATTTTTACCATAATTTTTAGCCATATTTTTACTCATAGTAAAGTAAAAGCCTTTACCAAGATAACCACCTGTTATATATTTTTTATCAAATACATTAAATGAAGCATCTGTTCCGTGATATAAATTACCATAATTAAACTTTGCTTCTTTAACTTGTTTTTTTGAACCTTCCTTTATAAACTCATTCCAATACTTCCAAAGTCTAACATCAAATTTACGGCGATATTTTTCATTATAATCTTTAACAAATGGTAAGCAATCCAATACATAACTATAAAATGTGTTCCAATTTCTGCCAAAATCTTTTTCTAAAGTCTGAATACCATCAAATTCTTGAATATTAGATTGGAACCAAGCATTAAACTCTAACGGGTCTGAAAGATATGATTTATTATCCATATCTAATTGAGATTTCTTACGTCCTTTATAATTCTTTAATCTTTTATTATCTACTGCGTGAACCAATTCGTGAATAAAACTATTTTCGTGATTCATAAAAGCAGGGTATACCCAAGACCTAATAGCTTGAGCCAATTCTTTTTTCTTTTCACCACAAGAAGCCAACACACTAAGAGCGTCATCACATAAGATATTCATAATTATAATATCAAAGTCATCTAAACCCATATAAGAGCCGGTTTCACTCTCTTTCTTTTCAGTGAAGAATATATAGAACGGCTTTTGGTCAAATCCTGAAAATAGATTTTGAACCAAACTATTGATTTTGAGCAAATAACCATACCCATATTTAGTACCAGCCATCAAACCATAATTAGGAGAACGTTTAATTTGTTTTCCTACTTCTTCACTAATTTGTTGAATCTTTTCTCTTACATTAGCATCAATTACTGCTTTAGCTTCTCTTACTTGTTCAGCTTCATTAAATACCCTGAAAGTTTTACCCATTATGATACCATCAAAGCCTTTTTGGGCAAGTTTGTTAAAACTTTCGGTCAACTTACCCTTAAGAATTTTAGGGCACTCTATACGCAAAAAATACGACTTCAAATCACTATTATGATATCTAGCTTTTAATTCATCGGTCGTGTAAACACCTTCAGCAATTTTATAAACCTTATCCTTAACAAAAGAACAATTTACCCAATCTTGAAGTTGTTCTGTATATGGTTTAACATCATCTTGCCAATTTTGTATCTTTTCATACATATCTTTGATTTTATATTCATCAAATCTTACCAAACCACGAACCCAAGTATTATCTGTAAAACCATGTTTTTTTAATTTTTCAACTAAATCAATAGCTTGCATTACAACTTCACTTTGTTCTGGTCTAATATTTGGAGCAAAATGAATTACGCCATTTTTATATTTTCTACCACCAAAACCTATCCAACCTTTAATAAAAAAGTCGTCATAACCGATATTTGTATTATTCATTGCATTATAATACAAATCAGCATGAGAGCCATCTTCCACTGAATCATATTCTGAACCTAATATAATTTGTTTAGTATTAGGATTATACATAAACCTAGTATTTTTATATTGTGTTAAATCAAAATTATCAGATAATTTATAAACAGAATATTCCATAGGAATTGACTATTAGATTAACCATATAACCATATTTATCATTTTAACTTATAGTTTAATTATTGTTGCACTCTCTTTACCTCTACTAACCGCAGTATACAACCATCTATATTTAAATTCTCCGAACATATCAGATTCATCAACAATTAAAACATTTTTCCACTCAGAACCTTGAGATTTATGGCAACTAATAGAATATGCAAAATCTGCTTCAACATAATGAGGTTCTTGTATCAATCCGCCGTTTGGTAAAGTTTTAACAGTTTTCGGTAATACATATCGTGAAATTCTTTCTCTTATAATATTATCAAAATTATCTGTAATAAAAACAAATCCTTTATCCTTTTTATTATGATTTTCTATATTTCGTTCTTCGTTTATATCAGTATAAATTCTAGCTAAACCCATTTTTTTATTATAAAATTTAGGTGCTTGCTTAACTATAAATTGTTCCCCATTTACAACACCAACTTTGTTATTATTTTTAAGACAAATAAGTTTTTCACCGACAGTTGGCAAATCACTCTTAATTCCTTTAATCTGCCTAATCATCTGATTTAACATTTTACGAGTATTATTAGTTCCACAAATTATTTGGTCATAATCCAAAAACTTCTTTGTATCATTATTAAAATATTCAACAACATTTGGAACTTTAATTAACTTACCACCAAAATTCCCATAAGGTACATCAATTTTATTTCTAAGATTTACTAAATGTTGAATGAGTGGATTACCTTCGGCTTGGCGATGAATTTTAGACAAAATTATATCAGCGTTTTCTTTAGTAAAAATTTGTGGGGCATTAATTGGTGGCAATTGATAATAATCGCCAAATACTATAATCTTTTTCCCTGATGAAATCAAATCATTTAACTGATATTCTGTCATCATAGAACATTCGTCTATAAGCACAAATTTTAATTTTTTATTTTTTCTAAGGGTATCTCTGTCATATATCCAATCAATTATCTCACCTTTAGAATCTGTTACTGGTGTATACATCAATCTATGTATGGTCGAAGATTCATACCCAGATTTTTCTGACATCACTCTAGCAGCTTTAGCAGTATATGCTACAAGTTTAAATTCATCCGACTCATAGTTATTAAGAATAAATTTTTGTATTTCTGATTTACCTACACCGGCTTGACCAGAAATAAAAATATATCCTTTTCCGTTATCACCAATCTTACCTTCAATGTAATCAATACAATATTGAATGGCTTTTGATTGCTCTTCCGTTGGAATAATCTTTTTAATTGTCGGTGTTGTCGTCATAATTTTAAATCATACCTTTAATGATGTCTTTAGTCATATTTTCTTCTATATCTTTGTAATTATCCCATTTAACTCCAAAAAATTTCCATCCATTATCATATACAAGAGTTGTTCTTTCTTGATAATTAGGATTATCAATCATGAAATTTGAAATTTTTCTTAATAAATCAAAATTTGTTCCCAAATAATAATCTTGATTATCATTTGAATTATTTTTTAAATCTTCTTCTAAATCCTCAATAAAAATATCACTATCACTTGGTGTTAAGTTTGTATAATTTAATATGGTTGTTCCTTGATTACCAAACAATGGATTTTTAGCATTAAAATAACCAAAAATGATTCTAAACATATACTTTCCTTATTTAAGATTATTATAATTTGGTTGTTGTAAATCAAATGGTAAGGCATTTGGAAAAGGTAAAGGATTACCAACATTGGATACGCTTTGTTCCTCTGTCATACCAAACATTTCTTTATTATAATCAATAATTAAACACTGAAAAGCCGTATAATTACCTTTATCATATCTTTTACGGCGAAGATACATATCCATTAACTCTCTTTCTTTATTATCAAGATACCATTTTAATTCGCTCGTATTTTTATTATGAATTATATAAATTGGTTTTCTAAAACAAATTCTATTAAATTTTATTCCATTTCTTTTATTTTCATCAGCAAAAACTTTAAAATATTCTTCTCCAATAGCTAATCTACCTTCATCTGGTTCAGCATAAAAACCAAAATGTTTATTTTTAAAGCTGACTTTTAATGACTTAACCATTTCGGTTAAAAATTTACTTCCTGTCATCATATCTCTTGATATTTCAAGTAAAAAATCCAATAAATTAAATTTAAGCATTATTTAATCCTTTATAATCTGGCATAGTCATATCAATATCTAAAAATCCTTTAGATAATAATCTCTTTTTATTACGATATTTATACAAAGTTTTATATTTGTACATATATCGCAATTTATAATCCATATAAAGATAAAAATTATATTCAGTATTTAAATCAAATAAAATTCTATTCCATTTTTTAACTTTTGCTATAACTTTATCATTATTATCTAAAATATAATCATCAAGATTTAAATAATCAACTAATTTATTGATTATTTCTATATCAATTTTAGAATTACTTGGGTTAACCAAATTTAACTTATATTTTTTATTTTTATTTGTGATTTTAATATAACTATTGTTAAGATTATCCTTATCTGTAACAATCTCATATATTATATTTCCATCTTCAAATAAAATATCTTTATTAAGATTTGTTTCTTTCATTTTCCTATTCCAAAAAAATTTTTTCAGATTATACTCTAATTATTATCGTTTGTCAAGTAATTTCTGGCTTCTAGCTTTTAATTCTTCTAATGTTAAAACCTTTTTCTTTTCTGGTTTCTCCTTACTTTTACTAACTTTTTTCTCCTTACTTTTTTCAACTTTTGGTTTATCTTTTAATAACTTTGCCGAAGCTTTTTTCAATTCTTCTAAACTTTTTACTTCTTTTTTAGGTTTTTCTTTCTTTGGAGCTTTAGCCAATTTAGCTTTAACGCTACCACGACCAGATAATTTAGTTTCTTTAATTTCTAATTCAATTTCTTCAATATCTACATTTTCAACTTGAATGTCTACTTTTTTATTAGCTAACCAAGTTTCATAAGGGTCTTTTATTTCTGGTAAATTACCTAATCTCTTTTTAATATCTTTTTCTAAAATATCAACCAATTCTTGATTATTGGCTTTTCTAGCCCAAATAAGTGGATAATATTGTAAATCACAAGGATTTAACCCATTTTTAATAAGATATTTTACAATATCAATATAACCATATTCGCAAGCTACTTCAAGAGCTTCTTTAACATAATAACTGGTTAAGTCTAGTTCACCTGATTCAAATACTGCTTTAACAATATTTAGATTACCAGACTTAACCGCATAACATAATGAATATTCAGATGTTCTTTTTACCGGTGTTTTAAGGGCAAAAATCTTCTTAACTTCTGCTAAATCATTAAAGAAAATTGCAATATCCAATCTTTTATACTTATCTAATAATGCTTTTTTTAAATCTTTAACAGGGATTTCTTTTATTACCCTAAATAACTTTTCAGATTTAACAACCTCATAAGCAGCCAATCCTTCATCAGCTTGGTCATATATATCAGCCAATTTATTTACAGGATTACCATCAACCTCTGAGTTTATTTTTAAATCTTTACCAGCTAAAAACATTATTTTTTCTTCTTAGGAGTAATTTTCTTCTTTGAAACTTCTTTAGTTTCATTTGCAGGTTCAACAAGAAGAGTTTTTGCCAATTTTTCTGATACACTTTCTTCTTCTTTTGGTTCTTTCTGATGACATTTACAATCTTCACACTCACATTCATCTTCATCATCTTCTTCATAATCATCATCAATGTTGATACAATCAGAATGGATAAATGCTTGAGTATAAACTGTAATAATATCACCTTTACCAACTACTGAAGAAGTTGTAATATTACCACTCGGTAAAAAGCCCATCGCAAGCATTTCGTTACAGTCATTCTCAAATTCTTCAAGATTTTGACCACTAACAATAGTAAACGGATTCAAATTATCTTTTAACATATAGTATTCCTTTGGTTATTGTTAAAAATTAAATATTTCAAAATTACAGTTTTATTTTTAAGTTTTTAATTTAAAAAAGTCAAAATTATTTTAAAATGAAAAGAGGGCTTAAAGCCCTCTCTAATTATCTACAATACTTAATCAATCGTTTGATATATTGCTTTTGATTTTCGTTTAAAGCTATTGGTTTATGAATTAAATAAAAAATTGATGAGCTAACAGCCAAATTCTTAATATCATTAAGATTTTCACATAATTTCATATATAATTTCTCTAATACTGAACGGTTATCTTTACCTTCGGTAATAGGCATACCAATATTCAAACCATTATCAACAATATCCATAACAACTTTATCTAATTTTTTAGGAGAAACAAATTTCTTCAAGCCCTCTGATAATATATTGATGTCCTCATTTTCATAAGCTGCTAATTCTTCGGAAATATACATCAATGTTGGGTGATTAGTTCTCAATTTAGCTTCCAAAATTTTAGTATGTTTATCAGAAGCTTTAATTTCGTGATAGTTCTTAACAAAATCTGCCAATGAGCTATGTAAATTAAATGAGTTCTCTAAACAAATATTAGAAGCAATCTTTTTATAAGTATCATTCTTTTTATAAAATTTTAAGAAATTGGTTGTATTTTCATATACTTCAACAGCTTTGATAATATCATTAACAACCTTATCTTCAACCTTACCACCTTTATTGATATGTTCAACAATCAATCTAACACCTAAAATATTGGCACAAGGAAGGTTAATTTTATTTCCAGATAAAGTTTCAGCTACATACTTAATTTCTTTTTTAACACCATCAGAACAACTTCCAGCCGGAGTATTTAACCAATAATTAAGTAATTCGCTTTTCTTAACATTATATGTTTCACAAATCTTATTTTCTTTAATAGCACGAATAATATCAGTTCTACATTTTGCTTCTGTGATAAGAGGATATAAAGCATTATAAGCTTGTTGAAGTTTATTTTCTTCAACAATTTCTTTACGGAAGAGTTTTAAGTTAGGATAAAACTTCATAGCCCCTTCTTCAATCATAGCGTCCATAATACCAGAAGAATAACGGTTTTTAACAAATTTACCAACATATTTAAATTTAGAGAGGTTTTCAGTCAAAGCTTTGATAAGAGCTTTATCTTTGTAATTATTGATATAATTATTAACATCTTTCAATGTCTTACATAAAAACATACCATTATTAAATGATTTAACATCTAAACCTTCAAAGCATTTAAGAGAAGCAATTTCTCTACTACATTCATTTAATAACTTAATAGTTCTAGCAATTTTCAAACCCTCTGTAATTACAGCATCAGATGGTTTTTTAGCAGCTCTTACCGAACTCATAATATTAAAATAAGCACTTGCTAATTTTGATTCTTTAACCTCTTCCATATCTTCCTTATCCTTATGTAAAACTACGCTATTTTCTAAGTTCTTTTTGATGATATTTTTCATTGTATCACGGTCTTTTCTAATATAATTTTCAATACTAACAGAAACACCATTAAGAATAGCTTGTTTTCTAATTTGGTGTATAATTTCGATAATATTTGGATTTTCGTTACTAGAATCTTTCCAAACAGTAAGTTTATTATTATCTTCTGGCATTTCAATCATTATATTATCATTGACCAATACAATCCATTTTGTATTTTCTAATGATATTGTAAGATTACCATTTTTATCAAATAATTTAATTTTGAACATATATTTTGGACTTTGAATTATTGATTGTATAAAATCCAAAAGATTATCATATTTCATAGAAATATCCAAATATTATTAGTTAATCTATAACTATATTTATCTTTTTTAACTTAGATAGTAATAAATTATAATTCAACTTTATTAATTGAGATAAAAGTTTAAGTATGTTTGAATCGCTCTTTGTTGAACAGGTGCGTTGTTTTGGTAAGTGGGTGAAGAAAGAGAAGCATCAAAACCGAAATACGCCGGACAAGCTCGTCCATTATTACCTCCATTATAACCTGTTTGTTTGTCATCGCCATATAATGCTCCAGAAGCAGCTAGTTCATTTTGCCTACAAGCTGTAATACTATATTTACCTGTAATATTCGGCAAGCTCTCATTTACAAAATCCGAAACACTATTTCTAATACCAACAAAACCAAACTGATTTCTAGGTAATTTAAATCTTGTATTTGCGGTATCAACCAAATAATACCAAGCTACACCTGTTTCAGTAAAAATGTTTGCAATTGTTGTTTCTTGGTCAGCTAAACAAATTTTATGTCCATCAGTTGCCCGATAGAATGTAATCGTATAAGAACCAATGGTTTCCGTTTCAGAAGTAATACCATCTAAATCATCTGTAAGATGTTCATAAGCATTTGGGTAATTAGTAGAAGAACACCAGTTATTAGCGTCAGCATTAACCCAGTTTGGGTCATTTAACAAATAGTCTGAATATTTGAAATCAAATAAGTTGTTAGAGCTTATTTTAGCTCCATCAATAACTAATTGACCACTATTATCAACAGTAATAGTAGTTCCGTTTAGAGTTATACTTTTGCCATTTAAAATTACAGGTGATATAGTCATATTTATTTACCGTCTAAATATTGCTTGTCATACAGTTATTTATCAAAATTGAATAATTTATTTATTAGTTAATGAATAACCAATATAAAAAAGATAAATATAAGTATGATTGTAATGGAATAGATAAAACAATGGCTATTAAATTAGAAGAATATATTCAAAAAACACATAAACCCCAGACTTTTGTAGTAAGAATTGCTGCTAAGCCTGAAAAAGAAAATGTCGAATATTTGAAAAAGATGTTGGAATTCAAAGGTATGAGCTCAATGACACAATTTAAGTCATTGCCTTTTCAACCAGCTCCTACTGAATTTCCTAGATTAAAAGATTTTTTGGGAGAAATTTATGAATGTGAAATGACATTTGATTATCCAATGACAGAAACTCTTTTAAGAAATGAGGTATCCAATTACCTTGATTTAGGGTTTGCATATATCATAATTCGGACTGAAGAATCGCCTTTAGAAGAATATTTGGAAGATTATTTAAAAATTGAAGATGAAAAGTATGAAGATGATTTGCTTCAACAGAAATTTGGAAATGTAGATATTTCAAAGTATTACGGTGAAGAATACAACGAAAATTTGGTCAAAGCACAAGAAAAAGATGCTTCATCTGTTTCTAATCAATATAAAGAAATTAAACAAAAATAATTAAAATTCTAAGTCATTGATTTATTTGAATAAAATTTGGGCATTTAATTAAAAATGCCCATTTTTTGATAGGAAAATTAATTCAAGATTTAAATTACCACGAGAATTACCTTTTGATGGACAAATTAAAGGTAATGGTATGACTTTAGGATTAACAGATGGCACGAATAATTTTGGTTTATCAAATTCACAACCGGCAGGTGGTTCAAATTTAACATCTTTTACTGGTGATTATGGAAGAACATTGCCAAGTTCTAGAACAGGCAATACATCACCTAATTACACTTCTAATATGGGTATCACCACAGACGAAACCAAATCCGGTATAATTTTGAACAGAACAAACTCTAAGTATTTGAATTTCTTTATTAATTAATATAAAATTCGAGATATACTTGAATGGCTTTATGCTGAACTGGAGCATTGTCTTGATATGTGGATGATGATAGAGAAGCATCAAAATATGTAGGAGCATAATTACCACTTGCAGAAACACCATTAT
>Ga0247611_10004214_pt1 | contig 20186 bp, 16 predicted proteins | sample 177DNAGHGhighgp2_FD_192422 | JGI IMG/M metagenome (GOLD analysis project Ga0247611, IMG submission 192422) | Sheep rumen microbial communities from Palmerston North, Manawatu-Wanganui, New Zealand - 1770 DNA GHGhigh gp2 | ecosystem: Host-associated > Mammals > Digestive system > Stomach > Rumen...
CCTTATAAATACCCGAGAGTAGTGGAGTTTGTTGACGAACTTCCTAAAACAATAAGCGGTAAAATAAGGAGAGTTCAAATAAGGGAAACCGATAATAAAAAAAGCTAAAGCATTTTTGAAGAATAGAAGTATAGATGGACAGAAGTATAACAATATCATAGTTGTAATGAATGAAAGAACTAAGCAATTTATGTTGCTAAATCGTTTATTGTTTCCATACGTCTATACATCCATACTTCCATACCTCAAAATTTGCTAAAGCAAATTTTTAAGGAGAAAAAAATGTCAAAACAATTAACAAGGTTACCGAATGACAAAATTATTTTCGGAATATGTTCGGGGATAGCACAGTATTTAGGATGGGACAAAACAATTGTCAGAATAATAATGGTTTTGCTACTTTTAGTTACGGGAATATTTCCTATAACATTATTATACATCATTGCATATTTTATTATGCCTGCAGACCCGGCTTCAAAAATAATAAAATAATATTGCAGTTGTCGTGTCATTCTCGAAAGTTTCTGTCGGGAATCCTATCGTTAGTTCTTTTAAAATTTCTCTTTTTTGCACTCAGTGTCGCCATTCATTTGAAATTTTTAAAGCCGTGCGATAACTCCAAATTTTTGGACTGCCTAATGTAACCAAAAATTTCTCTGCATATCGCACTAAAAAACTTTATAGAATTTATAGTTTTTTACTCTAAAAATTTCTGCACTCATAAGCGGCTCCAAGTCGTGCTTCAAAAGAAAATTTTAAAACTTATTGTTAAGAAAAATATTTTTAAAATTTTACAGTTAAGTTTGTCGTTCCCGAATATAGTAATCGGGAATCAAAGTTGTTGTTAAACTATAAGCTTTAAGCTGTCAGCTATAAGCTAAAAATTGCTTCGCAATTTTTTAAGGAGAATTTATGTTTCGTCGTATATTGACAGTAACAATATCGGTAGCATTTTTGTTTTTAAATTTTTCAGAATTTACTTATGCAAAAAGTCATTTTATTACACCTGGTGCAAGGGCGGGGGGATACGGAACCGCTTTCAGTGCAATTGCAGATGATTTAACGGCAATTTATTATAACCCTGCAGGACTTGCATACCAAAAAGATACTCAGGTTATGGCATCACTTTTTTATATCAGTTATCCTGTAACCTCCGATAAAAAAGATCCCAAGTATATGAGTGATAAATATTCAACAAGTGCGGTTGTTCCTTTTGTAGGTTTTTCTACAAAATTTTATTATGACAGCATCATTGCCGCAGGTGTTTATGTTCTCGGCGGCGGCGGGGGAACAGTTGAAGGGTTGCCTTCAGGTTGTAAAATAGAAGGGCAAATAAGTTATATGGTTTATAACATATCTTTAGCAAAACAAATTAACGAAAAATTTTCAGTAGGTATAGGTTTTGATGCAATTCAATTTCAAGACAAATTAGTAGCAAAAGTCCCTCCTTATGGTATAGATATTGATTACAATAGAAGTGCTTTCGGATTTCAGGGGAATATCGGTATTATGTATAAGCCGATAAAAAAACTTTCAACGGCTTTTGTTTTAAGAAGCGGAACTTATGTGGATGTTCCCAATGAACCTGATTCTTCAAACCCGGCATTTAAAGAAACAGTATGTTATCCTTTAACCTGGGAATTAGGTTTTGCTTATGATTTGTTTGAACCGTTTACCATAGCGGCATCAATTTCACAAAACAAAAATTCTTGGACATCCGTTGCATACCGGGATATAATGCAATATAGAGTCGGAACCGAATATAGAGCAACAGAAAAATTGGCTTTACACTTAGGTTTCTTTTCGGATCCGAACTTGATTAGAGATGAATACAAAAATGATCCTGCAAGAGGATACAATTTAACAAACCTTGATATGTATAATATGAAATATGTAACGGCAGGTATTGAGTATAAATTTACAAATGCATTAAAATTAGCTTTTTCTTTTACACATTCTTTTACAAATCCTGTTTCGTATAACGGCATAACTTATAAATATGAAGTTAATTTAGGCAGACTTGATATAGGATATAAGTTTTAACAAAATAAAATACAAAATAAAAAACTCCTTCAAAATAAATTGAAGGAGTTTTTTATTTTCAACTTTTAGAATTAAACTTTAAGACAACATTTTTTAAAAATTTTTATTTGCTTTCTTTTAAAACTGCTTTGTAGAAAACCCCTGCCAAAGCTCCGCCTATTGCAGGTGCAATTATAAATACCCAAACTTGTGCCAAAGCTTGTCCGCCTTGAAACAATGCAGGTCCGAAAGATCTTGCAGGATTAACCGATGTCCCGGTAAAAGGAATTCCGATTAAATGAATAACAACAAGTGTTAAACCTATAACCAATCCTGCAACCGAAGCATTTTTTTCTTTGTCGGTAACACCGAGGATTGCCAAAACAAAAGCAAATGTTAATATTATTTCAACAATTATTGCCATACCTGCAGTAACTGTTGTTCCGTTAGCTAATACACCGCCAAAACCGTTAGCACCTAAAGCGGAAAAATTACCTAAACAAATTCCTAATAATATTGCACCGCAAATTGCTCCCAAAAATTGAGATATAATGTATTTCACACATTCTGCAACCGTCATTTTTCCTGCAACACACACACCGATAGAAACGGCCGGGTTTACATGACAACCTGAAACATTGCCTATTGAATAAGCCATAGCTACGATAGTTAAACCGAAAGCCAAAGCCGTTGCAATGTATCCTGCTTCCGGAAATTTACAACCTGATACTGCAGCAACACCGCAAGCAATAAACACTAAAAAAAGTGTTCCCGTAAATTCTGCAACATACTTTTTCATTTACATATCTCCTTTTTTAAAATTTTAATTATTATACAATTTTAAAAATTTTTTATCGACATTTTTTACATTAATTAAAAAATGCTATAATGGAAAAACAATCAGGTATATAAAATGAGTTTGAAAATAAATTTACAAACATTAAATCAAATCACAATTATTTATGTCTCAATTCAATTGTTTTTATTTTTAGCGGCATGGATAAAACCGTATATTGCAATATTTTTGTTAATAGCATTTGTATATGCAGTATATACAGGATATTTTAAAAATAAAAATTTTGAAATAAATAATTTAATAAACGACAAAAAATTTATTTTTATAATATTGTTGTTTTCTCTTTTTTGGTGCTATTTTGCAGGAATAGGCGGATTATGGTATCAAAGTTCTGACCATGATTTAAGAAATGCAATTTTTAGAGATTTGATAAATCACAACTGGCCGGTTTATTATCAAACGGCGGATGTAGCCATGGTTTACTATATGGGTTATTGGTTACCTGCAGCAATTACGGCAAAAATATTTTTGTTTATTTCACAAAATTTTTCTTTTATAGCAGGTAACATTTTCTTGCTTTTATACAGTACTGTTGGTGTTTTTCTTGTTTTTTCTCATATTTTAAGAGCTGTTAAAATAAAAAATTTTATTAAAGTAATAATTGTGATATTTATGTTTATATTTTTTTCCGGAATGGATATAATAGGTATTTTCTTTCCAAAACATTCTGCATATATGTGGCATATAGAATGGTGGGCATTAATTGCTCAATACAGTTCGTTCACAACGGTTTTATTTTGGGTTTTTAATCAGGGAATTTCCGCATGGCTGTTGACATTAATGTTCTACAATAATAAAAAAAGTATTGAAAATTTCGGGATAATAGCTTTACTTTGTTTTTTTTGTTCTCCGTTACCTTTTTTGGGATTATCTGCTTTTTTAATAATCTATTCAATAAAATTGTTGGTTGATAAATTAAAAACAAAACAAATTAAACAATATTTTAAATGTGTTTTTTCTATTCAAAATATAATATCCGTGTTTTTAATAACACCTGTCATTGTTTTATTTTTTATTTCAAAATATTCTGCCTATTCTAACGGAATTGCCAATACTATGGTAACAGATTATAATTTTCTTGTTATGTCGCTGTTAACTTATTTTTTTATTTTAGAAGCCGGTATATATTTAATATTAATTTCAAAACAATATCAATATGACTTAATCTATTACATAGTGTTTGTAAGTTTGCTTTTATGCCCGTTTATCAGGATAGGAAATGAAGCCGATTTCTGTACAAGGGCATCAATACCTGCATTAATGATATTATTTATTATGACAGTTAAATTTTTGTTCAATAATTATAATTTCAGAAAATATAAAATAAGATATTTGGTATTATGTTTATGTTTAGTTATAGGTAGCGTTACTCCTATCATAGAATTTGCAAGAGGAATAAACGATGTTATAAAAAACAGAAGTATTTTTAGAACGGTAGATTCAATAAAGACTTTTGAGGGAAAAATAATTTATAGTAATTCCAAGTCTATTGAAAAATATTTAAATTTTATTACAATAAATCCCGAAGATAAAATATTTTTTAAATATTTAGCTAAAAAAAGAAAAAAATAAAACAAGTTTTTTTTTGCATTTTGATATTATTTTTTATATAATTACAAAAGTTTGTTTTTAGTATAAAAGAAACAAATAAACACACAAACGGATTGTTTGAAAGTTCCTCTTTAAAAAAGAGGTTTCAAATTCGGAAGTTTGTGGAGGTCACTTTTTTAAAGTGAAAAAAAACAAGGAGAGTTGAAAAATGGCAAATGTAACAATGAAGTCGTTGTTGGAATCCGGTGTTCATTTCGGACATCAGACGAGAAGATGGAACCCGAAAATGAGTAAATTTATTTTCGGAAGCAGAAATAAAATTCACATTATTGACCTTCAAAAAACATTAAAAGAATTAAAAAAAGTTTATAAGGTAGTAAGGGATTTTTCTGCAGAAGGGAAACAAATTCTTTTTGTAGGAACAAAAAAACAAGCTCAAGCCCCTATAAAAGAAGAAGCATTAAGGTGCGGTTCTTATTTTGTATCTGACAGATGGTTAGGCGGAACTCTTACAAATTTTGAAACATTAAAAAAATCCATTGCAAGATTAAGAGAACTTGAAGCAATGAAAGAAAACGGAATTTTTAATGTTCTTTCCAAAAAGGAACAATCTCAAAAAGAAAAAGAAAGAATTAAATTGGAAAAATCTTTAGAGGGTTTAAAAACTATGGATAAAATTCCTGATGTTATGTTTATCATAGACCCTGTTGAAGAAGCTACCGCACTTGCCGAAGCAAGAAAATTAAATATTCCGGTTGTTGCAGTTTGCGATACAAATTGTGACCCTGATTTAATAGATTATCCTGTTCCCGGTAACGATGATGCAATAAGAGCGGTAAAATTATTCTGCTCCGTTATTGCCGATGCAATTTTGGAAGGTAAAGGAATAGAAAATAAACAGGAAGATGTTGCAACGGAAGTTCAGGAAGAAGTAAAAGAAGAAAAATCGGAAAAAGATGAGAAAGCAGTTGAAGAAAAAGCAGAAGAAGTTAAAGGAGAATAATTATGTCAGCTATTGAACTTATAACAAAATTAAGAGAAATGACAGGTGCAGGAATAAAAGATTGTAACAATGCACTTAAAGAAGCAAATAACGATATAGAAAAAGCAGTAGTTATTTTAAGAGAAAAAGGAATCGCTTCTGCTGTTAAAAGAGCAGACAGAGCTGCAAAACAGGGTATAGTTGTCGCTAAAATAAGTGACGATAAAAAAACAGGTGTTTTATTGGAATTAAATTGTGAAACCGATTTTGTTGCAAGAACCGATAAATTTAAAGCACTTGCAGACAGTTTGGCAGAATTTGTTTCAAAATCTTCTTCACAAGAAAATATTTTGGAACAAAAATTCGACGGAACAAGAACAGTTCAGGATTTAATAAAAGAATCAATCGGAACAATAGGTGAAAATATTGTTTTAAAAAGAACAGCAAAATTTGTATCAAACGGTGTAATAAGTTCTTATATTCACATGAACAATTCGTTAGGTGTTCTTGTAGATTTTGAATGTCCGCAGGATGTTGCGAATTCCGAAGCATTTGCTAACCTTTCAAAAGAAATAGCTATGCAGATAGCAGCAGTTTGTCCTTTATATGTTACAAGAGACCAAGTTCCCGCCGAAGAAGTTAATAAAGAAAAAGATATATATGTTAAACAACTTCAGGAAGAGGGAAAACCTGCAAATATAATTGATAAAATAGTTTTAGGTAAACTTAATAAATTTTATTCTCAAATTTGTTTGATGGAACAACCTTACATGAGAGAAGAAAAAGAAACAATAAAAAATGTTGTTGCAAAAGTAAGTAAAGATATTGTTATTAAACAATTTGCAAGGTTTAAAATCGGTGAATAAATGAAAACAAAAAGGGTTTTATTAAAACTTTCCGGTGAAACATTATTAAAAGATAAAAACTCCGTTGATTGCGATGCTGTTGCAAATGTTGTGACCGAAATCAAAAATGCATTAACTTCAGATATGGAATTGGCAATAGTTGTCGGTGCCGGAAATATTTGGAGAGGGGCAAATAAAAATATAAGCAGGGTTCCTGCCGATAAAATGGGGATGCTTGCTACTGTAATAAATGCTTTGGCTATAAGTGAAACATTAAAAACGACAGGGGTAAAATCAATTGTTCTTTCGGCAAGTCCGGTAACGGGTTTTTGTGAAACTTTTTCTCAAGAAAAAGCAGAATTGTATCTTAAGCAAAAATATGTTGTTGTTTTTGCCGGCGGAACAGGAAATCCTTTTTTTACAACCGACACTACGGCAGCACTTAGAGCAGCTGAAATAAAAGCGGATGCTGTTTTAAAAGCTACACAAGTTGATGGCGTTTATACGGCAGATCCTAAAAAGGACAAATCTGCCGTTAAATATGATAAAATAACTTATGTTGAAGCAATACAAAAAAATTTGAAAGTAATGGATTTAACGGCTTTTCAAATTTGTATGGAAAATAAAATTCCTATTTATGTTTTTGATTTTCATAAAAAAGGTAATTTGAAAAAAGTTTTAGTCGGCAAAAAAAATATAGGAACCATAGTTTATTAATTTTTTCGGAGGATGTTATGTTACCAAAAGAGCTTTTGGCAGCCGGTGAACAAGCAATGAAAAAAACTATAGAAAAAATGAAATTTGATTTTTCTACAATAAGAACGGGTAGGGCTAATCCTGCTGTTTTAGATACACTTAAAGTTGAAAGTTATGGTTCTTTAATGACATTAAATCAAATTGCGGGTGTAAGTGTGCCGGATGCAAAAACACTTGAAATAAGACCTTGGGATTTATCTCAGTTAGGTGCAATAGAAAAAGCAATATTAAAATCCGATTTAGGTTTAACCCCCGTTAATGACGGAAAAATTATAAGGATAACAATTCCTGCTTTAACTGAAGAAAGAAGAAAAGAAATTATAAAAACGGTTAATAAAATGTCGGAAGATTATAAAGTTGCAATAAGAAACGAAAGAAGACATATTGTTGACGGTATAAAAAAAGCCGAGAAAGATAAACTTATAACCGAAGATGATAAGAAAAAATATGAAGTTGAGTCGCAAAAATTAACTGATAATTATATAAAAAAAATAGAAGAAGTTGTTGCTTTAAAAGAACAGGATTTAATGAAAATTTAAAAAGGAGGATAAGTTAATGGCTTATTCAATAGACAAAGAAAAATGTGTAGGTTGTGGTGCATGTGCATCAAATTGTCCTGCAACGGCAATAAATCAAGACAGTGATTCAAAATATGTTATAGGTGATGCTTGTGTAGAATGCGGTGCTTGTGAAGCAACTTGCCCTGTTTCTGCAATATCTAAGAAGAACTAAAAAGTGTCTTTAAAAGATAAAATAAATCTTTCATTGTTGCCCAAACATATTGCTATTATTATGGACGGCAACGGAAGATGGGCAAAAAAAAGATTTTTACCGAGAATTATCGGACATACTAATGGGGTTAAAACCGTTAAAAATATTGTTGAAATTTCAAGGAAACTCAATATTCAGGTTTTGACCCTATATGCTTTTTCTACCGAAAATTGGGCAAGACCTAAAGAAGAAATTTCCGGTTTAATGACAATTTTAAAAAAATATTTAAAAGAAGAATTGAACAATATGTTAGAAAATAATATTTCATTTAGAATATTGGGAGATATTTCAAAATTTAGTGAAGATATTCAAAGTGAAATAAAAACAGTAGTTGATAAAACTAAATTTAATGACGGTTTGATATTAAATTTGGCTTTAAATTACGGTGCAAGACAAGAAATATTGAGAGCTTTTAAATATTTACTGGAAAATAATATAAGTGAACCTTCTGAAAAAGATATGGCTGCAGCTTTATATACTGCCGGTTTGCCCGACCCCGATTTACTTATAAGAACATCCGGTGAAAAAAGAATATCAAATTTTTTATTGTGGCAATTAGCTTATACCGAAATTTATATAACCGATGTTTTATGGCCAGATTTTTCAGAGGAAGAATTTTATAAAGCTTTGATAGATTATCAAGGAAGAGAAAGAAGATACGGCGGTATAAAAAATTAAAATTTAATTTGGAGAATTTGTTATGTTGTTGCAAAGAATATTGACTGCTTTAGTCGGGATACCTATTGTTCTTTTATGTATATACTACGGTGGAATAAGTTTCTTTTTAATGTTTTTTGCCGTTATAACATTTGCAGTGTCGGAATATTTTAATATATGTAAAAAATATAACCCTTTAAATATTTTAGGAACAATACTTGCAATTTTATTTTATTTATCTTTATATTTTAATTTTTATGTTCAAGAATTTATAATTGTTTCCGTATTTGTAATTTTTTTAGTCTATATGTTTAGAAATAAAATAAATAATATTTCAAGTGAAATTGCCGTAACATGTTTTGGAACTTTTTTTATTCCGTGGACACTTTATCACATGGTCTTAATAAGAGATATTCCCGATTATGGAATGAAGTATATTATTTTTTTATTTGTTAATATCTGGCTGTTGGATACAGGTGCATATTTTATAGGTAAAAAATTCGGTAAACATAAATTGGCAAAAAATATAAGCCCTAAGAAAACCATAGAAGGTGCCGTTGCCGGTGTTCTTACAAGTATAATAGTATCCGTTATATGTAAATTTATATTTATGCAAAATATCATTACGGTTACGGAAGCTGTTGTATTTGCGGTTATAATTGCTTTTATAGGGCAGTTTTCGGATTTGGCCGAATCCGTATTTAAAAGAGATTGTGATATAAAAGATTCCGGAAATATTTTACCGGGACATGGCGGAATGTTGGACAGGTTTGATTCTTATTTATTTGCAGCTCCGTTTTTTTATTATTTAATAATTTTAGTTAAAGGTTAAATTTTTTAATTTCTTAACTTTTAAACTTTTCAATTTTTCAGCTTAGATTATGGATTTTATTATGAACATTTTAAAAAAATATCAAATTTTTTTATTGATATTTTTGGCTTATATTGTTGTATTTATTTATTATCCTGTTATAAAAAACCCATCTTTTTTTTGTTTGGATGATCAAATAATGGTAGTTGAAAATCAGTATATAACAAGTTTATCTTGGGATAATGTACTTAATATTTTTTCAAAGGCTTATTATAAACTTTATCATCCGTTGGTTACAATTTCATTTGCAATAGAATATTATTTCTTTAAATTAGATCCTTATATATATCATATAACGAATATTTTATTACATATACTAAATACTTTTTTTGTTTTTTTTATATTTGCAAAATTAACGAAATCGTATTTTAAATCTTTTGTAATATCTTTGTTTTTTGCCGTATATCCGACAAATGTTGAAGTTGTAGCCTGGATTAGTGCAAGAAAAGATTTGCTTTATTCGTTTTTTTTCTTGGCATCAATTTTATTTTATTTAAAAAGTTTTGACAATAGAAAAAATATTTTTTATTTTTTGTCACTGCTGTTTTTTTTAGCTGCATGTTTTTCAAAAACCATGGCCGTAACATTGCCGGCAATAATAATTTTAATTGATTTTTTTTGTGAGAAAAAATTTTTAGAAAATTTAAAAAAATATCTACCTTTTTTTATAATATCCGTTTTATTTTCGATTATAGCAGTAAGTGTTTATTATACCGGAACAGATAAAATAACTATTCCTTTATTTGAAAAAATTTTAAAAGTTTTAAATGTTCATTATAATTTATTGTTTTATATATATAAAGTTTTTTTCCCTTTTAATTTATCGGCAATGTATCCTAAATTTTATTCCGGTTGTATGCCGCCATGGTATATTTTATATTCACCATGTTTGGTGTATCTATTATTTTTGTTTTCTCTTTTAAGTTTAAAATTTAATAAAAAAATTTTTTTTGCAATAATGTTTTTTACAATAGCAATATTACCGATAATAGGTTTTTTTAAAAATTTAAGTACGTCTGATGTTGCTTGCAGATATTGCTATATTGCTTATTTGGGCTTTTTTTATGTTTTTTCGGAAATTTTATATTTTATTTATAAAAAATTTGACGGTTTAAAAATTTTAAGTGTAATTTTGTTTGTATCTTTGTTTGGATCTTTAGGCTTTTTTTCTTATAAAAGAGCTTTTTTATGGACGGATAATTTAAAATTCCTTAACAATGAAATAACTTTATTTCCGGATACAAATTATTTAGCATATTTAATAAGAGGAAGTTTTTATTTAGATAAAAACATTGAACAGGCTGAAAAGGATACTATTAAAAGTTATAAAATTTTTGGTCCGGAAGATAATATTAATTTTCAAATTGCATTAATTCAACAAAGAAAAAAAGAATTTGGTTTGGCAAAATATAATTATTCGTTAATACAAACATTTAATGCTATTTATATGCAAGCTGTTATGAATAAAGCCGATATAATGTTTAATGAAGGCAGCAAAAAAGAAGCTATAAATATGTTGGAAAATTTGAAAAATACATATAAATTTTTCCCTATAAAATCAAATGTTTATTTTGTGTTGGGAAAAATGTATAAATATTGTAATAATAACGACAAGGCTTTGGAAAATTTACAACAGAGTTTAAAATTAAATAAATTTGATAAAAATATTTATATTAATATAGCCGAAATATATGAACGTAATAAAGATACGGATAATTTAGAAAAAATTCTTTTGGAAGGATTGAAGAATACGGAAGATAAAGATATCTGCAATTTGCTTTCAAGTTTTTATTGTGAAACGGGAAATTTTGATAAAGCTTATGATATATTAATAAAAAGTTTAAAAATTTATCCTGACAATTATCTTGCATATTATTTTTTAGGTAATGTATACGGTTTGAAACAAGAATATAAAAAAGCTTTAAGTTGTTTTACAATGGCAATATTGCTTACAAATAATAACGGAGCCTATTTTTATGCAAGAGCAGCAACTTTTATGAATATTGGAAATTATGAAGCGGCAAAAAAAGATATGGAAAAATCTCTAAAAAAAGGCTTTAATATAGATAGTTTAAAATATGATATTGAAAAAATAAAAAATAAATAGGAGAAAAAAAATGAAATTTTTAGCATTTCTGATTATTGTTTTTGTTGCTTTTTGGTTTTTCTTTAGTCCGCAGCCTGTTATGGTTAATGAGGAGAATATAAATGATGAATATTCTCAAGAAGAAAATGAACCTCAAAGAAAAAAATTGGCTGATATGGATATGAGAGATTTAAATAATAGTGTAAATTCAGGTTTAGATTCCGTTAATAATGCTATTGATAATATAACTTCAAGTGTAAAAAATGCGGCACAACCTGTTTTGGAAAATGAAAACGTTTCACGTTTTATTTCAGGATTTAAAGTAAGATGGGAGAATTTTAAAGTGTGGTTTGGTAATTTACCTGTAATAAAACAGTACAATAAATCGATATATGCCGATAAGCAATGGAAAAAAGAAATGGATGCTACCGATTTTGCAGAATACACCAGTGAACAATCTACCGGTGCAAAAATGCTAAGAGAAGGAACGAAGAAATGGAAACAATTATAAAAAATAATAAACATTTTTTAATATATAATTTACAATGTAAAATGTAAAATGCCGGTAAAATTTGAAAATTTGCGAAGCAAATTTTATATGAAATTTTATGTTTTTATATTATTAATATTATGTTTTTTTTATACAAGTTTATATTCACAAGAAACATCATCAATAAATGTTTCTACGAATACAGGTAAAACTGAAGTTGCAATATCTACAACTTCGTTTTTTACTTTCGTATCAACTGCAACTTTAAATTCAATACCTGTATCTTCTTCAACGGCAGAAACTGTTTCTAATTCAAATTCGTTATCCGTATCATCTGAAACATTATCCGTGGATATTTCTACCGATACGGACAAATCCTATGTGGTCAAATCCACAACCCCTGTTTTAGCATCAGCAACAACCACAACCACAATCTCAACCTCAACATTAAATTCCGTATCGGTATCATCCTCGACTTCCGAAAATTTCTCGGAGAATAAAAACTTAAATTCGGCAGGTATTGCAACTGAAATTAAAAATATTGCCGAAAATAAAAATATGCAAAAAGAATTTGATTCTACGCAACGAAATATAGATAAATCGGTTTCAATGTCTTTAGATGAACCTGAAGATGATAATGTTGGAACATACTATAAATCCGGTAGTATTATAGAGAAACAAAGTAAAGATACAAAATATGCCGTTGATGTTCCTACAACTACAACACAAGGTATTGCAGGAGAAAAGGCTTTGGAAAAATTAAGTGTTAAAAAAACAACCGATACCGCAAAAGAAGATTCTTCAAAAAAAGAAACAAAATCCGATGATACAAAAAAAATCGAAAAAAAAGATAAATCCGGAAAATCAATTTTTTCTTCCGACTATTATGTTAAATTGCCGTGGCAATCTCAATTGATTCTTTCCGGAAGGAAATTAATAGGAGTTAATTATAAATCTACAATTTATGATAAAGAAGAATCCGGTAAAAGAAGTAATTATTCTTCGTTTTCAATGGAACAGGAATTACAAATGAAAATAAAAGGAAAAGTGGGAAGAAAACTTGAACTTAATGTTGATTTTGATGATACTCAAGACGACAAGAAAGATATTTCAATTACATACAGAGGAGACCCGAATGAGTTTGTACAGGAAGCATCTTTCGGCGATATTAATGTTTCGTTACCGAGTACGGAATTTTTTGAATATTCAAAAGAATTGTTCGGCTTAAAGGTTGATACAAAATATAAAAAATTAAATACAATGGCTTTCTTTTCAAAAACAAAAGGATATTCCGAAAGTAAACAATTTAAAGGTAATACAAAACTTGAAAAATTAACTATTCCCGATACCGCATATATTCGTTTTAAATATTATTCAATTATAAAAGACCCTTCAAATCCTAAACCAATAAAGCAAGGAACGGCTAAAGTATATTTAGATAAAAACAAAGTATCGGCAACAGATTATATTGTAATTACAACTGCAACCGTATTAAAAGCCATGAGAGATAATTCTTTTACATATAGCGGTAATTTTGTAAAACTTGTTGCCGGACAAGATTATACGATTGATTATAACACGGGGATTATTACTTTTAAGAATATTTTGTCAAAACAGTATGTTGTTGCAATAGATTATCAATTTATGGACGGGACATGGCTGTCCGATACGACAAACGGTGATCCGCAGATAATAAAAGATACAAATAATACTTCGGTAACTACGGAATCACTTTCTTTTTATAGTTTAGGTAATTATCAAATAATAAGAGATAACGGGAGGGATAGTTTTATTTTGGATTTTAAGGATTTAAATAATACAACACCTGCAACTGTTGAGGGAGGAAAGCCTGTTCCAAACTATCCTTCAAATATTACGGTTGATTTTGAAAACGGTATTTTTTATCTTTCTCCGATAGAAGGTTTTCCGTTGCATGACAGCTTATACACTTCAAACACGCATTTGTATAATTTTGTAACGGAATACAGATATAAAGTGAAAATATTTAATCTTCGTGCCGGAATTGTTCCTATGTCTGAAAAAGTTACAATAGACGGGGTTAAACTTAAAATAAATGAAGATTATTTTATAGATTATGATGTAGGTATTTTAACCATATTAAAAGAAAGTTTAATATCGGAAAATTCGACAATAGATATTTCTTATGACTATTCTCCGTTCGGCAGTTCTTCTTCCGGAGAATCAACTCTTATAGGTTTGAGAAGTCAATTGAATATAACAAACAATATTTCCGTTGGTGGAAGTTTTGTGTATGAATTTTCTGCAAAAGATACGGCATTGCCGGATATTTACTCCACACCTTCAAGTAAACTTGTTGCGGAAGTTGATTCAAAAATAAATAATTTAAAAATTACAGACGGATTAACATTTTCTGCAAATGCCGAATATGCAACAAGTCAATATCAAAAAAATACTACCGGTAAAGCAATTTTGGAATCCATGGAAGAAGCAAAGCAGGAAACAAGTTTGTCTTTAATAGACGATAATTGGCAAGTTGCGTCAACTCCTGACAAGTCAACTTATAATTTGTCAGATATTACATTGAAAAATTACGATATTGAAAAAAAAGAAATAGATCCTAATTTGGAAATTATTTCGGGCGAAAAGCAACAAGTTATGGATATAAAATATGATTTATTGGCATCTCAATCTGTTTCTGTTTGCCAAATTGTATCTCAAGCAGGTTACGATTTATCTGATAAACTTTATATAGAAATATGGCTAAAAGGCGACGGTAAAAATGAAACTTTTCAGTTGGATTATGCAACATCAATAAGTGAAAATTCCGATAGCTACGATTTATATAGAACGAAATTGTATACGGAAGATACCGACGGTGACGGATTATTAAGCCCTTGGGAAGATATAGGTAGAGATTTTTATAACAAAAACGGAACGGCTTCTAAAATAGGTGCAAATAACGGTAAAATAGATACTGAAGATTTAAACGGAAATAATATTTTAGACACTTATGAAACAAATGTGAGCAGTTTTTCCGTAACGGTAAATTGGTATGGTTGGAAAAAAATTCAATTTCCTTTAAATATAGTTACAACGGCAGACCAGGATAAATGGAGAAATATTAAAACAGCAAGGGTTACGGTATCCGGTAATAATCAACAGCAGGGAACTGTTACAATAGGTAAAATATCGGTTGTGGGAAATAAATGGAAGGAAGTAAAACAAAGCGGAAGTTTAAGTACTTTTCATATCAGTTCAATAGGAAGAGACGATCCTAAATATGTTTCATTATTATCGAATTCCGATTACAGAAGTTTATATGAAATTGACGATGATGTTAAAAGGGATGAACAAGCTTTAAGTTTACAATACGAAACAACATCTTCGGACGAACTTTATGCAAAAACTACTTATGTCGGAAGAGCTGCAGATATTTCTTTGTATGAAACTTTCGGTTTTTTTGTTTTTGTTTCAAGTTATACCGCCGATGATACGAAAATAATTGTCCGTGCCGGCGGTGACGAAAATAATTACTTGCAATACAGTTTAACCGTTTCAAACGATATGAAAGGAAAATGGAATTTGATAAGAATAAAGCAGGATTATAATACGGTCAGGTCGAGATGGATAAGCGAAGATAAAGGGGTTACTTCTTTTGAAGGCGATCCGAGTTTAAATCGAATTGCTTATATTCAACTCGGTATTCAAACTTCACAAGCCGACAGCGGTGAAATTTGGTTTAATGAAATTCATTTGAAAGATGCAAAAACACAGGAAGGTAATGCTTGGAAAGTTAATTCAACATTAAGATGGAACGGAACGAATTTTGTCGGAGCAACGGCAATAACGGTAAGCAGAAAAAGTATAGATAAAGATTTTCAAACTTTTTCACCTGGAACTTATGACAGAGATTATCTTGAAGATAATGCCTCATTGGATTTTAAAGGTTTGGATGTGAAAGGAGTTAAAGTATTACCGTTAACGGCCTCAATTACGAAAACAAAAATAGTAACTCCTCTTGCAAAAGATAATGATTCCGATACCGTATCATTACTTGACGACGGTAAAGTTGTAACTTTTGCCGGTAAGATGGGAACGGTTGTTTCTGGCGGAGTTGACCTTCCGAAAATAACGTTACAATATACAAGGTTATTAAAAGATACTCAGGAAATAAAAAGACTGGAAGATGCCGAAAGCCTTTATGCAAATTTAGTTTATGTCAACCCGATAGATTTTGATATTTTACCGACAAGTTTAAATACGGATTATAAAATCAGTAATTCTTTATATAAAGTTTATCCTGATACTCCGATAGAAGATACAAACAACTTCTTGGATTTGGAAACTGCAAAAAAATATATGGATATAAAAGAGTTTCTTACTTTGGAAAGAACGGAAAGTATAGGAGTAAAAACACCGTTTAATTTTTTTGAAAAAGTTACTTTTACGCCTGCATATATTCTTACAAGGGTTAATGAAAAAAATAAAAGAGATTTTGAAAATCAGGAAATTGTTTATGACAAAAGTTTAAACCAGGATATAGGTGCTACTGTAAATTTTAAACTTGCAAAATGGTTTCAGCCGTCAATTGTATATCATACCGCAACAATCGAAACTTATGATTTGGCCTTCAGCACAATAACAACAAATATTGTATATCCCGGTCAAAAAAAATATATAGAAAGATCAGGTATAACTGAATTTACATGGAATTTACAAGCCTTTGATATAATAAAAACACCTTATTTAAAATCTTTGTCTTTTACAACTTCTTACAGAATGCAGGATTCGGATTCTTATTCAAATGTTGATAAAAATTTTTCATCGGTAGGTTGGTGTATCGATAAAATATGGATAAGAGATAATTTATTAAAAGAAATTTTACCGTCTTATGATGTTGGCTCTTACATAGTTAAATCCGTAGTAAAAAGAGATGATCAAAGAGTTATCGGAAGATATAATCCGTTTGAAAATTTTAATTTAAAAGGAAAATTGTTGCCGCTTAAAACATTAAGTTTAAGCTTTACATTCAGCGAGGGGAAAGAAGAATCTTATATTACCGGAACTTCAAAAAATTCATATACAAAAATATGGCCGGACTTACTTATAGGTATCAGCAGACTTGATAAAATTTTTAATTTTAATTGGATGAGTGATACTCAATTAAATTTAAGACACAGTAAAAAAACAGTTGTTGAAAAAGGTATTTCTTTAGGAGATCTTGTTATTTTCGGAGGTGATTATAAATTTAAAATAAAGAAAAAAATTGATATCCTTTTTCAGGTTGACGATACGAAAATCCGGGAATTTGATACGACAAATAATGTTCAAACAAATGAAGGTGAACAGTTTGCCTGGCTTATTCAAACCGGTATGCATGTAAAACAATGGAGATTTAATTTAAAATATTCCAATGCTCAAAGTTGGGCAAAAAATGCAACGGGTAAATTATCCGATCAAATTTTAGAAAATTCAATAAATGCTCAAATTTATTCCGATTTACTTTTTCCGAAAGGAATAAAGTTTCCGTTTTTCGGAGTAATACCGTTGAAAAACAGGTTAATATTGGATTCAAATGTTTTTTATACTACACAAAGTTCAAATGTAAATATCCAGGAACATAATTTACAAAATTACGGATTTAAACTTGATGTGGATTATGAAATATCAAAAAATTTCAGATACACGTTGGTTGCCGGTATATCAAGATATGCTTACACATATACTTCCGAACAAAATTATACATTATTGGAATTAGGCAGCAAACTTACAATTCAATTTTAAATCAATTTAAAAACTTTACAATTATCGTTTTCCGTGTTTAGTATTGCTACCGACGGAGTGCCGTATCTGTAACCGCAAACTTCACCCGGATTTATAAATAAAATATTTTTTGATTTGTAAATTTTAGCTTTATGTGTATGCCCGTATATAACATAATTTATATCTTGAGATATTTCCGTAAAAATATAATGGGTTAAAAGAATGTTTTTATTGTCAATGCTAAAAGTATACGGAGCTAAATTTATTTGCCCGAAAGGTTCAATTGTTTTTTGCAGATCATAAGTGTTAAAATCGTTATTACCGAAAACTGCAATAAAAGGCATCTGTAATTTTGAAAAATATTGTGCCGATGTTACCGTAGAAAAATCTCCGGCATGACAAACCATGTCAACTTGCCGGAGATTAAAAAATTCAACAGCTTTTTTTATGTTGGCTGTATTATTATGTGTATCGGATAAAATTCCTATATTCATTTACACTGCAATAACGTCTTTTACTTCTTTAAGTGAATCCATTATTGCTTTTTTTACACCGTATTGCAAAGTCATTGTTGCCATGGGGCAACTGCCGCATGCACCGGTTAATTTTACTTTTACAATTCCGTCATCGGAAACATCAACGAGTTCTACATTGCCGCCGTCTGCCTGTAAATGCGGTCTTATTTTTTCCAATACTTCAATAACTTTTTCTTTCATATTATCCTCCGTTTATTTTTTTATAAAGACCGCGCCCAAGAGGAGTTGAACCTCTAACCTTTTGATTCGTAGTCAAACGCTCTATCCAATTGAGCTATGGGCGCAAAATAAATATAACACTAATTTTAGTTGTTTTGTTATCATTTTGTCAAATTTTTTTATAATAAAGCATATAATTTAACATTGTTGTTTATTTATAATGCAATAAATGAACAATTTTCTGGACAAAATTTAATTTATAATTTATAATCTTATTTTATATTTTATATTTTATACGGATAAAGGTGTTTGATATATGATAAAAATTACAGTAAAAAAAATATTAATTTTAAATATAATATTTCTTTTAATAATGAGTATATACAGAATAATATTTACATTTTATTATTCTAAATTTTCCGAATTGACTCCATATTTTAACGATTTAATACAGGCTTTTATTCTCGGTGTTCGTTATGATGCGGCCGTTTTGGCTTATATGAATACACTGATAAGTTTATTGTTTATAATTTTTTGGTTTATAAACAGTAAAAAATTATTTTTGAAATTTATAAAGAGTTTGAAATATTATTACTGTATATTTTTTGGTATTATTGTAATTTTGTTATGTATAGATTTCGGCTTTTATTCTTATTTTCAAAACCACATGAACATTTTAATGTTCGGTGTTTTTGAAGATGATACCGCTGCACTTTTTTCCACTATAGCAGAAAATTATCCTGTAGTATTAGTAGGAATAGGTTTTATATTAATTTTTGTTTTTATATATTTTTTATCAAAATTTATTTTGGAAAAAAATATTGAAGGTTTTTATTTTAATAATAAAACAGCAATTTACAAAAAAATTATTTTTACTGTTTGTTTGGCTGCAATAAATGTTATGGTTTGCAGAGGTTCTTTCGGCTTGTTCCCTTTAGGTGTTGACAATGCGGAAGTTTCATCAAATACTTTTATAAACAAAGTTGCAATAAACGGAATATACACATTGCAGGCTGCAATAGAAGCGAGGTCAAAAGAAAATAACGGATTGGATTATATTTCAAAATCAGGCTATTCAAAAGATAATATGGCACAAGCTTTTAGCGATTATACGGATATTGATATAGATTCCATAGATAAAACAAATCCTGAAAAAGTATTGTTTAGAACAACAAAATATAATAAAGTTATAGAGCAAACAAAACCTAATGTTGTTTTTATAGTTATGGAATCTTTCGGAACGGATTTAATGCATTATAACAGTCAAACATTTAATGTGCTGGGTGATTTAAAACAACATTTTGAACAGGATACCGTTTTTTATAAATTTATTCCGGGTAATATGGGAACAATCGGCAGTTTGGAAGCAGCTATTACAAACCTTGCAAGGTTGCCTTTGTCAAAATTTTTATGTCAGTCAAAATATGCTTACAATAAATATTTCTTCTCCGGTCCCATGCCTTATAAAAATAATAATTATCACACGGTTTTTATGTATGGGGGAAATTCCGGTTGGAGAAATTGTCAAAGTTATATGCCGAGCCTCGGTTTTGATACCGTTATAGGTGAAGGCAGTATGCCCAAAGAATACGAAAGGAACCAATGGGGGGTTTTTGACGAATATTTATTTGATTATATTTTTAAAGTATTGGACGAAGGAGATAAAAGTAAATTTGTTTATGTTATGACAACATCAAACCATCCTCCTTTTTCTTTACCTTCGAAATATAAACAACCTTTTTCTTTGGAATTAACCGAACAATTAAATAAAGATATTACAGGTGATATGAAACTTGCCAAAATGAGGTTTGCAACATATCAATATTCCTGCCAAAAAGTCGCTGAATTTTTAACAAAGT
>Ga0247611_10004215_pt1 | contig 20186 bp, 18 predicted proteins | sample 177DNAGHGhighgp2_FD_192422 | JGI IMG/M metagenome (GOLD analysis project Ga0247611, IMG submission 192422) | Sheep rumen microbial communities from Palmerston North, Manawatu-Wanganui, New Zealand - 1770 DNA GHGhigh gp2 | ecosystem: Host-associated > Mammals > Digestive system > Stomach > Rumen...
GGTAAGACTTCGTTCGTGCTCTCCGTGGCCCGCAACGCCGCCATCGACTTCGACCGACCAGTCGCGTTCTTCTCCTTGGAAATGTCGGCCACACAGCTGGTTCACCGTCTCTTCTCCATCGAGTCCGGTGTCCCGTCCGACCGCATCTCCAAAGGCACGCTTTCCGACGTGGAATGGACGAAACTGTGGGAAAATGTCAGCCGGCTGAACAGTGCGAACCTGATCATCGACGACACCCCCGCGCTCTCCGTTTTCGATCTGCGGGCCAAATGCCGCCGACTGAAACACAAATACGACATCCAGATGATCATCATCGACTACCTGCAGCTGATGCAGGCGGGCAGCGACAATTCCAAACACGGCGGCAACCGCGAACAGGAAATCAGCTACATCTCCCGTTCGCTCAAGGCGTTGGCCAAGGAACTGAACGTCCCGGTCATCGCCCTGTCACAGCTGAGCCGTGCCGTGGAGACCCGTGGCGGCTCCAAGCGCCCGCAGCTGTCCGACCTGCGTGAGTCGGGCTCCATCGAGCAGGACGCCGACATGGTGCTCTTCATCTATCGTCCGGAATACTACCATTTGGACACGTTCGAGGACAACACCCCCGCCGACGGCATGGCGGAGATCATGTTCGAGAAGAACCGTCACGGCAGCACCGGCAACGTGAAAGTCCGATTCCAAAGTCAGTTCACCAAGTTCTGCGACGTCAGCGAAGGTTCCTTCTCCGAGGGCGGCACCTACTCCTCCCCGAGCGCCGGCATCACGCCCAACGAGAACTTCTCCACCCAATATTTCGACAGCGCAGCCAACGGCGACGGCGGCGACGGCGGCGCCAACGATCCATCTACACAGGGCTACGAAGACGATTTCGCCTTCTAACCCACCCAACTATGCACTTTTCACCGAACCACCATTCCAAGAGGGCTGCAGGCCCGACACCACATTTTATCGAACCACTATTCCAAGAGGGCTGCAGGCCCGACACGTGTCAACCCAGGGCGAAGCGAAGCGTAGCCCTGGGGATAGAAAGGGCGAAGCGAAGCGTAGCCCTGGGACAGAGAGGGCGAAGCGAAGCGTAGCCCTGGGATAATACCAGAAATATGAAAAAACTATCCATGGAAGAACTGGGGCGAGTGACCCCGGAAGAGTATAAAAAACAAGAAAAAACGCCCGTCGTGTTAGTGCTCGACAACATCCGCAGCATGCACAACGTGGGTTCCGCGTTCCGCACCTGCGACGCCTTCAACGTGGAGCGGCTCTACCTGTGCGGCATCACCGCCACGCCCCCGCAGAAGGAAATCAGCAAGACCGCTCTCGGTGCCACCGAAAGCGTGGATTGGACATACCAAGAAGATGTCGTAGAACTCGCAAAGCAATTGAAATCAGACGGTTACGCAATCATTCTGGTTGAACAAACCGACACATCCACGATGTTGCAGGATTTTAACTTCACACAGTATGAAAAGGTGGCGCTGTTCGTGGGCAACGAGGTGTTCGGAATCAGCGACGGTCTGCTGCCCTTATGTGATGCCGCGGTCGAGATCCCGCAGTTCGGCACCAAACACTCCCTGAACGTCGCCGTCGCCACCGGCATCGTGCTCTGGGAAGCGGTGCGAGGAGAGTTAGCAGTTAGAAGTTAGCGCGAACGGAAAAGTACAGGTCTAAGTCTAAGTTTAAGTTTAAGTCTAAGTTTAAGTCTAAGTCTAAGTTTAAGTCTAAGTCTAAGTCTAAGTCACGAAGTGAAAAGATTCTGTTTTATATTGATACTCTGTGCTTTGGGAACGATTAGTTACCCGCAGAGTCGTCACATAAGTCTCGGACCCGCTGACCCACCAAAGCCGTACGGACCAGTGCCGACGGCCGCGCAAATGGCTTGGCAGCGGATGGAGATGAATATGTTCTGCCACTTCGGGCCCAACACCTTCACCGGCTTGGAGTGGGGCGAGGGCACGGAGGCGGAGGACATCTTCAACCCCACCGCCCTCGACTGCAACCAGTGGGTTTCTGTGGCGAAGCAGGCCGGTTTCCGCGGCATCATCCTCACCGCCAAGCATCACGACGGTTTCTGCCTGTGGCCCAACCCGCAGAGCACACATACCGTGCGTGAGAGCGCGTGGCGCAACGGCAAAGGCGATGTGCTGCGCGAGTTGTCCGATGCCTGCCGGAAGGGCGGTGTGAAGTTCGGCATCTACATCTCCCCGTGGGACCGCAACGCGCCCACATACGGTACACCAGCATACAACAAGGTGTTCCTCAAGACTTTACGTCATGCTCATACGAACTACGGTCCCATCTTCGAGCAGTGGTTCGACGGGGCCAACGGCGAGGGTCCGAACGGCAAGAAGCAGGTCTATGACTGGAAGAAGTTCAACGGGCAGACGAAGAAGTTGCAGCCTAATGCGGTGATTTTCAGTGATGTGGGTCCCGGATGCCGTTGGGTCGGCAACGAGGAGGGGAAATGCGGGCGCACCTGCTGGTCGCGGCTCGATATTGAAGGCTTCGGTCCCGGTGCCGATGCCCCTTCGCAGGACACGCTCAACGCAGGCAACTACAACGGCGCGTGCTGGATCCCCGCCGAGACGGACGTCTCCATCCGGCCGGGTTGGTTCTGGCGCGAGAGCGAGCACCCGAAGAGCGTGCAGGAGCTGCTGAAAATCTACTACAACAGCGTAGGCCGCAACTCGTTGCTGCTGCTCAACGTGCCGCCCGACAACCGTGGCCTCATCCCCGCCGAGGACTCGCTGCGTCTTATGGAGTTCCGCGCCGCGCTGGACAGTATCTTCGCGCATGATTTAGTGGTTGAAGCAGCGAAGGGGGAAGGATATTTTGGGATTTATGTGTCAAATGTCCGCAAAAGCAACCATAGGCACTGCCTTTGCTGGGATAACATCCCTGCTTATATGAAGGGGCATGAAAACAACTGTAATTCTTTTCGATATAGCCCAGTTCATCTGATTGGAGACGACCATTACGACAACTATTGGGCTACCGACGATACCGTTACGACTGCTTGGGTGGAATTGATATTCAATGAGCCGCAGACCTTCAACCGCGTCATGCTGCAGGAGTACATCCCGTTAGGCCAGCGGGTGGAGAAGTTCCACATTGAGATTGAGGATGAGAACGGCAGCTGGCGCACCATCGCCGAGGAGACCACCATTGGCTACAAGCGGATTGTGCTCACCGAGACCGTTACCACGAAAAAGGTGAGAATAGTCATTGACAAGAGCCGCGCGTGCATTGTGCTGAACCGGGTGGGGCTGTTTATGGATTCGATTAGTGAGCAGTGAATAGTGAGCAGTGAGCAATGATTGGGTCGTTAGTCTAATGTATGCCGTGACCAGCCAACAGCCAACAGCCAACAGCTAAAAGCCAACAGCCAACAGCTAATCCTTCTTTTCCACCTCCTCCTGTTGCTGTTTTTTCTTCGGCAGCCGTCCCGCCTTCTTCAGCGCGACGGAGATGATCCACTCGATCTGGCCGTTGGTGCTGCGGAATTCGTCTGCCGCCCACCGTTCCAAAGCCTCGAAGATTTCCGAATCCACCCGTAAAGCGAAATTTTTCTTCATAATGATGCCTCTAAAAGGGTGACGTGAAATTCACAATGTGCTACATGACTATTCACAGCCACCAATCACTATTCACTATTCACTAATCACTATTCACTAATCACTATTCACTAATCACTATTCACTAATCACTATTCACTAATCACTATTCACTAATCACCTATTGATACAGCGTTCCGGTGTTGATGACCGGCGAGGCGGACTCATCGGCGCAGAGCACCACCAAGAGATTGGAGACCATCGCGGCCTTGCGTTCCTCGTCGAGTTCCACAATCTTTTCGTCGGAGAGTTTCTTGAGGGCCAAATCGACCATGCTGACGGCGCCTTCCACGATTTTCTCGCGGGCGGAGATGATGGCGTCAGCCTGCTGGCGGCGCAGCATCACGCTGGCGATCTCGGCGGCGTAGGCCAAATAGTTGATCCGGGCTTCCACAACTTCTATGCCTGCGATTTCCAGATGTTTGCGCAGCTCGTCCTCCAATCGCTCGTTGATCTCCTCGCCACCCGAACGCAGCGTCACGCCCTCATCGGCGCGGTCGATGTTGTCGTAAGCGTACAGACCCGCCAATTTGCGCAGCGCGGCATCGCTCTGCACGCGCACGAACGAATCGAAACTTTTGACGGATTTCATCGAATTCTCCGTGATGGTGCTGCGGACATCGGAATCCACCTCGAAGCAAGCTTTGTAAGTGTCGCTGATTTTCCACACCAGAACCAATCCGATCATGATAGGGTTGCCGTTCTTGTCATTCACCTTGATGGGCTCCACGTCCATGTTCTTCGCACGCAAAGAAAGTTTCTCCTTGCTGTAGAATGGGTTGACCCAGAAGAAACCGTTCTGCTTCACCGTGCCGGAGTACTTGCCGAAGAAGGTCAGCACCCGCGACTCGTTGGGTTGCACGATGATGAATCCACACAGATGCAGGATCCAGAGAATCAGCAAAAGGAATCCGATGCAGATAGGCAGCAGGATCCAAGGGGTGATTGTGCCGTCGGCATCCATCATGTTGTCAAGTTTGGCTAATCGCACTACAATCCAGATGGAAAATACGAACAGAGCGAGATTGACCAGCAGATGCAGAAAACCATTGTTCTCTGCACTCATTTTTTTGTTAAACTCATTGTTATTCATAACTTTATAATTTAGAGATGTGATTAAAATAATATCAAAATAATATCACCGCAAAAATACATTTTTTTTGACATGCAACACATCTGGGAAATTTTTTTCTTTTTTTGTACTTTTGCAGTTGTCGAATGATGAATCGTTTTTTTTATTTTAAGGATATAAAATGGTGATTGCCAAATATTTACGCGCTCTTTTCTTGATGTCGCTGACTTTGTTGACAGTCAGTGCATGGGGGCAGACCGACAAATTGGTGAACATCAGCTATGATCCGCATGCCGATTCGGTGTTCTTTGAGCAGATGCAGCAACGGATGGAGCAGATCCGAAAGACGGAGAATCGTCCGACGGTGGCGTTGGTGTTGGCGGGCGGCGGGGCGAAAGGCGCCGCGCATATCGGTGTGTTGAAATACATCGACGAAAAGGGCATCCCGATCGATTTTATAGCGGGCACGAGCATGGGCGGACTTTTGGGCGGCTTGTACGCCATGGGATACTCCGTCAACGAAATCGACTCCATCGTACGCGCCATCGACTGGAATGTGATGATGGGCGACGAAATCCCGATGGATTACTACACGTACACCAGAAAAATGTACAAGAACACCTATTTGATTGACATCCCGTTCACAAAATTTGAATTTCTGAACAGCCTCCCGTCGGGTTTCAAATATGGTTTGAATATCTACAATATGCTCAGTGCTCTCACTGTCGGATACCAGCAGGACATGAGTTTCCTCGAATTCCCGACGCCCTATTGTTGTGTGGCCACGGAGATTGTGTCGCAAAAGGAGAAGCATTGGACCTCGGGCTCGATGATCGACGCCATGCGCTCCACCATGTCCATTCCGGGCTATTTCAGGCCAGTGCGGGTGGATTCGATGATTCTCTCGGACGGCGGCACGAAGAACAATTTCCCGACGGACATTGCCGTTGCGGCAGGCGCGGACATCATCATCGGCGTTGAGATGACCATTCCCCGCGACTATGAGCGGGTGAACAACATCGCGGACGTTTTGATACAGACGGCGCAGTACTCCGGCGGTTTGGAAGCCCATAACCGCAATGTGAAGAACGCCACGCTCTATATCACCCCGAATATTTCGGGTTTCAACACGCTGAGTTTTGGCACGAAGGAAATCAACACGCTGATTCTCAGAGGCTACCAAGAAGCGATCGGACACGAGCGAGAATTTGACAGCATTGTGAATGTTGTAGGCACCGGCGGACGAGAGCTGCAAAACAAAAGAGCTGTCAACACGTCGGCGATGAAGGTGAAGATTTCCGATGTGGAGTACGAAGGGGTGTCGCTGGCGGAAGAGAAATACATCGACGGAAAGGTGCGCATCAAGCTGAACGAGTATTACGACAGGAACGATTTCGAGCTGTCGCAAGCCATCATCTTCGGCACCATGGCATTTTCCCAGGTGATCTACCGGCTTGAGCCCGACGGCGCCGACGGATACAAACTGGTGTTCCATTGCGAGAAAAGACCCGCAAATTCTATCGGCATGGGCTTCCGGGCCGATTCCCAGGAGTGGTTCTCCGCCATCCTCAATGCGGGATTGGGGCGGAACAAGATTTTCGGTTCCCTTTTCGATGTCACCGTCAGACTCTCGATGTCCCCGTACTTGAAGTTGGAGTGGTATTATCTGCCGAAGAAAGGCCCTAAGTTCGGAATTGCCGCCAAAACAATGTACCGCACCTTGCTTGGCTCGGAAGACCACGAATATGATTACCAGTATTACGAGCGGTTATGGCACAACGAGGCGAAAGTGTATATCGCGGACACGCGCTGGAGCCAGGTGAGCCTGAGCGTGGGGGCGCGCTTTGAATATATGCCGTACTACAAGCTCATCCGGCCGATGGCTGACTCGACCACCACGAATTTCTGGAATTGGAAGAACTTCTACCCGTATGTTTATTTGCGGTTCACCTACGACCACGAGAACAGCCGTTATTTCCCGGAGAAGGGGTTGCGCGTGACGGCGAATTACGACTATGACCTGCACAGAACGCACTTCGCGTCGGCGGGCATCCACGGGGTCATCCCCGTCTGCAAGTGGTTCGCGATTCTGGCCTCCGCGAACGGCCGTTACATTTTCGGGGATGATAATCCGAACTCGTTCATGGACAACTATGTGGGCGGCATCATGCAGGGGCATTATTACGACCACCAAATCCCGTTCATCGGATACAATTCCGTCAGCCCTCGCGAGCGTCTGCTGACGGTGGCCGACCTCGAGCTACGGTTCAAGTTTGCAAAAAAGCACTATTTGTCGTTACTGGCGGCAACCTTGCACGACGGAAAATCGCTCAAGATGATGAGCCCGCATCCCGTGTATGCGGCGGCATTGCAGTACGGTTACAAGTCCAAATTCGGGCCGCTGAGGGCCAACGTCCATTGGAACAGCGCGTTCAACAAATTCGGTTTCTTCATTAGCGCCGGTTACGACTTTTGATTTTCCACACGAATTTCCATCGAATGTGCCACGAATTGTTCAAAAATATTTGTTTATGCTCATTCGTGGTTGATTCGTGGCCATTCGTGTTGAAGGAGAATCAGTTCAGGTCCCAGCACAGTGAAAGGATGTCGCGGAAGGGGAGGTGCAACCTCTCGGCGGTGGGTTGGTGGCACAACGATCCCGCGTGGCATAGAACCGCCTGAAGCAATTCGGGGGCGCGTTGCAGCGCGTAGGCGACGGTGGGCGCGTGTACGAGCGTGTCCACGACCGGGAACATGAAGTTGGACAGGGCGATCTGGAACCCGGCCTCCGAAAGGGTCGTCTTACGGATTTTCTCCATCGCGGGCGTGCCTTCGTCATCGTGCATCAGATCCAGACAAAACATCGTGATTTTCTTCTCGTTGACAGCGTTGACGTACTCCTGCGTGAGTTCAGCGGGGGAAAGTACGGAGAAAAGAATCTGGTTCTCTTTCGACAGGGCGATTTGGTCAAGTGTGAAGGCGTCGAATTTGAGGACGAGTTTGCTCAACACGGACAAGTCCGCGTAGTGTTGGGTGAACTCCGCGCCGGCATCGGCGTAGTCGGTGTCGGTGAACGGGTTGTGGTTGGCGAAACCGAACTGCATGAACACCTTGACCTGCTGGTCCGCAAGCGTGCGCACGGCATTCGGAGTCAGGAAACCGCTGTCCGGGAACGATCCGTCGGGTTTGGCCAACGCGAGCGTGAGTTTGCGCGTGGGCGTTTCGACGGGTGCCTCCCATGCCAGAGTTTCCACGTGCGGGGTGTCTTGGAGGATGATGTATTCTGAACTCATGAAAGTTTTGGGTTTAGAGTTTATTTGTTTAGGGTTTAGAAGGTGAATCGGCGGGTGTGGTCGTCAATGCGTTCGATGGTGACGGGGGTGTATTCGCCACGGAGCAGTGATTCCACCTTCTCGGTCCATTCGATGAAGCAGTAGTTGCCACTGTAGAGGTAGTCTTGGAAGCCGATGCGGGTAGCGTCGTCGGGGTCGTCGATGCGGTAGAAGTCGAAGTGGTAGAGCGGTTCGCCGTCTGCAGTCCAGTATTCGTTGACAATGGCGAAAGTGGGGGAAGTCATCCCGTCGGTCACGCCGAGTTGGCGGCAGATTTCCTTGATGAGGGTGGTCTTGCCGGTACCCATCTCGCCGAAAAAGCCGAACACGCGCTCCTGCGGGTGCGCCTCCAGCAGCTTACGCGCCACCTCGGAGAGTTCCGATTCCGTTGCTATAACATTGTGAATCATAGGTTTATCGCTGTTAAAAAAAGTTGTCTTTCCGTACTTTGGTCAGCTGGTTCACCGTGTTCTCCGGTTTTGAGCTGAAATAATACACCTTGATGTAGGCGACATCCTTCAGATAGTCGATGTGTCCGACCTCTACCCTTCTGATATCCAAGCCCGTACGATTTTTCAAATCTTCAACGAGTTCAGCTTCGCGGTCGGCGTGAGCCAAGGCCACCTTTTCGTACAAGATGATCTTGCACTCCAAGTAAGTCCTGCGGTGTATTGACTCGAAAATCCAGACGGCCAGCACAATAAGCAGATTCGTGAGGAACAGTTCGACATAACTCACCGTCATGGCCAAGCCATTGATCACGGAGATTCCCACCACTACGAACAGGTAGGTCATCTCGCGGATCGGCACCGTCTCCGTACGATAGCGAATCATCCCGAAGATGGCAAAGAGCCCTAACGCGAATCCAATCTGCACCTTCACGTTATCCATCAAGAAGATCAAGAAGAAAATGGTGATGCTGAACAGCATGAATGTGAAGTAGTAGTCGCGGCGTTTGCTTTTCCGGTAGTAGAGCAGGCCGACGATCACCCAACACACCGCCAAGTTGAGGGCGAAACGCAGCAGCATCAGCCACAGGCTTGGGCCGTCGAACCACGGGATTCCGAACAAACCGGGTCCATCGGCGCCTCCAAATTCACTCGCGATATCCGAGTCGAACATTATGTCATCCATCTGTATCATTGTTCTAAGGATTTTATGGTGTATTCTTTGTTTGTTAACTTATTGACGTACCGTATTTTGTCTTTGAAACGGTTGTACTTGAGATGCTCGTCGGTGAGCAGCATTCCGAGACAGTATTTACTGAGACCTGTCTGTTTCACACGCGCGTCGCGAAGCAGATCTTTGAACTTGGATGGCTGCGAGCCGTCCTGCTTCACCTCTATGATCACCAAATCGGACACATCGGCGTTGCAACCGCTGAGATGATTGTGGAATGTGATGCCGAAATCGATGGTGATGCGTTCGGTTTTGTCCTTGTTGACGAGCGTGACGCGGCGGAAGGTGTTTTCAAGGCGCGGAGACAGTGGTTGGTCGGTCACCCAGACCTTTTCGCGGACGAAATCGGCCATTTCAGCCTGATTGTACAGATTTCCCCATGCATCAAGAGGAATGGGGATGCGCTTTTTCTTGGTTCTTCCAGTGTTTTTCTTGTTTTTGATTTCACAGAAGGCGATACCGGAATCCACATAGAGGCGTTGGCGCACTTTCTGTCGTCTCAGACGGCGGTTATGGTGCATCGTGTACGTCAAAGCGTCGGGCGTGTCGAAATAGAGGGTGCGATAGTTTGCAACGCGTTTGTTATCCGTTTCTTGCACAAAAAAACAATCGTTCCAACGGGGCGCCATGCGCAGTAATGTCTCCATATTTGTTGGAAACTTACTGTCCACGCGGTTCATCAGCTTCACGCCGCTCATCTCTTCCAAAGAGATGGCGTCCATCCGCCGCAAAATATCCGATAACGCATCCGTCATACGTCTGATTTCTTTCAGGCGGCAAAGATAACAAAAAATCCGCTTATGCGCTGCAAAAGCCGAAAAACGTCGAAAAATGCAGCTTCAAGACAGCCGTTTCCCCTATAGCGAACCCCCACTTGCCATTATATTTTGTTGATTATCAAAACACTGCATCGATAAGAAAAAAAAAGAGCCATCCGTGCCGACACAATAAAAAAAATACTATCTTTGCCGCCGTAATGATTCGGGGTGTGGCGCAGTTGGCTAGCGCACTTGCATGGGGTGCAAGGGGTCGGAAGTTCGAGTCTTCTCACCCCGACATTGAAAAAGGAAGCATGGTTTCGGCCGTGCTTTTCTTTTTTTTAAATTCAACAGCCAACCGTCTCCGTCATAGTCTCCGTCATAGTCTCCGTCATAGTCTCCGTCATAGTCTCCGTCATAGTCTCCGTCATAGTCTCCGTCATAGTCTAAGTCATAGTCTAAGTCATAGTCTAAGTCATAGTCTAAGTCATAGTCTAAGTCATAGTCTAAGTCATAGTCTAAGTCATAGTCTAAGTCATAGTCTAAGTCATAGTCTAAGTCCATAGTCCAAGTCAAAAAAAATCAAAAAAAGCACACGTTGTTTTTGAATAAAATGTACCTTTGCGGGCTCAAAAAAAATTGTATTCACAAAAATAAGATAACGATGAAGAGAATATTAGTCATTGGAGCATGCGGACAGATTGGCTCTGAGTTAACTCCCGCATTGCGTGCAGTTTACGGAACCGACAATGTGGTTGCCGCCGATATGATATATCCCTTGAAGGGTGCGCTGGCGGAGGCCGGCCCCTCCTGCAAGATCGACGCCACCAACGCGCAGGACATCGCCGACGCGGTGAAGAAATACAACATCGACGCGATCTACAACCTCGCCGCCATCCTCTCGGCAAAGGCCGAGGCCAACCCGATGCTCGGCTGGAACGTCGGCGTGGGCGCCCTCATCAACTGCCTGGAAGTATCCCGTGAGATGGGCTGCTCCCTGTTCACCCCGAGTTCCATCGGCGCTTTCGGTCCCGACACCCCGCACGACATGACCCCGCAGGACACCATCCAGCGGCCCAAAACCATCTACGGCGTCACCAAGGTCACCGGCGAACTGCTCAGCGACTACTATTTCAAACGCTTCGGCGTGGACACCCGTTCTGTACGTTTCCCGGGCCTCATCTCCAACGTGACCCTCCCCGGCGGCGGCACCACCGACTACGCCGTGGAAATCTACTATGCCGCCGTGAAGGGCGAGAAATTCGTCTGCCCCATCGCGAAAGGCACCTTCATGGACATGATGTACATGCCCGACGCGCTGAAAGCCGCCATCGACCTGATGGAAGCCGACCCGAGCAAACTCGTCCACCGCAACTCCTTCAACATCACGGCCATGAGCTTCGAACCCGAAATGATCGCGGCCGAAATCCGCAAACACATCCCCGACTTCCAAATGGAATACCAATACGACGAACTGCGCCAGTCCATCGCCGACTCCTGGCCGAACCAGATGGACGACCACTGCGCCCGCGAAGAGTGGGGCTTCAAACCGCAGTACGACCTCGCTTCCATGACCGTCGATATGATCAAGGTTCTCAAAGCCAAATACCAGAAATAACCCAATCCTTACAGGTTTTTCCACAAAAAAGTGCGGAAATCAACACGATTCCCGCACTTTTTTTCATATTCCTAATTCCTAATTCTTAACTCTTAACTCTTCATTCTTCATTCTTCATTCTTCATTCTTAATTCATAACTCACTCCATCCTCATCAACCGAATATCTTCCACATTCAAACGGACCTTCAGCCATTCCAAGAGCCTTCTCTCGGCTTCAGGGTGCGCTTGCCCGTCTTTCCATTTCAGACACACCACCGGTATCGCCGTCACGGAAAGATCCGAAGCATCGTAGCACTGCATTTCCATAATTGCAACACTCTGTATCCCAGATTGTTGCGTTTTAATCTCCTTCACCACCTGTTTGGTGTTCTCGGAAGATCCTGTCAATTTGTCCAAACGCGCCTGAAGCTCCAAGATCTCAGATTTCTGGCTGGTGATGAGCGAGTCCTTCTTCTCGATGAGATCTTCGACAAGCTGGGTCTGCTGGGTGATATTCATCCCGCCTTCCATCTGCTTGACGATCAACTTGGCTTTAGCGAGACCGTACTCCTTCTGCATGATGGACTGCATCTCGGCGATATCTTCCGTCGTGAGCGGCTTTCCGATGACACGGATCGTCACCGTTTGCTCCTTCTTCGTGTACTCGTTTTGCGAATCAATCAGCTGCACATCGTCGAAGAATGGCGTCTGCTGAATCTCATGCACAAACTTGATCGTCTGGGAATTGAACGAGGATTCGCGCACCAGATTGACAGCCGTGATCAAGCTGGGAATCATCACGAGAACAGCAAACACATAGATCATCTTTTTGACGGCGCTCAGACGGGATTCATTCCCATATTGCTGCTGCGGGAAGCCGAGAAAGCGCACCATGATGAATGTGGCCAACGCGATGAAGAAGGAATTTATGAAAAAGAGGTAGAAAGCGCCGCCGAAGAAGCGGAACTGCCACGTGGCCAGCCCATAACCCGCGGTGCAGAGTGGCGGCATCAACGCGGTGGCAATGGCCACGCCGGAGATGATGGTGATGGGCTGCGTCCGCCGGGAAGTGGCCACAATGCCCGCCAACCCGCCGAAGAAGGCGATGATGACATCGAAAATCGTGGGCCGCGTGCGCGCCAACAGCTCCGACTGCGCCTCGCTCAACGGCGAAACCAGAAAATACAGCGTTGAAGTCACCAAACTGATGGCCACCATGATCAAGAAATTCCGTAGCGACTTTTTCAGCAAGTCCTCGTCCAGAATGCCCACAGCAAGACCGATTCCCGTGATAGGGCCCATAATGGGGGAAATCAACATGGCACCGATGATGACGGCCGTGGAGTTCATGTTCAACCCGACCGAAGCCACGATGATGGCAAAGGCCAACACCCACAGGTTCACCCCACGGAACTCCACACTGTCGGAGATGTACTTGACCGTGGCATCATAATCCGTATCGTCCTTCAGATGAGTGTATTCCAGCACTTTATACCAGAACATACGCATCCATACGAGGAAAGAATGGCGCTTTTTAGGAGTCGTGTCGGTTCCTTCTGTCTTGGATTCTTCTTCCATATTAGTATATTGTTTGTGCGACCATCAGTAGATACACCTGATTTTGGCGTCTCTGCAGCAGAATATCACCGTAATCAACGAATCGTATCCACAATCACATCGATATTCAGGGCCTGCTGTTCGCCGGTCTGCATGTTCTTGAGGGTGTAAACGCCCTGTGCGCGCTCGTTCTCGCCGGCCATGATGACGTAAGGGATGCCCTTGGCGTTGGCGTAGTTCATCTGCTTGCCCATCTTGGCGCTGTCGGGGTAGATTTCGGCAGGGATTCCGGCTTCGCGCAGCCGTTTCAACGCGGACAAAGCGTAGAGTTCGTCCTCGCCGCCGAAATTCACGAACATGGCGGTGATCGGCGTCATGATGTGCTGCGGGAAAAGGTTCAACTCGTTGAGCACGTCGTAGATACGCTCGGCACCGTAGGAGATGCCCACGCCCGACATGCCCTTCAGCCCGAAGATGCCGGTGAGGTTGTCGTAGCGTCCGCCTCCGGAGATGCTGCCCATCGCCACATCCTTCGCCTTGATCTCGAAGATGGCGCCGGTGTAGTAATTCAGACCGCGCGCAAGCGTCACATCGATCTCCAACTCCGTGTTTATCTGCATCTTGGAAACATAATCCAACACCGTTCTCAACTCCTTGACACCTTGGAGTCCGGTTTCCGAAGCGGACAACATCTGCTCCAGTTTGGCCAGCACCTCGTCGTTGGAAAGGCCGCCAAGTTCGAAGAGCGGCGACAGTCCGTCAATGGACTCCTGCGCGATGCCGCGTTCCAGCATTTCCGCGCAGACAGCCTCGCGCCCGATCTTGTCGAGCTTGTCCAACGCCACGCAGAGGTCGGTGACCTGGTCGGCATTGCAGAAAATCTCCGCAATTCCGCTGAGGATCTTGCGGTTGTTGATTTTCATCACGATGTTGATACCGAAAGCGCGGAACACCTCGTCGGTGATCTCCACCAGTTCGGCCTCGTTGAGCAGCGAGTTGCTTCCAATGATATCGACATCGCACTGGTAGAACTCGCGGTAGCGACCCTTTTGGGGACGGTCGGCGCGCCACACGGGCTGCATCTGGTAACGTTTGAACGGAAAGGTAAGTTCGTTTTGGTGCTGCACGATGAAACGGGCGAACGGCACCGTCAGGTCATAGCGCAAGCCCTTCTCGCAAAGTTCAGAAGCCAGCTTGTTCACCGACTTCGTATCATCCTGGAAATCAATTCCTTTCGTAAAATCACCGGAATTCAGTATCTTGAACAGCAGCCGGTCACCCTCCTCGCCGTACTTGCCCATGAGGGTGGAGAGGTTCTCCATGGCGGGCGTCTCGATGGGGAGATAAGCGTGCCGGTGGAAGACGGTGCGGATGGTGTCGAAGATATAATTGCGCCGCATCATCTCGACGGGCGTGAAATCGCGGGTTCCTTTTGGAATAGACGGTTTTACCATAATTTCTGACTTTTTCAAACAATCGGCAAAAATACAAAAAATGTTTATTGGTTATGGGTTATTGACACGGGACAGCGATGAAAAATCAGGCTCGCGGACTCGCCGCCTTCATATCGAAAAGACATATCGCGTATTGTCGGGACCAAATTCTCATTTTTTTTTTAACAACACCTATTAAGAACAGTAAAAACAGTATTTTTGCCAACAGAAATTAATCAGTAACGAATATAAAAACAAACCGTACTTATGAAACGTAACTTATTCATTATGAGTATAGTAGTAGCGACCGCGGTGTTAGGCGGCGCATGTAAGAAAAAAACGGCCGAGAACCCTGAACTGGCCAACAACCCCTTCATGAAGGAGTGGGACACCCCCTACGGCGTGCCGCCCTTCGACCAAATCAAAACCACCGACTACCTCCCTGCCATCCAGGAGGGCATACGGCAGCAGCAGGAGAAAATCCAGACCATCTGCGACAACTCCGAAGAGCCCACCTTCGGCAACACCATCATCCCCTACGAGTACAGCGGCGAACTGCTGACCAAGGTCGCCTCCGTCTTCATGAACCTCGCCGAATGCATGAACAGTCCCGAAATGGAAAAGCTCTCCGACACCATCTTCCCGATGCTCACCCGTCACGGCGACGACATCATGCTGAACGCCAAGCTGTTCGAGCGCATCAAGAAAGTGTACGAGAACCGCGACAAGGAGAACCTCAACGACGAGCAGAAACGGCTGTTGGAGGTCATCTACAAAGATTTTGAACGTGGCGGCGCCAATGTGCCCGCCGACAAGCAGGCCCGGTTCCGCGAAATCAACGAGCAGCTCTCCACCCTCACCCTCAAATTCGGCAACAACGTGCTCGGCGCCACCAACGGATACACCCTCTTCGTCGATAACGAAGAAGACCTCAAAGGCCTGACAGAGAGCCAGCTGGCCACCGCCAAAGAGACGGCAGACGGCATCAAGGACGCCAAGGGCAAATACGCCTTCACCGTGCATGTGCCTTCCATGGAGCCCTTCCTCCAGAACTGCGCCAACCGCGAGCTCCGCAAGGAACTCTGGACCGCCTACTCCACCCGCTGCCTCGACGGCGAGTTCTCCAACACGAAGATTATCAACGACATCGTCAACCTCCGTTTAGAGAAGGCCCAAATCCTCGGTTTTGACAACTTCGCCAACTACGTGTTGGACGACTGCATGGCCAAGAACGCCGACAACGTCTATGAACTGCTGATGAAGGTGTGGGAGCCTGCCCTCGCCAAAGCCAAAGAGGAAGCCGCCATTTATCAGAAAATGATGAACAAGGACGGCATCGCCGGCAACCTGCAGCCCTACGACTGGCGCTATTACACCGAGAAATTACGCAAGGAGAAATACGACCTCAACGACGAGGACATCCGGCCTTACCTCGCGCTCGACTCCGCGCGCAAAGGACTCTTCTACGTCTGCGAGCGTCTCTACGGGCTCACCTTCAAAGAGAACAAGGACATCCCCGTCTATCATCCGGATGTGAAAGCCTTTGAGGTCATCGACAACAACGAGGTCATCGCTGTGGTCTATATGGACTTCTTCCCGCGCGAAAGCAAACGCAGCGGCGCGTGGATGACCAACTTCCGCGAGCAGTACTACGACCGCGACGGCAACAACCACATCCCCGTGGTGTCGTTGGTCTTCAACTTCACCAAACCCGTCGGCGACAAGCCCTCGATGCTCAACATCGACGAGACGCAGACGTTGTTCCACGAGTTCGGCCACGCGTTGCACAGCATCCTGTCGCGCTGCCACTACCCCACCCTCTCGGGCACCAATGTCCCGCGCGATTTCGTGGAGATGCCCTCGCAGTTCATGGAGCACTTTGCCTTCGAGCCCGAGGTGCTGAAGGTTTATGCGCACCACTACCAGACCGGCGAGCTGATCCCCGACGAGCTGGTGAAGAAGATCGAGGCCGCCGCCACCTACGGACAAGGCTTCATCAACACCGAACTCCTGGCCGCCTCCATCCTCGACATGGACTACCACACCGTCACCGCGCCCGTCAGCATCCAGCTGCCCGAATTCGAGGAGCAGCAGATGGCCAAGATCGGGCTCATCCCGTCCATCATCTCCCGCTACAGAAGCCCTTACTTCCAGCACATCTTCTCCGGCGGCTACGGGGCGGGTTACTACAGCTACACCTGGTCGGCGCTGCTCGACAACGACGCCTACCAGTGTTTCAAGGACCACGGCATCTTCGACCCGGCCACGGCCACCTCGTTCAGGACAAACATCCTGGAGCGCGGCAACACCGCCGATGCACACGACCTCTACCTCGCTTTCCGCGGACAGGAACCGTCCATCGAGCCGCTTCTGAAGAACAGAGGTCTGAAATAACCTGTCATGAAAAGAATGACCATCATAGTGTTCGCGTGCCTTCTGTGCTGGAGTGTTTCAGCACAGAAGCCGCACAGCGACCTGTACAACGAGATTGGCGTCAACGCCGGCCCGTTCTCCTTTGCCGGCGCTTTCGGCATCGGGACCATCGGCTTTTTCAGCGCCCTTGGCAGCGCCTTCAGCCACCAACCGGTTGAAATGGACCTGTACGGGCACTACGGGATCCACTACTATTATCAGGTGAAGCCCTGGTGCCAAGTCGGCATCAAGACCACCGTGGAGGGTGCCAAGAACACCCGTTTTTCGGACACGCTGCACACTTCCGTCTCGTCGATTGACCGCTATTTGCTGATTTCCGTGATGCCCAGCGTGCGCTTCACCTACCTCAACCGGCCGTGGGTGCGGCTCTACTCCGGCGTGGACTTGGGTCTCGGCATTTTCGGCACCGAGGGCAAAGACTCCAGTTCCGGCGACTTCCTTTTCGCCTTCAACGTGACGGCCTTCGGCGTGAACGTCGGCAAGAAATTCTTCGGGCAGTTCGAGCTGAACGCCGGCTTCGATTCCTTCGTGAAAGTGGGCATCGGGGCGAGGTTCTGACATCGCACACACATTGCATAGGGAAGTCCTTCCCGGTCAAGGGATGCATCGTTCCTGCGTATCACACGTACTATAATGTCCCCTGAAATTCATACACAGCTTGAGAAACATAAAGGCTATTCATCCTCAAACAAACCAGATTCTTCTTCGACAAAGTCGATATACATATTTTTATAATCGCAAAAACAGTTCGAATCCAGTTCCAAATTATACCAATCCTTAAAATCTTCCATAGTCCATGATTTATAAAGGTCTATGCCACAAAAGTTTTTCTTAAACAGCCAGTGGTAATAGCAATCATTAATAGAAAATTTGTCTTCCTCCATCATCTTGCGATTGTATCTTTTTTTGAAGGTATGAGTTGTGGCAGAGAAGAATTTGGCAAAAGAAGTATCGATGTAAAATTCGTGATCTAATAGTGAAAGAACGCCGAATAATTCTTGTTCTGACAATGTTTTATAGATACCCGGTGCGTCATACGAGTGAATTTCAAGCACGGTGTCTGATCCTATCTTCGATATTAGTAAATAATGGCATCTGGCATCACGATTCCACTGGCTGCCATGTATTACCTTTGTGATGTTTTCCATAAGTTGCATCAGACAGACGTCGTCCGTATGAACTTGCCTGAACTTAAACACTTGTGAAAAACCAGACAAATAGCATAGGCAAAAGAGAGTCATCATTAAGATTCTATGACACTTTTTCATAACTTCCTCTCTTTCTGCCAATCATCCCAGGCTTTGTTGATATTGTCTTCTAACATTCTAAGAAATGGACTATACTGTTTGTGTTTCCCTTGCGAATAGATATATGTTGGAATGTAACCGTAAAGCCTGAGCATCATCATTGATTTTTAAAGCTCGAACACCCACTTGTGTCATATCTTCTTGAGCTACCACATCTTCTTGACATAATTTAATGGTTCCATTTTCGTATCCTTTGCTTATAGTAATTGAACCGTCGCTCTTTTTTATAGCAATTTGGTCATGGCTCCCTTGTGCTCCGCTTGTTCCGAGATATTTCCCATTCTCATCAAATTCATATATCTCCTCCCCATTCGGATCCACCAACTTCACCGGATTGTCCGCGCAATAAACATACGGACTCAAAGAAGGATATTTGTCACTCATCGGGTCCACGCTCAGCCAGATGCTCAAATCGGAACTGTAATACCGTGAGCCGAAGTAGGAGTAGCCCGTTTCGGGGTCGCGTTCCTTGGCGGAGAAGGTGTAAAACAATGTAGAATGTAGAATGCAGAATGTAGAATAAGGGGTGGTTGTCGTCTGCGTCTCGCGGACGGAATAACCATGCAAGTTAAATACACCTTTGCATATAAAATCTGCAAACCTCTGCGATATCTGTGAGATATATTGTTGCCCTTTCTTCATGTTATTCATAAATGCCCCATTCTGCTTGTATTCCCTTTGATTCTATCAATTTCTTGAATTGTTCTCGATTTTGCCTTGGTGACGGCATCGGAATTCCAACCGGTTGTTTTTTATCCTTAACATAGACCAATAAATCGTATGGTGATAATACAAGCGTCGTGCGACCAAGGTTCACCTCCTTAATATGGTCTATTTGGTTATATGTTATTTTCTTCTTTATTCGAAATAGATTAAAAGGACGAATTATTGTCATATTATCTTCGTAAAACCAGACTATTTGTACCCCAAAGCACAACAAAGGATAAAATATGACAAATTGACTAATGATTACAATCCAATTAGTCCAATCAACCCCACTATACAACAAAAGTATCGAAGACACAAAAGGAAGGATCAAGAAGTACCAAGATGCTGTTTTTGAAATAGATTTTCTTTTGTATGACATTTTATAATTATTTCTTTCTAAATAAAGATGTAACAGCACCATATAGGTTTGTAGCAACATCAGCAACATTTCTTGCAAATGTTGATACGTTTTTCTTAATTACTTTCGTTCCTTCATTTTTAGCTTCTTTAAAAACTTTCCTGACATTATTACCTGATACGCCGACTGAAATAACGGAGACCGCTGTTTTCAGGCCGGTTACCGCGTTACTCGCACCTTCATTGTTAGCGGTGGCTCTTTGCGACACAGTTTGTCCAGCAGAATTAACAGTTGCATCATCAATATTGTTAACAGTAGATACTATGGCAAAGGTGGCTCCCACAGCCGTCTCAGCTCCCAATGCCGCACCTCCTGATAACATTGTCGCACCTACCGCGACAGCCACATCCACGTCATGTTTAGTCATTGTTCCTGCGTTCGCTCCATCTCCACCTCCTTCAAACTGTCTGTTCTCAGCGGAGCCAGAAACAGCTCGATCCCAACTTCTTAAAAGTTCTGCTAATTTTCCAGGTGGTTTGTCTTCAACTATCTCCTCCCCATTCGGATCCACCAACTTCACCGGATTGTCCGCGCAATAAACGTAAGGCGAAAGCGAAGGATATTTCCCACTCATCGGGTCCACGCTCAGCCAGATGCTCAAATCGGAGCTGTAATAGCGTGAGCCGAAGTACGATAGGCCGGTTTCGGGGTCGCGTTCTTTGGCGGAGAACGTGTACGTCGAGTTAGCAGTTAGCAGTGAGTAGTGAGCAGTTGGACGGGATTCGGAAGTGCCTGTGCAGATCCGATAGCAGAAGCCGGCCCCGCCAGGGGCCAAAGCCCGGT
>Ga0247611_10004216_pt1 | contig 20180 bp, 25 predicted proteins | sample 177DNAGHGhighgp2_FD_192422 | JGI IMG/M metagenome (GOLD analysis project Ga0247611, IMG submission 192422) | Sheep rumen microbial communities from Palmerston North, Manawatu-Wanganui, New Zealand - 1770 DNA GHGhigh gp2 | ecosystem: Host-associated > Mammals > Digestive system > Stomach > Rumen...
AACAGCACCAGGTGCAAGTTATGGCTTTAACCTAAATTCATCAACAGGATACTATGTAAGCGCAAATAAAGGGGTTGATAAATCTGCTTCGGTTTGTAGAGTCTCCTTTAATTTACCAGTTAGATGTCTCGTAACTTTGCAATTCATCAATTATGCTGAGGCAACATATGATTTTGGTGTTTTTGGTAATATTGACGCATCACTTAGTACTACGTATTACTCAGCTGGTAGCGGTGGGGCGACGATAACCGATACAGACTATAAATTGGCATGTAATACCTCATCTTATAACACTTCGTCAACGCAAACATTGACATATGAAATACCAAGCGGTGCACATTACATCGATATTAAATTTTCAAAAGATGATGCAACTGCAAGTAATAACGATACACTTCAGTGGAAAATAACGGATATTGAGCCTCTTGAGGCAAATGATTACTACACCTACACATTGTCAAATATATCAGAGCAACATTCACTGATTTTCATATTTGGAAATGTCACCTATTATTTTGTCAATTCATCAACGAACAGTAGCAGCAAACTGTTCCCGAACGGACAGATGGTGCAATTGCCAGGTGATGACTACAGATTGGTTATAATACCTGAAGATAACAACGACACAGTAACGGTAACTGACAACAATACTGATGTTACGGCTCAATTGGAACGAAAGGAAGTGACAACAGAGAAGGAAGGTGTATCAACGACTGTAGTAAACTATATATACAGACTGACCGATATACAGGCAACGCATAATATCGTTGTGTCATCATCAACAGGTACTAAGAATGTATACATAAAGGATAACGGATGGGTTTCTAGTACTGATATTCTGAAAAAGGATAATGACAGGTGGAGCAGCATCAGATACACAAGGATTTATATCCATAACGGGACTGCATGGATTGAAGACGCACAAAGGGTCATATCTACAAAAGGAGTGATAACACAATAGATTATTTAACTGTATATGAATTTACGATAAACAAATTATAATATTAGCAAAATGCGATTGCTTGATATTTATAGTAAAATAATAAAACTAAAATATATACGATATGCAATCATGTCTTGAAAAAGTCTCTATTGAAGAGAGACACGAGGAAATTGTTCGTAGTGATTACAGCAGAGATAATCAATACTCAGTAACACATAAGAACGCTCTTGCAGATGGCGACAAAAAAGGTAAAGGTACAGGCCACGGTGGGCACGGATTCTGGCTACCGAACTGCAACGGGCAACTTGGCGTGTTCGACTATTCTAACTTCGACACGGCAATCTCAAGCCACGCAGGTAACTCAGACGACAACATGGCTCGTGAAACCGCTCTTGCAAGAAGCGTGTATAACGGTCAGAATGAATATTCAGCAAAATTGGTTGACACTACCGCAAATGTAAGAGAAGGTCAATATAGAGTACCCTAAAATTAAGATATGCTGTTAGGTAAACTTCTTGCGGAGATACTGTTGGAAGAATCGGTTAACGGCCAAGACGTAAGCGATGCGATAGATAATCACGAAAGGGTTATAATAAATTACCATTCCAAAGGAAATGATGAGGCAACAGGCTCTAGGGTTATTGAAGTATATGCATATGGATTGACTAAATCCGGAAATCCTGTGATTAGGGCGTTCCAACCGTACGGCGACACTACATCAAAAGTGCCGTCGTGGAAATTTTTTAGGTTAGACAGAATTGACAGCTGGGAACCAACAGGACAAACATTTTCAGAACCTGCGTCTGATGTCTATAGAGGCATGGGTGATTTTAATCCAAACGGAGATAAAACTATGGGCGTTGTTTACAAGGTTGCACAATTTGACGATGGTGATGTGTTCAAAACTGATACTGAAAGAAGTATTGAACGCACGCATCAGCAAATGAAAAACCCGATTAATATAAACAATTTAAACAAGCCAAAAGAAACACCGCCAAAAGAGCCTGAATTGAAGGATGAAAAACCAACAGGTGATGTGTATAGAACGCCAACCGAACGTGGAATGGAAAACCTACGGAAACAACTTGAAAACCCAAGAAAGATTGACTTAGGCAAAACCGATTACAACGAAAAGGAAATAGAAGACCTTAGAAATAAACTGGGCGACACGTCAGAACCAATTAATATTGGCGACTTAAACAACAGGCTATCGCAAAAGCCGACAGAAGAGACTGAGAGCGATAACTTATACAAGACCGACACAGAACGCGGCATGGAGAAACTTAGGAACAACATTGCAAATGCAAGTAAAATAGATTTAGATAAAATACCGAAGAAGTAAAAATGATTCATTTCTTATTCGAGGGCGGAAACTCTGATTTGAAGGGAAGATACTTTCCTTTGGGAAAAGGTATAAGGAGGCATCTTGAACAAACATTGGCATCTTATGATGGCGATAGGTCTGTTATTGGTTACAAGAGGCTGAACAACATACTTTCGATGGAAAATGGGATAGCCTACAATGAAATGAAGCGCATTAAAAACTTTTTCGATAATTATACTGGCAGTGATAAATCTGTTGACTATATCCTCAACGGCGGAACCCCAATGAAACTATGGGTTGACAATACACTGAATACGGCAACATCAGCGATAGAGGGATTCAAACAAGCCAAAAAAGAAGCTGGCGCAGAAAACGCATTCAGAAAAACGCATAGCAAGGACAGGCAGACAAATGTACAGAAGCCAAAAGTCGCAAAAGTGCAAACAGCGAATGTTGTAAAAGGCGTGCACAATAACAATATGGTAAAATATGAGTCAAAAGTTCACGGTAATATAGTAAGGATTACCGAAAAACAGATGAAGACCTTACAAGAGTCTAATTTGTTTAGGGCTTACGGCTTGGGAAAGTTCAGTCCACAGGATTTCAAGCCAATTAAGAATATCCCGGCAAGAAATAAACCTGACGGAGGTTTATGGGCTAGTCCGTCCGAAGAAAATGCACACACATGGGTTGCATGGGCGAAAAAAGAGGGGTTTAAAGAATATAATGAAGACGACTATTTTGAGTTTGAACTTTCAGACAACGCAAGGATACTAACTATTAAAGGTATTGAAGACGCTGATAAAATACCGATGCAATGGGATAACGAGCAATGTGTTAACCACAGATTGGGAAGATGGCTATTAGATGACAAAGAAAGATTTGAAGCATATCAGCACCAAACTGATTGGTATCCTGACTTTGAAACTATAGCCAAATATTATGACGCCATTTTTTTCGAAGAAAATTATGAAACACACAATGTAATGTCTGGATGGGATAGTGATAGTTTATTAGTTCTTAACCCAAATGTGATAAAAATAGTAAAGGATAATCCAAACGAAAGAATCGGAGAGCCCAAAAAGACTTTTTGGCAAAAATATAACGAAATGCTTTGAAACAGTTGATAACATGAGCATTTCACATTTATTCTAGCAAAAACAAAGAAAATGGACCTTAACGTAGTAGATAATATAGGTAAAGGAAATTATGACAGCAAAGCCGTTCAATCAAGGATGGTTTCACCGGGCAAGTTGCCAACATTCAAGACAATCAGGCCAAACCTTGACGAACAAGTTGCACAGTTAGACGAAATGGTGTATGGCGACTACCATGAAACTGTTTCGACTGACGGTCAAACGTATGTTCCTAAGAACGCGGACCAACTAATGGATATAATGACGAAGCCGCTTACAATGGAAAGCATTTCAGACAGCAAACTGCCGGAAGCAATTAAGCGTTCAATCATAAGCAATCCACTAATAGAACAGCCAATCGAAGACCCAAGAATGAATGAACTTACTGAGAAGTTGGCCAAAGGAATTCCAGGCATACAGAAGTCAATGCAGATTTTAAATGACCTTGAAAAAAAGGATGCCGAAAAACGTGAATTGAATGAGGAGAAAATAATCAGGCCGAATCAATCTGTGTCAGATATAGATTATGGAATGATTAAGACTATTGTTGAAAGCGTTGTTGACGAAAAATTGTCACAATTCATACCAACGTTGACTGAGTCTGTTAACCAAAAGTGCGGCTCATTGTCTGTAATGAATATCAGAAACAATAAGTTCCTTTTCCTTGATGACAATGACAATATATTTGAGTGCCAAATGGTATTTAAGGGTAAAAACAAAGCGAAAAGGAAAAAATGAGCCAACATGTACAATTCTTTTAATTTTGTGAATAAATGTGGTCTGAAATGGCTACATTTTATTTTTTGATAGTACCTTTGCCGAAAAGTTAAACTTAAACGGAATTTATTATGCTAAATCAAGAGAAAATCAATGCAAACTTCGTTGCTTATGTGAAGCGACTTGAAAAGTACGGATGTTATTCTGAGGAAATGATGAAAGACCTTGGGGATGAAATTAAAAATGCATCGTTTGGGATGTCGGAAGACTCAGGCTGCGCATATCGTGGCGCGCTTATTGATGTCGTACTTAACCATTTGTGCAAAACAGCATACGCGATTAACGAAATGGCGCTTAATGGGAACTCTACCCTAAAGGTTAATTTGGATAAACTGATGAAGGTGCTGTTGCTTCAGCATATCGCAAAATCTCAAATGTACGTAGCGCAAACGGATACATGGAGAATGAATAAACTGGGCGAAATATATAAATTTAACGACAGATTGGTATGCAACATGAAAAATGGTGAGCGTTCTGTTTATCTGTGCCAAAAGTATGGCATCAAGATTGAAGAGGATGAATATGAGGCCATTCGTATTATTGACAAGGAAGTGGATGATAAGTCATTGCACCCTGTGTCTCCACTTGCGATGTTGGTACTTGCCGTTAATCAACTAACTTGGATTGAGTTAAGAAAAGAATGGGAAAATAAGCAAAAAAAAGACGTAACTGAATTATAAGATATGGAAAACGAAATGTGCCAAAAAAGTTGCCCGACAAAAATGCTTACTGTTGGGTTTGTTAACAAATCACCGCATCCGAATCCTGAATATAAGCACTATGGAGACAGTGGGTTCGATTTAAGAGCGTGGATTACGGCTGACACTGGCGGTAATATAAGTACGGATTCTGATGGGAATTGCTGCGCGATTCTTAGGCCTTTTGAAAGGAGATTAATTCATACAGGCATCTACTTAGACCTTAATAATTGCGAGGTTCAGATTAGGTCAAGAAGCGGAACGGCTCTAAAAAAGGGACTTATCGTGTTAAACACGCCTGGAACTATTGATGAGCCATACACGGGCGAAATAGGCTTAATAATGATTAACCTTTCAAATGAAGTAGTTACAATATCAGATGGTGAACGAATCGCACAAGCCGTTGTTTGTCCGGTTTACTCATCAAAGAAAGTTGCCCTTGTTGAACTTGAAGTAATTAGTAAAAATACGACTAGAGGGGATGGTGGTTTTAATAGTACTGGTGTTGATTAGCGTTTTGTGCGATATTTATATAAAAATGGCATTTTAACAACAATTAACTGAAAACATTTGGCTAATTGGAAAAATACCTATAATTTTGCAGCACAATAAACCACTAAAATATTTTTCTTATTATGATGATAAACGAACAATTGGACAAAATGAAGGACTTGATGCACAGGCTAAATGACCCATATGGAAGAAGTCCACTCACCGAAGCGATAGCCGAAAGAAACGTTAAGACAGCCGACGAGTTTTTTGATATACTTGATGACATGCATGGCGGCAAGTTTATGTGTCTTGGCTATGTAACAGGCGCAAATCTGAACGTGCCAAAGATTCAAAGGAGAAACCCAGAAACAAACAGAATGAAAGGTTACCCGGACTATAGTGTATTCGCTGAGGGTGAAGAGGAGATTGGTGCTGTTGTCAAGGTAACCACATACAACTACCAATGGCAAACCCGTGAGTCGGTTAAGGATGCGTATGCAAAATATAAAACAGACGCGAATGCAATCCACGCAAAATACGGTGTAGACCCGATTGCGGACAGACCACAGAATTGGAAATCAAAACAGGCACACGGTGAACATGGTGTGGAAGTGTATTCCGGCAACGACGAAAAGAAATTCGGCAATACATATAACCCACAAAACACGAAGAAGGCAAGGAAAAAGAGCCATACTTACGCAATTGGCACGGATGGTCATATTATACGTGAGATTCCTGAAGAAACATTGCTTCAATACCTCATTAAGCGCCAGGATAGCAAGGCCGTTAAGCAACTTAAGGCAATGAATGCTGAAGAAGCACAAATAGAAGCGTTCATTAAGGAGATTGACGAACTCGGTATGGAATACAGAAATTTCGAGTCAAGTTCAGTTCTCTTTATTGCCGCAACCGTAAACGGTGAGAAACTTGTCTTCTTGAACGACAGACTGCAACGCTGCGTTGAAGGAATCAATATCGCACCAGAAGATTTCTTGCGAATCGCAAGAGAACGCTACAACGTCGATGTTGAACAGGTGCTGAAATAATTCGTTTACCAACTAACCACGGCGATAAAAAACAACCGGCCGGTAATTCCAGTCGGTTGTTTTTTTTTATTTTATTTCAACTTTTTATCAAAGTTCTAATGGCGAATATTCGCTTAAGTCCATTCCGGGTGCAATGGTAATGCTATCGTCAAGCCCGTATTCATTTTTAATGCTTGTAACAGCACGTTCAGTAATGATATCTACAATGTCTCGTTTGTGGTTTTCGTAATTCATATCGTCATAGTTTACTTTATCTGTTGGTTCTGATTCTGGCAGATGTGAAATAATATCATCAAATGAGCCGTTAAGCGTCCAACAACGATATGTGCGTTGCGTTTTCACATAGCCCTTATCTGCAAAATAGTTTATAACATCTGCATCATCGTATACATAGGTTCTAACTGCAAGTCCGTATTTTTTATGGTAATTGATAATCTCACTAACTACGTTCCAATTTGCAGCACGAGTTAATCTAACTTCACCGCTTTCCATTTGCGTCAAAACAATTAGTGCGTTTGATATCCTATTTGCACGTCTTTTTTCTTTTTGCTGCTTTATTTTATCATCTAGCCTATAACCCTTCTCGTTCCTATCTTTATCTCCAAATCGTCTAATTCGATATTCAAGATTTCCTCTTTGCGAGACGATACTTGCAATGTGTCTAAACTCAGGGCCATGCCCCTGCTTTGGCGCGATACCGAAACAATATGTATAGTAATGGCACATCTCATGAATTAAAGTATTTTCTAAAGCGAACGACTGCCCACTATAGTTTGTGTTCATTCCAATGACAGGGTGACAAAGTTCATAAAAATTATCGTGGTTGATTTCGATTCTGTCCCATCCGGAAGTCTTAAACATTCTTCTACTTCTCACGTCAATCTTTACACCACTTGCACGAATTGTAAACCACCCAAATTTATTTCCGCCACTACCGTTCGTGACAAAATCACATTTACCTAGTTGTCCACCAAATAGTTCTTCGTTGAATTTGTCATAATGTTCTTGCATCCAAGATACTGTGACTTTGAAAAACCCGTCATCAGATTCTGATGATGTATCGGTATCCGATTTACCACTTGGATTAGTCGCTGTGTATGTTGCCGCCTTATTGGTTGTTTGAGGATTCGACTTTCCGTAATTTCTTTTTGGTTTATAGACATAACGGTTATTCGCTTGGTCATATTCAAAATCATCAGGATTCTTTCCGTATTTTTGAGCAAGCATCCTCTTAGCCTTTTCTGGCTTAAAAGGAAGTGTAAAATACGCGCCATTTTTCAAATCTTCTTCGTTAACGTATACCATATCAGTTATAAACTTCAGTTAAATCATTCATTATATCGAAGTGCAATACGTCTCTATGATATATTTCTTCCATACCATACCTAACTTTTAAGTCGATATAGTATCTTGATGGAATTAAATCATTTGTATTAAGCAAGAAATAATTTGTGTTATAGACCTTTTCAAGTGGCGAATAATCTATCACGTCAATCTGCCTAACACCGTCCATAACATACAGCCTGTACTCAATATTATCGACAGCATACATCTGATTCGATGTATATGGTATTTTACACTCTACATTAATTTTTCTGATATCTCCACGTTTAATCTTTTCAAGGTTGGAAATACCGTATAGATAAGGCGTAAATTTAGCAGTATTCTTTTCATACTCTTTCGACGGCAACCCAAATGTGTAATATCCATTTGATGCTTTTGTCACGAATGACAATTCGACATCACCCATGTTTTTACCATTGTAGATTATATTAGACCAATTGTCGTAATGCATTACGCCTTCTTCATCCTCGCTTGTTCCGTTTATTTCAACTTCTATAAAATATGCACCTTTTGTTGTTTGTTTTACTTGGTATACCCTACCGTCAACCTCAGCAGTTGGAATGACATCTAAGTTAACTGGGTCGCCGCCAACATTAGCATAGAAGTACAATTTATTTTTCTTGTTAAGATAGAAGTTGTACCTATCATCTGAAATCGTATCATTATAAGTTGTCTCTACATATGGTTCAAAAAATGAATTTGTGTGTTGTGTAAAGAATCCAACGTATTGTGGGAATTTCACATCTGCATCTTCAAATGCGGGCGAAAACGCAATTCCGATTCCATTATTGCAGAGTTCGCCAGTGATGAACTTATTCATTACATCTGTGATATCGAACTCTATCGGTTCGTTACCTTTGTCAAAGTGCTGATAGCCTATAATCACATGGGACTTATTTCCGTTTGGGTTTGTGAATTTATCTAATTCGCCAGACAAAAAATCCGTTGAATATACGCCCTCATATTCCCATTTGCAATAATTCTTATACTTATACCAATTGCTTGCGCCTGTAGAAAATCCCCTATGATATTCAGTTCTGATGTCTTGCTCATAGTCAAAGCCTCTTCCCTCATCCCAATTTTTTGGCAATAAAAAAAATATAAGGTCAAATGAAACGGCTCTTTGCTTATACCCATCATATGTACTTTTTGGCATTTTACAATTGATTCGCTTATCGTTTACTGATGCGGCATTAGTCATTTTAAGCACGTGTTTCAATTTTGACATATCAGGATACACCTTATCGTCAACGAGTTTCTTTACTTTGCTGTGGTCAAAATATATTAACCCCCTTGTAAGCATATTACCATAATTCAATTCCATAACGGGATTTAGTGAAAGATTCACATCAGAATCTCTCATTATGGTGTTACTCTTTGTTATAAATGTTTTAGTGTTAATCGCCATTGTAAGCCTTTTTAGTATAAATAGTTGAAAATCATCAAAACTACGCTTATTTATTATGGAATGGCTAAAAGCGGATACATATATTTAATCTGTGACCCATCAACCGATTTGTTCAAGATTGGATTGACTACGGGTAGTATACATAAACGAATGAAGAAGCTCCAAACCGGTAATGGTACGGAGTTACATCTTGCCTATGTACATTATACAGACCATCCCTACAAATTGGAGAAAATGCTACATAACCATTTCCACGCAAAGCGCGAATTAAACGAATGGTTCTCACTTGATTCTGACGACCTCGAACATTTTAACGATGTATGCCTTGATAAAGAATATATAATTGCGTCACTAAAAGATAACCCATTTTTCAATGATTAGCCTGTATACAAGAAAAGCGTCCACAAGTGAACGCTTCTCTGATATGTTTGCCGAATCCATCGGTATTACCCGTTATTGGGACGTTAAGATGGTTGGTTAATTACCTTGTGGCTGTTGGGGCTGTTGAGATTGCCTTTGCTGATTGTATTTCTGCTGAATCTGATTGTATCTTGTACGGCCTTTATTTATAAAGTTATTCACTGCTGGATGCATATTAACCTGTGATGGGTCCATTTTGGTACCACCTTTGTACGTGTCATAAAATTCACCATTTTTATTATCAGGATTTGTTCCTTGATGATAGTTAAAGTTCGTGCCATTTGGGTTAATGCCCCATCCTGAACCTTGTGATGCAGAGAAACCGCCTAATGGATTCATTCTTGCTGAACCAAATGCTTTACCGTTTGCATTTATAGAACCTCCATAGGGATTGCCATAAACCTCCTTATTGAATTGCTGTGCAAACTGTCCACTATAGTCTACTGGTGTTTTAGCCTTTGTGTTAGGCCTTTGCTGTCTTTGCTGCATCAACCAATATGCTTTTTCGGTATCATCCATATTGTCCAACACCTCATTGATGACTGTCCTAACCATATTGTGTAAATCACTTTCTGTTAAACGTATTGTCCTTTTCATAATCAAGTATTTTTCTTATAAATAGACTATAAATACAAAAAATGCAGCCATTTCTGACTGCATTCATTATTTTATGGATTTTTAACTCTATTTGTTGTCGGGACAAGTAGTATATTGTTCCCTATAAATATGCGAAAATTAGTTAATCCTTATTGTATGTGACAGCATATCATCCCAATTTGGGTCTAATGTCTTTGTATCAACCGCATTTAAAGCAGGCGTAAGCATTGAAAACGGGTGAGTATGTGACTTGAATACTCTAACAAATTGTTTAAGAAATTCAACTAACACATCGCCATACGGCAATAAATGTGCGTTTTCATATATTTTGGTCAATTCATCTTCTGAAATAAGATTTTCTCTATCGTTCAAATTGAAATGCCTCTTTGAATCGTGTGACAATAGATTGATTCTATCAGCGACTACATTGATTTCGCTATGAAAAATATCACTTTTTCCACTTTTCGTGCTATTATTCGAAAAGGTGCCATATTTCATTTGTATATACGCAGGGCTTATTTTGTTGAAAATAAGTCGTTCTTCTGGGTTGTGACTAGCAGGACTGGATTTGAAGCCGCATCTTAATCTAAGTTCGTTTGGCTTAAGCACGACCTCAGTATTTTGTCTTCCCTGCAAAACAATATCATTCCTATCAGGTATTGTCCCTTCGTTTAATGGATTCATTGAAGGCACTGGTAGCGCTGACCCAATCTGTGTGCCGTCAAGAAGAACACGTGCAGAATAATCATATGGGTCGTAGTCTAGCATATATTGTTGGGAAATAATTGGACCGACAAAAAACCTATTACTCCCCGGCGCGTTTGGGTTTTGTAATATAACAAGAACCATCTCACCAACTCTTGGATTTATGTGCAAATGTTTTGGCAATAACGGAAATACGTATGGCACACGCTCAAATAACGGGTCTTCGGCCTCCGTTGGGTCAACTGTTGGTATTCGCACCTTAATCCTCAACCCTTCATTAACATCAAACACGGATTCCACTTTGCAAAAATATATATTAGACGCCATTTTTGTTTTCTTTTAACTTATTTATTTCGTTTTCAAGGTTATTGTACGATTCAGACAATTCTCCCATTTCAATCCATCTATCGTGAATTTCAGTTTTTAATCGTTCGAATCTTTCGTGTAGTCGCTCTTGCTCTTTTTCCATTTCTTGTACTGTCATACCTAAATATGTTATATCGTTATTGCACAATTCCAATAGCCTCAGCAATCATTGTATTAACAGAGTTTACAACAACAGGACCACCGGCATTACCGCCAACACCAGTTGACATTATGCTTCCGGGCTCTAACACATTAATAACTTTTGCGTGGTTTTTAATTTCTTTAACAACTTCTTCTGCCACAATCCTTGCAAATGAGCAAACTAAATTTGGCGTACCATCAGGATTAACGCCTGTTGGTATTCCGGCTTCAGGAAACCTTTGTATAATAGCGCCAGTCAAAGCTATTGCTGAAAGGCCTGTGCGATTGTATAATTCGCACAAAAGCAACAGTGGCGGTATTGACGGAAACGGTGACCTAACCGCGCTGAATGCTGAATTTATTGCACCAGAAATTTTAGATATCCAACTCATTTATATTAATAAATTTAACAATTATCGTTTCTAGACCCAACCAAATCTTCTTGGTATATGTCAGCATAGTTCACATCATCTATATTAAAATCAAGAAGCCCCCTATTTCTTCTGAAGCACGCAATCAAATTCCTCATCAATGCTCTGAAATATTCTGCTTGTTCTATGGCGAATCCCAATGAAAGTCTTTCGGCCAGTTCTCCAATAATGCTCATCAGCTCTTTAACGATGAAAGAGATGATGTGGTCTCTTATTTCACGTATGCAATCGACGACAAGTTTCCTATGCATATCGATGAAATCAGAAAGTGAGAAATTCGATTGTAGCCCAAAGATTTTAAGGTTAACTGCGAATAATAAATACAGTTTGGGTGACACAATTGCAGAAGTCACAACGTAAGCCAAATTGCTTAATATATTTTCGATAAAGTTAACCCGTGCATTTATGTTAAAGTTTTCAGACGTTTCGTTTTCGGTTTCTGACAATGTTGCGCTTATCTCAGTTAGACAGCCCTTTATTATCGTCTGAACTTCTTCTTTGGATGCAGCACTGCTGAGCGAGTTGATGCTATTAGCAATCATTTCAGGATTTACCACATATGTACTATTCTCTTCACCGTCAATGGAAAAAAGTCCGGCGCGCATCATTTCAGCCTTTCTGACAAGATTTTCATACTCCTCATTTGAAAAAGTGAAAAAACAATCACTTATAACCGCATCATCAGTTTCAATGACCATTTTCACCATTTTTTCAACTTCATTCTTAATTATAAGCTGTTCAAATGACAAATTTAAATCAAAAGATAAGCAGCCTGTTAAAGCATCCAACAATTGAGCGGTTACAACTTTTGAATCAAATAACTTTAGTGACATCACGTAGTCCGTGTTGAATTGAAGCAATGTTCTATTATAATAATAGTTTTGCTCTACGCGTCTATACTTGTTTGTGTCAGCATTTGAAACAGCCGAATAATATTCTTGGGTAAGTCTTCTTATTTCGGCTGAAAGCATATTTCTTTGCTCTATAAGTTGCTCTAAATCACGCACAGTTTTATGCTTACGGTCGGTTAGATTCCTGTTATCTGTGTAGTGCTTAGACTGCTTGATTTTACCCTCTTTGAATTTTCTGTCGTTCTCTTCAATCTCTCTGTCCAAATTGTCAATTTTCTTTTCAGTCTCCTTGATTTCATCTTCTACCTTGCCAATTTGGTTTTGGTTATTCTTTAATTGAACATCAATGACATCCGCTATAGGCGGTCTAACATTTCCAATGAACACCTGCAAACAATTGCTATACGGTGTTTGAATAAACCTTTCCCCACCAACCGCGTCTTTTAATGATATTGGTCTTTCGTGATAGTCTAAGGTTAATATACCGCAACCACTTTCGCATTTGTCCTTATCTCTAATTTCAATGCTATGCGGAACAGGGTCTGGCGGGGTCACTGGACTTTTTTGCACCACATAACTAATGTTATTTGTATAAGAAGAATCATCGAAAAGAGCATACATTGGGTCAACACCATACCAAACACTCCTGTTGATTCCCATGTTTTTTTCAAACCACAAAAATGCATTAAAGTCACCGGCGCTTTCTAGTTCATGAGCGTAGTGAAATCCGTCACACCCAAAATAATACCGTTGCCCTATATGTGTAGCATCTAACGGGCAATAGTATAATATATTCATGAGGTCAATTTGCTTTAGGTCAAATACAATTCCGTCTGTCAACAGTTCTCTAGTAATGAACGGATTAATAGCACAGTTTAATATATTTTTTATGTTTGACAGCAGTATGGCCTTTACAGCCACCTCAAGTGCTGGTAAGGCAATCGCTATGTACTTTGATATAATGTTAATTAAAACATCATAACCTGCGGTGCTTTTGAAGATATCAATTATGAACTCAAAAGGGTTGCTTGACTCATTGTATGAATATGTTGCGTTGGTCTGTTCTAGCGCTGGCATACGATTTAATATGGTTATCGCAGAATTGATAACCGCCATCGTATCTTCCTTTGTTTTTTTTAAACTTGGCATTAGTTAATCCTATAATCCCTACGATTATTATCGTCTTCTGTAACAGAATTTTCATTACCGCTATTACTGTTGTTTATAATCAACTCATCCCAATCCCCCACAGATTCGGAATCGGCAAACGTTTTCTTAACGTTACCGTTGAATTTGATGATTTCGGCCATCAGTTTTGCGATATCAAGTTTTTTTGCTATGGCCTTATCCTTACTGGCAATGAAGTCATTCATTGCCTTGGCGTATTTGGCCTTGGCATCCATTGCTTCATCGTTAAGCGTCACGGAGTTTGTGAGCTTATTCATTTCATTCTGCACCTGTTCAATGTTTTTGCACGCGTCGTTATACAATTCTTGCAATAACGCCTCTACCTTTTCGGGTGAATTTATTTTTAGCTTGTATTTTTTTAATGGCTGCATACTTATCCCTTTTACTAATAATTAGTTACCAATCACTTTTTCTTTTGTGAAGAAATATAAGTTCTTGTAACGCTTCATCGCATCCCTGACCTCTTTTGCGGAAAGCATTGTATATTCACGTATGAAGAAATACACAGACGTCTTGTTAAATTTTTTTGTCTCTATTCTGACGAACAATTCTTCCCAATTCCTCAATAGTTCTAATAAGGCATAACCAACACTCCTTTCATTCTCCGTTATTTGCTCATTGGTATTTCCATAAACGATATTTTCAATCTCTTCGATTGTTTTTCTTATGATTTCGTTGTTAACGCTTGTGGCCTCGTCAACCTCATCGATACGGTCGTCAGATTTCGAGCCCGAAAACATGTCATCATATGATACATTCGCGGATATTCTTTTCATGTCCTGCACTCTCTTTGAAAGAAGATAGTGCTTGCACACAGTTCCGCAGTATGAGTACGCTTTATATCCCTTAGATGCGTCAAAATTATCCACTTTTGTCATAAGAAAAGACAACGTGTCACAAAATGTATCATCGAAACTCTCGGAAGGCGTAAACAGTCTATAACGCCTCCCGATAGATTCAATCATCTTAGTCAACACAGGATAAAGTTTTTCTCTGAAAATTTTATCCCTGAATGTTTGGTCTGTGCTTTCAACATATGCCTTGAACGCAGCTTCTTCGTCTTCGCAAAAATATCCGCCTGACTTATCAGATTTAGGCTTTCTTCCGCGCTTTTTCTTTGGTTTTTCGCTTTCTTGTGTTAGTATTTCTTCCGGCATCCTCCATACTGCTAACTAGATTTATTTTACTTCTTCATCCTTGATTGTGGAGATGTCTTTTTTCCTGTCCTCAATGTGAATTGACTCTCTTAATGCAAGACCAAACCACTTGTCTACCTCATCCGGCGAAAGCGTTTTATTGTATTCATCAGTCAGACTTCCTATTCGACCTAAAGCATGGACATAGCCTTCTTTTGGCACAACCATCACCTTTAGACCGAATTTGCCCGTCATTCTAAGCAATAATTCATAGTTAAATGCTGCCTTGATTGAAGGCTTATATTTTCCGCATTTTATAAAATCGTTTGTGTTAATTATTGCGCCTGTTAAGTTGAACAGCGAACAATGTTCAAGCCTTAATCTGTTGATGATACCGATATCATCCTTATCGTTTGCATCCGGCGTGATAAACGCAGGACTTAGCGCCATAGTGTTTCCATACTCCCACTTACCATTCGAATCGTGATTAAGGTTAACTGGAAGAAATGCACTAACAGTTTCGTTTCCATAATAATATTCGTGCGCCATATTAAACCACTTCGTCGTGTATTCATCGTCAAATTCAAGAATGGAAAAGAAATCAGTTTTAACCTTGTCAACCGCAAAATTAATCTGAGAGCAAAAATCTGATTCACCGTCATTGTCGGCCAAATCAAAACTGCCGATTGACGAATAGTTGGTCACACCTTCCATATACGGCAAAAAATCTGATTCGATTGATTTGGCATATACGAAAATAACGTTCAATTTCCCGTGCTCATATGCTTTAGCGCATTCATTGACGCTTTTCAATGCATTATCAAGAAGCGGCTTTACTTTTTCGTTAAAAATGTGTATCGGTACTATTACTGTAATATCATTCATCTCCTACTGTTTCTTTTTCAATCTTATTTTCTACATTCTTCTTAAGCTCGGCAAAATAATTTGCACGCGCATTAAATTGTTCGGTAATGTAAGCATCTAGATTATCCTTCCAAGTATGGTAGGTGTATTTGTCGCTAATGGCATCCATTTGTCTATAAATCTCCTCAGGTATTTCATCACGCATCCAACTTCCGATAACCCTTGCCAATATTTCAGGTACTTGCTCAATGTTATTATACCATACGCCATTGTCTAGAATTTCGCCATTTTCGTCTGCCATCCATTCAGGTATGATTTCAGGCACCTTACCAATAACTATATTACCGCATTTAATAGCATCAATAGCGCTACGGCCAAACGGAGTGTCAGGGTCGTGCCAAATCGTAATGCAGCCCTCTTTAAGCATATCTGAATACGCGGATACTGTAAGGTTTCGCAATGGCCTAAATGTTACAAATTGCATAAGCGGATACTTCCAATAGAATGTCTTGATGATATGCTCAACATCGCTGCTCTTTGTTGAAACAATGTTGACAATTAGTTTCTTTGCGATAGATGGCTTTCTCATACATTCTTGTATGTACGGGTTTAATACAGTGCACTTAATATACGGGAAAACCGATTCAATCAGATTCTTCTGATTATCGTTTGATGCTATAACATCAGTTATTCCGTAGTTCATCCACTGGTCACCGTATGGAATAAACTCCGTAACATACCTGAAATTCTGCAATACTACAATTCTTTTGCAAGGGATTCCCTTTTCAAATGTTTCCTTCATCATACTTGAAAATGCCTCAGGGATGAAAAGGAAATCTGATGGCGACACCCTCCAAGTAGAACTTGCAATGTTAATGTGTTCAAGCGATGCATACGGTTCGCCAAGCCATTCACCAACACCTTCAAACACCCTGAAATCATCAATCGGTTTATTCGCCTTTTTAAGTTTTTTTAACTCATGCTTAGAATATTCGTTGTTTAACTGATATACCATGCAAACATCGTAACCAAGCTCCTTGAGTGTCAAAGCCATCTGATAAATGTATAACATTTCACTGTTTGGCACATTCTTACAGTCGGTGACAAAAAAGTATAGTGATGATTTCTTGTCCTTTAATTGTCCAATTGCTGTTTCAATCCTCTGCGCGACAATTTTGTTTTTATCTTCTGCCATGTAAATTATATTTTTCTATTTAAAATTATTCTACTTTGCATAAAATACCTGCCTTTACTAACGTATTAAACGCAAACCTTTGCTGCAAAGGTAATTCATCTTGATTAAATGTATTAATCGGAGAACCGCTATTATCATAATACGTGCCCAATAACACATCAACGAACATCTTAACGCAGTCAAACTTGGCCGTTTGAAGAGTTGCGTTGAAGTTTGATTTCGACTCGACCATTTCTTTTGAATGCACCATCATATCTTGATGATTAATGTACGTTTCATCGTCACTGCCATAACGATTCGTGATGATAGACGTCTTTTCTTTTTCTGATGCTTTCAAATCAGAAAAAAAAGATACAAGTCTGTCAAGGTCGATATACCACTCACTCCCAAAAATATTAAGCATTTCCATTTTCTATTAAGTTAATTACAGTGTCATTTTCGTCGTTTATAACGTCCATCATTGAATTGAATGAATATTCGCATTCAGTATCGGTATTGTATGGTGCGTTTATCTTAATAACCGTTTTACCGTCTGGCACAGATTCTATAAGGTTTGGATTCGCTGTTATCAAAATATCACATCTGTCCCAAATCGTCGCAGAATCGATAGGAAAATAAATCTCACGAACTCTGCAAGGTAGAACAGACAGGAACGCGAACGTCGCTTGTATTGTTAAATTTGCTTCAAATGGGCTTACAAGCATAACTTCAGGAATGTTTTCTTCATCTAAATCTCGCAAATAGTTCTGTATCCAATCATTGAAACGGTACGGAAGCATTTTATCCATAGGCTCTGCGCGTCCGTATATTTCTAACGGATAATCGATATACCTGAACTTATTGTAAGCATCTCTGCTTTCGAACGGGAATACCTCAAACAAGTCAAAATCATTTATTTCACTATCATCGATTTCGAAACTAGAATCAATGTGCTTTTGATACTGAATTCTGAATTGACGGGAAAAATCCCTAATTACATCGTTTATGTCAATCGCTATCCTCATATTAGTCACTCCACACTTTTATCTCTTTCATGTTTTCATCCATATAGATAACTCTAGGATAAGAATAATCCAAATTTAACCTTGCACCACATTTGCAATCGTATCGCCCGATTCGTTCCAACGTATAAGGATTAATCATAACAGGCATCTCGCTAATAATCTCAGCGCCACAATCAGGACAGTATGCCCTTTTAATTGCCACAATAGGGTTGAATACTGATGTCTTTAATTCCTGTTCATGAACCTTTCTGAATTCCTGATGAAACTTGTTATAGATTTGCCCCATATCGTTCTCATCGTTTCTAATGGCCTTGAGCGCATCTTTATAAGCATTAATATCGTCCTCACCCATTGGTAGGCTGTCATCCGGCAAGTCATAATTCTCATTTAACTTGTCCTGTTCGTACTGCTCTTTAAATCTGTCTAAAATCGATTCTGTCATATTCTGAATTGTTAACCGTTATTGTATTTTCACTATCATCTTTTCTCTTCCGCTCATTCTTTATTTCGTTCAATACGGAATTTATGCTAAGAATTGTCCTTGCCATATTATACGCTATAATAAGTTAAAGTTGCATTATTTTTCAAGGGATGAATACATCTCATCTGTTAGTTTCTTTACACAGTCACGGCAAAGTTTCCTGCCGAAAGTCTGCTCTGCAATCTGCATATCGAAAAACTCTGTGTTGTCCGTGTCAGACGCTTCATCAGACGACTCCATGTCGTTAAGGTTCTTTGTACTGTATACGACCTTTTTGCCGCATCCGGCACATTCATATACGACATCTTCGCGTTCACCCAATAAATCATATTGAACTTCTTTCTTTTCGTGATGTTTGTATTTCTCATCCATTTCACGGCAGTAGAACTCATCCGTCAAATCAATGCCGTCAAGCATTATGTGGGCATCATAACTGATGACATAATTGCCATCGTATTCGGTAATTCCACGCAAGAAGAGATTGTCGAATTTATACATAAGCATATCGCATACGTTATAAGCATGTAGCGTTGCGAATGATATGGTTTCTATATCCAAAACGTCACTTCTGATGCCGTTTTTCATAACGCCCTCAATCTCCTTGACAAAGCCTTTTGATTTGAACTCATTGTCATCCGGGTACTTAGTCACGTATAAGTCAACAACTGCTGTCGATTCTGTTTTACGCCTAACGACAATGCGCCTTGTATATTCTTCGAGACGGTATCTCGGCATAAACCCAAACTCACGTTCAATTGTCAGCCAATACTCGGTTTTGTCACCTCTACCGCCGACCTGCTTCAAGCCGTCAAGAACACTCTCAACCAATGGGAAGTTAGACTGTATGGTGATAAGGCCATAGCCCTCTTCATTAGCGTAGTAAACAAATTTACTGTCTTGAATTTCCTCATTTTTCTCGACCAAATAAGGCGAATAGTATTTGTATTTCTTAGCCTCTCTGTCGATTAGGTACGTCCTGTATCTCAATTCACGGACCTGTTGTGTTTCCTTACCGGCAAGCAACGCAGTTGACAGCCTGTTTGAATGCACTTGTTGATTGATTTCAGCGCCAGATAAGTCGCCGACGCCAGATGGCTTGAAGACCTCTTCCTCTGTGATTTTCAAGCCCCAAAACAATCCGTTAAAGAATTCCTTAATCTTTCTCAGAATTTTCTTCATTATCGGTACTTTCTTTGTCGTTATTAAAGAGCCTGTTGTCTATTTCATTTGACAGAGATTTTTCAACCGCCAAAAGGTCATTGTATTTTTTGCTTATCACCTTATCGCCACGGTACAGGTTCATATCCCTGAACAATTCGACTTTTCTTTTCTCGCATAGTTCTGCATAAGCAGCCAACTCTACTATTGTTAATCCTTTGAAATCCATAATAAACAGTTTTTAACAAATAAAGGATTTATGCGACTATTATCAATAAAATAAGAAAAGCGAACACTGCTGTCCGCTTCTCTGATATGTTTGCCAAGTCCATCGGTATTGTCCGCTATTTGGATGTGAAGATGGTGGGTTAACTTAATTCGTGTATGACAAATTGGTCAATCCTAATAGGATATCCTAATACGTAATAGTAATCATCAGGATATTCATTAGCAGATTCTTCATCGCCCGCATAAA
>Ga0247611_10004218_pt1 | contig 20174 bp, 16 predicted proteins | sample 177DNAGHGhighgp2_FD_192422 | JGI IMG/M metagenome (GOLD analysis project Ga0247611, IMG submission 192422) | Sheep rumen microbial communities from Palmerston North, Manawatu-Wanganui, New Zealand - 1770 DNA GHGhigh gp2 | ecosystem: Host-associated > Mammals > Digestive system > Stomach > Rumen...
ACCCGCAAGCCCGGTACACCGATGATGTGGGGCTTCGGACCGACCCCCGACGGCGAGACGCTGCTACAGCAGCCCTTCCAGGACGGTTTTGCCGCGATTGCCGATGACGTTCCCATCCTCATCGGTACGACGCTGAACGAGCTGCAACGCCTGCGCTATGACCAGCCGGTGACACAGGACGAGGCACGACGCGAGCTGTTCAAGACCTTCGGCTTCGACACCAACAGCTACATCAAGGCCTTTGACGAGGCCTATCCCGGACACACGCCGCAAGACCTGCTGAGCATTGACTGGCTGTTCCGCCCGAAGACCATCATCACTGCCGATGCCATTGCCCAGACGCGAAAGGCTCCCACCTATATGTATATGTTCACATGGCGCTCGCCCGTCACAGGCGGCAGTGTACACGGACAGGAACTGAAGTTCTGCTTCAACACGCTGCACCATGCCGGCAACGACCTGCCCCACCCCACTGATGCCGACCTGCGGCTGGCCGACACCATGAGCAGCGTGTGGGCGCAGTTTGCCAAAACCGGCAACCCGAACATCAACAGCCTGCCCGACTGGCAGCCCTACACGAAGGCCGGCGGCGAGATGATGGAGTTCAACCACGAGTGCCGCATCCGCCACAACCACGACCGCCAGCTGGCACAAATCATTGACAAGCACTGCTTCCGGCAGCTGGACGACTTCCGCGACCGGCAGAACAGCAAACAGCTGACGATGGGCGACGTCGTGATGACCATCTACCCGCAGAAGGGCGGCAAGATCATGTCACTGACATATCAGGGAAAGGAAGTCATTTCGCAGCTGACGATGCCCGAGTCGTTCGGAAGCACGTTCTGGACCAGTCCGCAGAAGGAATGGAACTGGCCGCCTGTGCCGGAATTCGACAAGATGGCCTATCTGCTGGAAGAGCATGACGGCCGGCTGACGATGACCAGCCAGGTTTCGGAAAAACTGCAGTTGCGCATCTGCAAGGAGTTCCGCACAGACGAGAAAGACAAGGCAATAGTCATCACCTATACGATCGTCAACGAGGGCAACGAGCCGCGGAAAGTAGCCCCTTGGGAGATTACCCGTGTGCCCAACGACGGCGACGGTCTCATCTTCTTCGATGCTCCCGCCAACGGCATCAGCCCTGCAGGAGTGATGGAAATGATTGATTTCAAGGCAGCGCATGGTGCCGTGTGGTTCCAGACGGACGAAGCCGACAAGAACCGCAAGATCAATGCCGACGGAAAGGGCTGGCTGGCCTACCTACACGACGGCCTGCTGCTGGTGAAGAAGTTCGACGACCTGAAAGCCTCGCAGCCTGCGCCCGACGAAGCCGAGATACAGGTGTACGTGAACCGCGGCAAGACCTTCATAGAACTGGAAAGCCAGGGTGCCTACATCACACTGAAGCCGAAGGAACAGCTGCACTGGACCGTGCGCTGGTATCTGCTGCCTGCTGACCAGGCATCGCAACCCTCCGCGGAACTGCTGCAGACGGTGAAGAGAATGGTCGGGTCAAGATAATCGGGCTTTAATGGTAGCTTTACGAGCACTCGTGGGTCTTCGACAAATCTCGTGGTCAAAAAGAACTTGAGAAACTTGAATTTACGAATAATCATATAAAAAACAGCAAGACAATGAAAGACAGGAATGGACAGACTGACATGAGCCGGAGGGAGTTCCTCAGGCGCATTGGCATAGGTGCAGGATCGGCCATGGCACTGATGGCGCTGGAGCCGCTTGGCATCATGGCCGCCGGAAAAGAAAAGGAGAAAGCCGATGGCGAGACAAAGAACGCCATGACCTTCCGGGAACAGAACGGTTCGGGCGAGCGCATCTCGCTGCTGGGCTTCGGCATGATGCGACTGCCCAACGACCAGGAAGAGGTGAACCGGCTGGTGGACTATGCCATGGAGCATGGCGTGAACTACTTCGACACGGCCCCAGTGTATATGGGCGGACAGTCGGAGGTGCTCACGGGTAACGCCCTGAGCCGGTATCCCAGGGAAAAGTTCCATGTGGCCACCAAGATGTCGAACATGCGGGGCGGTAGTATTGATGACTGCAAGCGCATGTACGAGACGTCGATGCAGAAGCTGCGTGTGGACTACATAGACTACTACCTGCTGCACGGCATCGGCGGCGGCGGCATGGAGTCGTTCAACAGCCGCTTCATGGACAATGGCCTGCTGGACTTCCTGCTGGCAGAACGCAAGGCCGGGCGCATACGCCACCTGGGATTCTCCTACCATGGCGACGTGCGTGTGTTCGACTACCTGCTGGACCATCAGGAAGAGTACCACTGGGACTTTGCACAGATTCAGATGAACTTCCTGGATTGGCGCCATGCCTCGCTGCGCGGCGGGCGCAGGACGGATGCCGACGCGGAGTACCTGTACAACAAATGCGAGAAGGCGGGCGTGCAGTGCGTCATCATGGAGCCACTGCGCGGCGGTGCCTTCGGACGCATGGCCAAGGAACTGAGCGACCAGCTGCGAGCTGTACACCCCGATGACAGCACGGCCCGATGGGCATTCCGCTGGGTGGGCTCGTTCCCCAACATCCTGACCACGCTGAGCGGCATGAACCGCATGGATCACTTGGAAGAGAACGTAGCCACATTCTCACCCCTGCAGCCCTGCACCGAGGCCGAGAACAACCTGCTGGCCAGCATTGCCGACCAGATGGCGGGATTCCCCACCATTCCCTGCACCACCTGTGCCTATTGCATGCCCTGTCCATACGGCGTGGACATTCCCGGCAATTTCGCCTACTACAACGAGGCGGTCAACGAGCACATCCTTCCCCTGCCCGCTCCTGGAACGCCCGATTACGAGACGCGCAAGCAGCAGTTTGCCGACGGCTACAAGAAAGCACTGCCCGACGAGGCCACGTGGGCCCGACGCTGCCAGGACTGCGAGGAGTGCCTGCCCAAGTGTCCGCAGCAGATTCGCATCCCTAACCAGATGTCACGCATCGTGGAGACGCTGCGCAAACGGTCATCATAACCGGAAGACGACATGCCGGAACCACTGAATCTGCCCCCATACGAGGCCAGGATAAAGGATGAGAAGGGAAGGAGAACCATTTTCGACTTCCTGCGCCGCCGCTATGTAGCGCTGACACCCGAAGAGTGGGTGCGTCAGCACTTCGTACATTTCCTGGTTGAGCACAAAGGCTACCCCAAGGGGCTACTCGCCAACGAGAAGGAGCTGCGGGTAGGAGAAAAGAAGCTGCGGTGCGACACCTTATTATATAATAGGGTGCTTGCACCGCAGATGATTATTGAGTACAAGGCTCCAGACGTGGCGCTGACTCAACGGGTCTTCGACCAGATTACAGTCTACAACATGCTGCTCCGCGTGGACTATCTCATCGTGAGCAACGGCTTGCAGCATTACTGCTGTAGGATGGACTATGAACAGCAACGCTACGAGTTTCTCAAGGAAATCCCGGAATACGGGGAGCTATAAAACCGTATAAAACCGTTAAATACCGTGGCCTTAATCCGTGGCTACCGTGAAAAACCGTGAGAAACCGTGGCCTTAATCCGTGGAAAACCGTGGAAAACCGTGGCTTTAATCCATGTCGTTGGCATCGGTAGCCTTCTTCGAGGTAGAAGTCTTGCGCACAGAACTGCGCTTGCGAGTCTTCTTCTCGTCGGTGGCCACAACGGGCTTTTCGACCTTTACGCCAGCCAGCTCAGGATCAATGAGGATGCGTCCGCAATATTCACAGACAATGATCTTCTTGTGCATCTTGATGTCGAGCTGACGCTGAGGGGGAATCTTGTTGAAGCAACCGCCACAGGCATCACGCTGCACATAGACGATACCCAGACCGTTGCGGGCATTCTTGCGGATGCGCTTGAACGAAGTAAGCAGACGGGGGTCGATTTTCTCCTCCAGTGCCTTGGCCTTCTCCTTCAGTTTCTCCTCTTCCGAGCGGGTCTCGTCCATAATCTCGTCCAGCTCGCTCTTCTTCACGGCCAAATCGCCTTTCTTGTCCTCAAGGACGGCCTCGTTCTGAGCCAGTTCCTCGTTTTTCTCGGCAATGCGACGCTGCGCCTCGGCAATCTTCTTGTTGCAGAGCTCAATCTCAAGCGACTGGAACTCAATCTCCTTGCTCAGCGTGTCGTACTCACGGTTGTTGCGCACATCCTGAAGCTGCTGCTTGTAGCGGTCAACGCTATTCTGTGCCTCGATAATCTCGCCTTTCTTCTGCGAGACGGCACGCTCAAAGTCGGCAACCTCGTTCTTAATGCGCTCAATACGGGTGTTCAGGCCTTCAATCTCGGCATCGAGGTCGTCTACCTCAAGGGGCAGCTCACCGCGCAGTGCCTTCTTCTCGTCAATGGCCGACAGAGCCGTCTGTAACTGGAACAGTGTTTTCAGTTTCTCTTCCACTGAAAGGTCTGTGGGATCTTTTTTTGCCATAATTCTTGTCGTTGTTTATTATTAATTAGTCTATAGATACACGATAGGGTTGGTGTTGGTCTGAGCGATGAGCGTCCTGACTCCCGGACAAGCCTGTGAGATGACATCTTGGAAAATCTGTGGAGTGAAGTGCTCAGTTTCGTAATGCCCCACCACGCAAATCTGCACACGCTGCTCGTAACCGAAATACTGGTGATAGTGCATCTCGCCGGTAATGAAGGCATCGGCACCGAGAGCGACAGCCTCGTCGAGGAGGAAGTCGCCCGCACCGCCACAGATAGCCACACGGCTTACGGGGCGCTGCAGCAGTTCGTTGCACATGGCACTACTGGCCTCCAATTGCTGCTTCACATGCATGACAAAGTCGCGGGCAGGCATAGGCTGCACGAACTCGCCGACAACGCCACTGCCACACTCCTTGCCCTCGATGACTCCCTTGCTGGCAAAGAAGCGCACGTTAGTCAGTCCTATCTTGCCGGCAATCATGAAGTTCACGCCACCCGGAGCATTGTCCAGATTCGTATGCATGGACACCACACAGACATCGTTCTTGATGGCCTTCATCACCGTGCGCTGCACATCGTTCTGCCCGGCTATCTGCTTCAGTCCACGAAACAGCAGCGGATGGTGGCTCACCACAAGATTGCACCCCAGACGGAGCGCCTCGTCAATGACTTGCTCGGTCACGTCCAGACACAATAATGCCCCTGAAACCTCCGCCTCTGTCAATCCCAGTTGCAAGCCAGCATTGTCCCAGCTTTCCTGCAAGGGCAGGGGCGCGAATTGTTCAAGGGCGCTTAACACTTCCTTAATTTTCACGCTATGATACGTTTTGAGAATGCAAAGTTACGCATATTTTCTGAACTATTCGGCGTAAAGTGACGGGTTTTATCCCTATTTAACTTTTTTTCATAGACAAGCAAGAAAAAAAATGCCTATCATAGTACACGAAAACAAAAAAAAATCGTACTTTTGCAATTTGAAAGCCATAACCACTGCTATCCTAACGAAAAAATGAACCATACGCCGTACCACACGCTGCCAGCTCTCTTCAGGCTCTTGCTGACACTCCTGTTGCTATGGAGTATCCCCGGCAAGGCTACAAGCCAGTCAAGCATCCCGTTTGACGAGAGCAAGAAGCTGCTCATTGTTGGCATCGATGCAGACTATCCGCCACTGGAATACATCGATGAGAAGGGACAGGAGCACGGCTATGACATAGAATTCACCAACATCCTGATGGAGCGCTTAGGGTATAAGTTCACCTATGCGCCCAACAAATGGGAAAACATTGCCGGCGACGTGCTGCACGGACGCGTAGACCTAGCCATGATGATCTACTCGCCCTATCGCAAGGACAGCACTAACTACTCGCGAGCCGTGTTCAGGTTCTACTACCAGGTCATCTATCGCAAGAGCGAAGAAGGGGTGTTCAGCTTCCGCAACCTGAAGGGCAAGCACATTGCCTACATGAAATCGCGCCCCATCGGACAGATGCTGGAACAGGAGCAGGCCATAGGCACACATGTTCCCGATTTGAACATTGCCATCCAGGAACTATCGGAAGGCAAGTACGACGCCGTCATCTGCTTCCGCTATCAGGCACGCTACTTCATTGCCCGCAACAACCTGACCAACCTCGTTGTGGAAGACCTCTCGCTGCCGCCACGCGAATATTGCTACGTGAGCCCGCACAAGCAGCTCATCGACATCATCAACCAGGAACTGAAGAAGATGGACGAGGAAGGGGTCATCGACGATGTCTACGGAAAAGACATCAAGTCGCAGTTTGGCAGCATAGAAATCCCCACCTGGGTGTGGGTGCTGCTGTTCTCGCTCTTCATCGCTTTCCTGCTGGTGCTGGTGATTGTCTACTCTACTTCCAACAAAAAGCTCACTGCAGAGCACCAGAAACTGGCCGCGGCATACGACCTGCTGGCCGAAAGGAACGAGGCCCTGACCACGGCAAAGGCACAGGCAGAAGAGTCTCTGCGCATGAAGACGGCCTTCATTCAGCAGATTTCGCACGAGATACGCACTCCGCTGAATATCATGAACGGATTCGCACAGGTGCTGACCAATTCTGAAATGGAGCTGGAACAGGAAGAGAAGAAGGACATCAGCAGACGGATCAACGAGAACAGCGAGCGCATCGCCAACCTGATCAACAAGATGCTGGAACTTTCAGAAGCAAGTTCGCTGGCTGTCATTGAGCGGAGCGACAACACCACACCAAAACAGATTGTTACGCATGCCATAGAAGAGTCGGGTATCAACGAGGCAAAGCATCTGGACTTCGCGGTCAAACTTGAACCGGGTGTCGAGGACATCAGCCTAAAGACCAATCTGCGCATGGCCGCAAGAGCACTGGTCCTGCTGCTTGACAATGCCCAGAAATTCACCAAGGAAGGAACGGTAAGGCTGCAGGCCGACCAAAGTACCGACGGGTTCGTAAGGTTTGCCGTCGAAGATACCGGCATCGGTGTGCCTGCTGAAGAAGCCGAACACATTTTCGACGAGTTTGTGCAGCTGGACGAATACTACGACGGTACAGGCATCGGCCTGAGCGTAGCACGCTCCATTGCACGACGATTAGGCGGCGACATCAAACTCGACCCGGCCTATTCGCCTGGCGCACGATTCATCATGACCCTGCCGCAGGAAAACAGCTAACGACTACCATTCGGACAATTTTGCCTGGGACTCAATACGATTCTCCGTATTGTCATCAAGAGCGGGGAAGAAGTCCATTCCCGTCAGCCGTTCTATCTCGTCTACCGTACGCACTGCCTGTGCCACGGGCTGTTTCTCGCCGGTATTCTTAAACAGGAAACCTATGGCCTTGGGGTTTCTGCCACGGCAAAGCACCACCTTGAAAAAGGCATCGGGCACACGCACCTTATTCTTTCCGATATAGCGAGGCTGTTTATTCGTATAGTACACTGGGCCGCAAACCACATCGACGGCACCGTAAGTACGCGCCCAGTCACGGCAAAGTATCTCGACGTCGTTCCATTCGTACTTGTTCAGTCCATGGTTCTGCGGACAGATATTTGTGAACAGAAATGAATGCGACATGGCCTTGGCACTCCATTTGTTGTCGCCAGCGGGGCACATGTGGCCACGGTCATAGCGCGACCCATAGTAGTCCTGGTCGGTAGCACGCGGAACAGGCACCTGTTCGTCCTCTGTAAACACCTCGTCGGTGCGCTGGTTGTTGCCATAGGTATGCGACTTGGTGAGATGCCAGGCCACCCAGTTGGGAGTCTTCGTCGTCTTATTGTAGGAAGCCATATAGCCTGCCCTCCTAAGAATAAGTGAAGCACGGTCGCGCAGAGGCGCAGGCCGCTCATATTGCACACTGGCGGGGACTGTCTTGGCCTGTGCTGCACGGGGGGCCGTCGACACCTGTTGTGCCACACTCACAATGACAACAGAGATGGCCAGGAGCCAAAGCGAGAATCGTTTCATCATCAACTATAAACTTTAGAAACTATAAAACTATCCAAACGAACTAAGAAACTATAGAACTAATCAAACAAGCTAAGTGACAAGTCCTGCTGCGACTTCGGCTCTTCCTGTTCTTCACGTTCAACAGTAGCTTCACGGAAATGCAGCATCAGCTGCTGGGCATCGGCCGAATGCTGCATGTTCAGGCGATAGTAGCCGCGCCGGTCAGTACGCTCAATAAGCGACTGCTGCGACTTAGAATTGCGAAGCAGGTATTGCTGCACATATTGTCTGATCTCCTGCAAGTCAGGCTGGGAGAAGAATGTACTATTCAGATTATACACATGCTTGGTGAGCGCAGCGACACTGATGCCTCGCTCACCTACCGCCATGAGCAGATTCAATATTTGCTGATCGTAGGTCAAAACGTTGTCTTGGAAATCAAAAAAAGGCCGGTAACACGTATTTACCGACCTTTTCTATTCTACACAAAGTCTGCTGTGGTACTAAAACTTAAGCCAGAGCAATCTTGCCATCCTCAGTACCGATCAGCTTGCCCTCTTTGAAGAGCCAGCCCAGACCGAGCAGTGTTTCCTCTTCCGAAATCTTTGCAGCCTTAGCAATACCCTTCACGTCGAGAGCCTCGCCTGTTGCTGCCAGTGCCTGATAAACGTCTCCAGCCTTGAAACCGATGTTCTCGGCATTAACTACTACTGCGGCCTTCTCAGCCTTCACGGCTGCAGCCTTCTTGGTTGTGGTTGTCTTCTTTGTTGCTGTTGCTTTGGCCTCTGTAGCCTTCTTAGCTGTTGCTTTCTTTTCTGCCATAATTATGAATAATTAATACACTAATTGAAGTTTGTTTCAATTTGCCCGCAAAGGTAGTGTATTTGCTGATACAAGTTGCTGATATTTAGGCCTTTTTAAGTATTTGTCAAAGATTCTTGACGTAAATCAATTGAAAAGAAGAGACAAAGGCCGAAATCAACAAAATGCATGGCACCTACTATCTCTGCATAATTATTCAGGCAGCACCACGCTCAGATTCAGTTCGTCGAGTTGTTTCTGATCGAGTTCGCCAGGAGCATCGAGCATCACGTCGCGCCCGCTGTTGTTCTTCGGGAAGGCGATGCAATCACGAATGCTGTCGAGGCCGGCCATGAGGCTGACGAAGCGATCCAAGCCAAAGGCAAGTCCAGCATGGGGAGGTGCACCGTACTTGAAGGCATTGATCAGGAAGCCGAACTGAGCCATGGCCTTCTCGGGGGTAAAGCCCAGGATCTGGAACATCTTCTCCTGCAGTTTGCCATCGTGGATACGCAGTGAGCCACCGCCCACTTCCACGCCGTTGCACACGAAGTCGTAAGCCACGGCACGCACCTTCTCCGGAGCCGTATCGAGCAAAGGAATATCGTCGGGGTTGGGCAGGGTGAAAGGATGATGGGTAGCCATGAGGCGCTGCTCCTCGTCGCTCCACTCGAACAGCGGGAAGTCCACAATCCAAAGACACACAAACTTGTTCTTGTCGCGCAGACCCAGGCGCTCGCCCATCTCCAGACGCAATGTGCAGAGCTGTACACGCGTCTTGTTGGCATTGTCACCACTCAGAATCAGTACCAAATCGCCATCCTTGGCACCCATAGCCTCTTTCACCTTGGCCCACACTTCGGGCTCATAGAACTTGTCTATGCTTGACTTCACGGTTCCGTCGGCATTGAACTTCACATAGACCAAGCCCTTAGCCCCCACCTGAGGACGCTTAACGAATTCGGTCAGCTGGTCCAATTGTTTGCGAGTGTAGTCAGCGCAGCCTGGCACGCAGATGCCGCCAATATATTCAGCGTCGTTGAACACGGGGAATGTGCCAGTGCCCTTCAGCTGATCCATCAGCTCAACGAACTCCATTCCGAAGCGCAAGTCGGGTTTGTCGGAACCGAAACGACGCATGGCCTCATGCCACGTCATGCGCTGCAGAGGCGGCAGCTCCACGCCACGCACTTCTTTGAACAGGTGGCGAGCCAGGTTCTCGAAGATTTCCAGCACGTCCTCCTGATCGGCAAACGACATCTCGCAGTCAATCTGGGTGAACTCCGGCTGACGGTCGGCACGGAGGTCTTCATCGCGGAAGCACTTGGCAATCTGGAAATAGCGGTCGAAACCAGACACCATGAGCAGCTGCTTCAGCGTCTGCGGCGATTGAGGCAAGGCATAGAACTGGCCGGGATTCATGCGCGAGGGCACCACGAAGTCACGGGCACCTTCAGGCGTGGAGCCAATCAGAATAGGTGTCTCCACCTCAATAAAGTTCAAATTGTCCAGGAAGTTGCGAATCAGGATGGTCATTCTGTGACGCAGTTCCAGATTCTTGCGCACAGCATTGCGGCGCAGGTCCAGATAGCGGTACTTCATTCGGATGTCATCGCCGCCATCGGTCTGATCCTCAATGGTAAACGGCGGCGTAAGGCTCTCGCTCAGGATATTGAGCTCGCTGACAAAAACCTCGACATCGCCAGTTGGCATCTTCGGGTTCTTGGACTGGCGTTCGCTCACCCTGCCCACCACCTGGATGCAGAATTCACGTCCCAGTTTGTTAGCACGCTCCGTGAGCGCGGCATCATCGCTCTCGTCAAACACCAGCTGCGTTAAACCGTAGCGATCGCGCAGGTCGACAAACGTCATGCCGCCCATTTTGCGCGTGCGCTGTACCCATCCGGCCAGCGTCACCTGCTGTCCGGCATCGGCGAGACGAAGCTCGCCACATGTCTTTGTCCTATACATCTTCTTATTATGATATAATGTTTTTCCTTTTTGAGATGCAAAGGTAATAGTTTCTGCCGAAACTGCCAAATAATTCGTGTTTTTCTGTCCGGCGGATGCAGATTCTCGTATTTTTTTTGTACTTTTGCAGGCAAATTACAGCTAAATAGTTCAACGACTTAAAACAGATACTAAGACAAATGAAAAAGAAAATGCTGATTATCGCCTGCTTGGCCGCCATGGGTCTGAATGCCACAGCACAGGCTACGGCCGACGATGTACTGGGCACGGCACGCAAGGAACACGGCTATTTCATGGCCAAGTATGCCGACCCCACGGTTCCCACTAACGTGAAACGCATCAGGCCCAGCTCGCTCTGGACACGTGCCGTCTACTACGAGGGGCTCATGTCGCTCTACGAGATTGATCCTCAGCAGCGCTACATTGACTATACCGACCGCTGGGCCTCGTTCCACCAATGGACGCCGCGCAACGGCGTAGGCACCAACGATGCCGACGACCAGTGCTGCCAGCAGACCTATCTGGACCGCTACATGCAAAGCGGCGGCGAGGAGAAACTGGTGCATGTGAAGGAGAACCTGGCACAGCAAATGGCTACTCCCAACAGGAAGACCGCCACACAGAACCAGAAAACAAAAACCAGCCAGAGCTCGCTCTATGGCTGGTGGACGTGGATTGACGCCATTCAGATGGGCATGCCCATCTATTTCCAGATGGCCAAAATCACCGGCGACCACCAATACATAGACCACGCCATGCACATGTATACCTGGAGCCGTGACACGCTGGCCGGCGGACTGTTCAATGTGACCGACGGCCTGTGGTGGCGCGATGCCGACTACGTGCCTCCCTACAAGGAGCCCGATGGTCAGCAATGCTATTGGAGCCGGGGCAACGGCTGGGTCTATGCCGCCCTGGTAAGGTGCATGAATCATTGTTCGCCCAAGGACAAAGCCTACAAGCGGCTGAAAAGCGACTTCCTGCTCATGTCGAAGGCGCTGCTCCGCTGCCAGCGCGAGGACGGCTTCTGGAATCCCAGCCTGACCTCTTCCAACTTGGCCATGAAGGAGACGTCGGGCACCGCCCTGTTCCTCTATGGCATGGCATGGGGCATTCAGAAAGGCTACCTGAAAGCAAAGGAATATCGTCCGGCCTGCGACCGTGCATGGGCAGCCATGGTGCGCGATGCCGTTCATGCCGACGGCTTCCTCGGCTGGATGCAGGGCACTGGCAAAGACCCCTCGGCCGGACAACCGCTGAGCTATACAAAGATTCCCGACTTTGAAGACTACGGCACGGGATGCTTCCTGCTGGGAGCCGTAGAATACTATAAATTATTGAAATAATATTAAAAAAAAGGCTGCTACGATACTTATTACGGTATTTTTATATACTTTTGCCGCGAATAATTCAATCATTGATATGAAGAAACTGATATTCTTAACCATGATGATGCTTTGCTGCTTCACTGTGGCTATGGCCCAGAAGCCTGCAGAGATTAAGTTTGACAAGACGACGCACAACTTCGGAAAGTTCTCCGACAAGTCGCCAGTGGTCAGTTGTGTATTCTCGTTCACGAACGTGGGTGAAAGTCCGCTGGTGGTGAATCAAGCCGTACCCAGCTGCGGCTGCACCGTACCCGAATTCACCAAGGCTCCTATCAAGCCGGGCGAAAAGGGCGAGATTAAAGTGACCTACAACGGCACCGGAAAATTCCCCGGCCACTTCAAGAAGTCCATCACCGTCCGCACCAATGGTGCTGTTGAAATGACCCGCCTCTACATTGAAGGCGACATGGAAACAGACGAGAAAGAGAAATAAGGACTGGCCCGGGAAAAAGAAAGGTAAAGAAAGGTAAAGCAAGTCCCCCTTCGAACGTTCGAAGGGGGACTTGCTTTATCTGCTACTCGAAGATTTCTTACTCAAAGAATTCCTACTCAAAGATTTCCTCCTCAATGATTTCCTCCTCGCCATCGCTGTCCACCCCGACAAGTGCGCAGGGATTGAAGTCGGCAGGCAAGTCGAACTTGTCGTCCTGAGTAATGCCCAGTGCCTTGTCGGCATAGACGCGACGCATGTAGTAGGCAAAGATAGGCAATGCCATCGTGGCACCCTGGCCCATGGCCATATTGTCGAAGTGTATGTCACGGTCATCGCCACCGACCCAGCATCCGCTCACCAGCTTCGGTGCCACGCCCATGAACCAGGCATCGCTGTTATTGTTGGTCGTACCCGTCTTACCGCCCAGCTCAGCCGTCAGGTTGTAGCGGAAGCGCAGTCTTCCAGCCGTACCGCCATCGACAACGGCCTTCAGCATGTAGAGCATCTTGTGGGCACTCTCTTCACTGATGACCTCATTCATGCGGGGTGAGAAGCGGGCCACCTCATTGCCTTCATTATCCAGGATACGCGTCACGTACATCGGTGCCGAGCGAATGCCGTGGTTGACAAACACACTATAGGCCGATACCATCTCGGCCACGGTGATGTCGCATGGTCCGAGACAGAGTGCCATGGAAGGATGGATTTCCGGGTTCCGGATGCCGTAGTGGCGGAGCAGAGAAACGAAGTCGCGCGGGTTCAGGTTACTCATCAGATAAGCCGATATCCAGTTGTTCGACTGCTGCAGTCCCCACTTCAGCGTGACCATCTCGCCGTAGTGCGAGCGGCTGCCGTTGCGCGGTGTCCATGGTTTTCCGGCCACGATGTAAGTCTGCTGAACGTTGGGAGCCAAGTCGCAAGGCGAATAACCGTTTTCCATGGCCAGTGAATAGAGGAAGGGCTTGATGGTTGAGCCCACCTGCCGGCGCCCTTCGGTAGCCATGTCGTAGGCAAAGTGCTGGAAGTCCAGGCCTCCCACATAGGCCTTCACATGTCCTGTCTGCGGCTCCATGCTGAAGAATCCAGTCCGCAGGAAGGACTTATAGTAGCGTATGGAGTCCATGGGAGTCATGACCGTATCGACCTCGCCATGATAAGTGAAGATGGTCATCTCCGTCGGAGTGCGGAACGACTGCTTGATCTGCTCGTCGGTGGCGCCGTCGGCCTTCAGGGCCCTGTAGCGGTCACACTGTCGCACCGAGCGCCACAGTATGCGGTTCACCTCGTCTGCCGAAAGATGCTGCGAGTAGGGAGCATTCTTCTTCAGGAGGTTGGCCTTTCTGAATGCAGGCTGAAGGAATTTGACCACATGCTCTTCACAGGCCTGCTCGGCATAGCGCTGCATGCGCGAGTCAATGGTGGTATAGACCTTCAGACCGTCGGTATAGATGTTATAGCGCTGCCCGTCACGGCGCGTATTCTTGTTGCACCATCCATAGAGGGGGTCTTCCTCCCAGGCAATGGAGTCCATGACGAACTTCACGTAGTTCCACTGCGGATAGTCACTGCGCACAGGGCGACTGGCCATCATGTAGCGGCGAAGGAAATCGCGGAAATAGGTGGCTATGCCCTCCTTATGGTCGGCCACATGGAAGTGAAGTTCCATGGGAAGTACGGAGCAGCTGTCATACTGCTCCTGTGTCAGGTAGCCATGCTTCACCATCTGTGACAGGACCACATTGCGCCGCTGCTGCGAGCGCTCAGGAAAGCGCACGGGATTGAAATAGCTGGGATTCTTGCACAAGCCTATGAGTGTGGCAGCCTCGTTGATGTTCAGCTCCGACGGTTCTTTGCTGAAGTAGGTGTTCGAGGCCGTCTTGATTCCTACGGCGTTATGCAGGAAGTCAAAGTAGTTCAGATACATGGCAATGATCTCGTCCTTCGTGTAGTTGCGCTCCAACTGCACGGCAATCACCCACTCAATGGGTTTCTGCAACATGCGCTCGGTAGTCGAATGAGCCACATCGCTATACAGCTGCTTGGCCAGCTGCTGCGTAATGGTACTGCCTCCGCCAGCCGACTTGTGCCCCAGCAGTCCGCGCTTCACCACCGCACGCCCGAGGGCCTTGAAGTCTATGCCCGAATGCTCGTAGAAGCGGGCGTCCTCGGTAGCTACCAGCGCATTGACGAGTGCTGGCGACAGCTGCGAGAAGTCTACCATGACGCGGTTCTCGCGGTTCATGTTCCATGTGCCCAGCAGTTTGCCATCGGCCGAATACACCTGAGTGGCAAAGCGGCTGATGGGGTTCTGCAAATCCTCTATCGGAGGCATGTAGCCTATCTTCCCCTCGGCAATAGCCCAGAAGCATCCTGCCGTGGCCACGACGGCCAGGAACAGCACGGTCCAGAGGAAGCGAACAACAAATTTTCTCATCGTGTGTCTTATATATATAAATAGGTATAGCGCGCATGTCGGCACGCTTCGGGTGCAAAGTTACTGTTTTTTTTCGTGCTACCGATGGTTTTATGAAGAAAAAATCACTATTACCACTTACTGCGGGCTGCATCGTAGTCGAACGTGCCCCCCAGCAGGCGGTGGCGGTGCACGTCATATACCGGTGAGAGCAGGTCTCGCTGCGGCTGGTAGTAGGGGCTGTGTATGCCTGCCAGCGCCAGCAGCGTATGTGGAAGGTCGTCGATCATGAAAGGCCTTGAAGCAGCCTCCCTGATCTGCCTGTAGAGCGACGGATGCCGATTGCGGCAAGCCGCTGAGCACCATATCCAGAAAGGAATCTCGTACTCGCTTCTGATGGCTTCCCGGCTCTCGAATCCTTTCTGCGGCAGCCGCCCCATGCGGTGCAGTTCGTCGAAGCACTCCTCGCCATGATCGGAGAAATAGATGACCACGGCATCCTTATCCTGAAACATGCGCATGATGGAGTCGACGACCATGTCGTTGTAGCGGGTGGCATTGTCGTAGTCGGCCACCAGCTGCCTTTCGCTCTCGTTCAGGTCGACCCTGTGGCTATAGTCCTTTGCGGTGAAGAAGCGCAGCGAGTCCGGGCAACGCTTGAAGAAATCGATGTGCTGACCGGCCAGATGGAAGATGGACAGGCGGGGCATATCAGGCAGCGTGTCGGCTGGGTGATAGTCGGCCAGCATCTCCATATCGTAGCGGTGCGACTGCCGGTTGCGCTCGTCGAACTGCAGGCTGCTCAGTTCGGTGTCGTTGAGGAACAGTCCTCCTGAAATGTTGAAGGCATCCTGTGTGACGGTCTTCACGAACTGGTTGGTCAGGAAACTGACGCGATATCCGGCTTTGCGGTAGAGCACGGTAAAGAGAGGGAAGTGTGACCAGTCGGCCGTGTCGGCTGCGCTGTGCAGCGAGAAGACGTGCTTGAAGACCGTACTCGTCAGGTTCGACGGCGTCACCACATCGCTAAAAACCGTTAGCGTGCTGTCGGCCGCCCGCTGCAGCTGCAGGGGCGTCGTGGATTTGACGTACCCGTAGAGCTGCGAGTGGCGCTTGATGTAGCTCTCGCCAATCACCAGCACGATGTTGGGCAGCGTGTGGCTGCAGCTGTCCACGCTGACGGTATGCTGGAATCGCGTCAGTTCACGCAGTCCCTCGTTGGCCAGCCTGCGCGTCTTGATGCTGAAGAGCAAGTTGTTCAGCGGCGTATTCAGTGTCTGGTTGCTGATATGACGGTCGAAGTCGGCCACCGTGTCCACCATCAGCATCTGTATCAGATTGATTCTTGACGGCACGGCAATCACCATACAGACTGCCACGACGGCAACGAGCATCAGCGTCGCTGCAGCCCGCAGCCTGTCAGGCCAGCCGCCCAAGCGCCAGCGACGGGCCGAACAAGCCACACCCACATGGAGCATGCCCCACAGCAGGATGGCCCCCACGCCGGTGAGCAGCACCGCGGGCGTAATGTACTTGTCGGCAAACTCGGCCGACTCGCGTCCCGTTGTCTCTACGCACACATTGAGGATCTCCGGGCCGATGGTGGCCGAGAAGTAGTGTACGCAGAATGCATCGATCACAGCCAGTGCATACAGGACAACGGCCACGATGCCCCTACCCCACCGGCGTGCCTTTCGGGGCAGCACACAGAGCAGCACGCAGAGCAGATAGACATCGAGCACGATGGAGAAAAGATTGAAACGGGGAAACTTCCAGTTCAGACCTACCACCTCGATGAGCAGCGTCAGCAGCGCCAGTCCGCCTATGAAGAATGCAAAGACGGCATTGTCGCTCACAGGTTTCAACAGCCATGCGGCTGCCTTCCGAATTATGCTTTCAGGATTCATTGCTTCGTCAGATTCTCAAACAGCTCCACCCAGCGAGGCATCACCAGGGCGGCATCGAACTTCCTGGCTGTCACCATGGCGCGGGTGCCGAATTGCCTGCGCAGCGATTCGTCGGCCATCAGCCGCGCCAATGCTTCTGCAAAGGCATCGACATCGCCCGCACGCACCAGGAAGCCGTCTTCGCCATCGTTGATGATGGTTCGCGGGCCGTAGGGGCAGTCGTAGGCCACGACAGGCAGTCCGCAGCTCATGGCCTCGGTAAGCACCAGCCCGAAGGGCTCGAACTCCGACGTGAGCAGCAGCACCGAGCACTGGGCATAGCACTGGAAGATGTTGACAGCCGGTTCATGCAGTTCCACATGCAGGCCCAGCCGCCTCACCTCGTCCTGCATCCAGCCGCGCAACGGCCCTTCGCCATAGACGTCCAGCACCCAGTCGGGAAAGCGTTGCTGCACGATTTGCCACACCCGCAACAGGTGGTCCACCTGTTTCTGGGCGTCAAAACGCCCCGCAAAGATAGCCCTCCGGGCCTTCAGTTCTGCCCGTTGCGGCTCCTTGGGCGTATGCACCATGTTGGGAATCACCACCACATGGTCCAGTTTCTTGCGCCACTGAACGGCATCGCCCTCGGTCAGGGCCACCAGCACATCGGCACTTCGCAAGGCACGAAGCAGCCTGAAGCGCTGCACGAAGCGCAGCCGGCCCACGTCGGCCAGCCGCTGAAAGATGGAGTGCGACTCTACCACAAGTGGCGTGCGTCCCTTCTTCCTGGCCAGCACATCGGCACCGCTGGTAGTCGCGCACACGATGACGTCGGCCTGTTCCTTGCGCAGCTGCTCATCGACCAGCCGTGCATAGCGGTTGTTGCGGTGCCACATGTCGAACAGTCGGTGAAGGCCACTGAAACGGTACTGATAGTGGAAGCAGATGCCCAGGTCGGTGAAGCGCACACGCTTGTCGACGGCATAGGGCACCGGGTGGCTTCCCTGGTCGGTGGTCAGCATCGTCACCTCGTGGCCATGCTCCACCAGCCAGTTCATCTTGTCGGTCAGTATGCGCTCTATGCCTCCCCTGACTGCCAGTGAGCGAAACACGTAGACAATCTTCATGGCTGGTTCACAAGGTTTTCGGGTGAATCGTTGTAGTGTTCCTTGGAGTAGAAAATGCGGCCAATGCCGCGCAGCTGCACCTTCATGCGATGCCAGAGACTGGCCAGTAGCGAGCCGTTGCCCAGTGTGCCATAGCCCGTAACCGGCCTGGCATGCCAGTCGTAGAGGAACACAATCTTGCCGTATTTCTTCATGCCGAGGGCCAGCGAGCCGTCCTCACCGCGCCGTATGTCGGTGCGCACTTTCACCTGCCGGGCATATTCCGAGCGGAACGCCATGGTCATGCCGCGCACGCACAGCTCAGGCCGCTTGAAGTGCTGCACGAAGAGAAACATGTCGCGCAGCAACTCAAAGCAGAACAGCCCCGCCGCGGAATGGTTCTCGTCCGGATAGTAGCTCCAGAACGTGCCCACACAGGCCACTTCCTTCCTTATCAGCTTCGTCATCATCAGGGTGATGTACTCCTGCGGATACATGGTGTCAGCGTCGATGAAGAAGTGGTATTTGCCGCGCGCATGATCCAGTCCGCACTGGCGGGCAAATCCCGGGCTTTTGCGCTCCTCATTGTAGTAAGGCAGCCCCAGCGCCTGATAGACTTGCTCCGTGGCGTCGTCGGAATGGTTGTTCACGCCCAGTATCTCGATGGGATAGTTGGCCTTCAGTTCGCTGAGCGACCACAGGCAGGCAGCCAGCCGGCGCTCCTCGTTGTGGGCAATGACGACCACCGAGACCAGCGGCTCCGGGTTCTGGCGCGCCGCCAGTCCCGCCCTGATCAGCTGAACGGTCTGTTCTGGCACCTCGGCAAAGGGGCGCTCGTATATGGTCAGATATTTTGTGTACCAAGCCATTATCTTCTCTCTCGGTAAATATTGGTTTTCCTATCGTTTCCGGTTTCTTCTCCATTCGCTGGCAGCCATCAGGCACCTGATGACCAGCACCATGGCCTGCGCAGGCAAGCGTCCCAGCATCCACAGCAGCAGGTTCTTCATCCGTGCCGTTCGGAAGCCAAGGATGGCAGAGAGCGGGGCCGGATGACGCATGGCGGCCTTCAGCTCGCGGGCCGTGAATGGCGGCTGAATGACATGCCGGTTCTTCAGTATGTTGCACACGACGTAGAAGTCGGTCATGACGGCGTTATAGTAGCGGTTGGGCAGATAGGGCTTGTCCTGCAGCCGCTGCCATGGCCGCTTCATGTGGGCCACGGTGGCCATGTTGCGTTCCACCTCGGCCTTGCTGATCACCGTGCGCTGCTGGTAGTTGCTCAGCGAGTCCAGACGGCACAGGTAGTGATAGGTCACATCGGGCAGCAGCACCGCACGCCTGACGTAGGTCACCAAATCGAACGTGAAGGCCATGTCCTCCCAGTAGTTCGTGTCAATGAATCGCAGTCCAGTGCTGCGCAGCAGGTCCAGGCTGACGAGGTAGTTGCAGGCCGAAGCCTGTATGCCTCCGTACTTCCGGTAGGCGAAACTGGCCAGCTGGTCTTCGTCGAGCAGGTCGCACCTGGGGTAGATGCACGCGTCGGCTCTTGCCCCGCCGTTATACACCTCGATTTTCTCATACGAGCCGAACACCACGTCGGCCTCCGTGCGCCGCTGGTGCTCCATGAGCAGTGCGATGGTGTGGGGCTCAATAGTGTCGTCGCTGTCCATGAAGTAGAGAAAACGCCCACGGGCCTCGTCAATGATGCGGTTGCGTGCAGCGCTCACGCCCATGTTGCGCGGCTGCGAGGCGATGCGCAGGTCTGCCCCCCGGGGGTGCGTGGCCTGCAGCTCCCTGAGCAGGGCTACGGAGCCGTCGCTTCCGCCATCGTCTACGAGCAGGAACTCTATGCTCTGGTAGGTCTGTGCCAGTGCCGAGTCCATCGTCTGCCGCAGGAACTGCTCGGCATTGTAGACGGGTATGCCTATCGTCACGTCATACTGTGGGTTCATGCATTGTCTCGAATAAGGTTCTCCATTTCTCAGCCAGCACAGGCATTTCGTATTCCAGTGCCTTCTGCCGGGCACCGGCCGCGAGCCGCTGTGCCAGCTGCCTGCTGCCCATCACCGCAGCCAGCTTACTGGCCAGCTGGTCCACGTTGCCGGGTTCGGCCAGCAGCCCGTCCTCGCCGTCGCTGATGATGTCCTTCGGCCCGCAAGGGCAGGCAAACGACACCACGGGCAGTCCGCAGGCCATGGCCTCGACAATGACCATGCCGAAGCCCTCGAAACGCGAACTGAAAGCAAGCAGTCCGCTGTCCAGATATGCTGCACGGATGTCATCG